>Ga0307511_10002269_pt1 | contig 20107 bp, 12 predicted proteins | sample 13_EM_MG_FD_200266 | JGI IMG/M metagenome (GOLD analysis project Ga0307511, IMG submission 200266) | Populus trichocarpa ectomycorrhiza microbial communities from riparian zone in the Pacific Northwest, United States - 13_EM | ecosystem: Host-associated > Plants > Roots > Unclassified | place...
CCGGCAGCACGCTGACCGTCGCCGCGCTCAAGCAGGGCAGCGTTCAGGCCGCGGACATGTTCACCACCGACCCGACCATCACCAACAACGGCTGGATCGTGCTGGAGGACCCGAAGTTCAACTTCGCCGCCCAGAACGTGTTGCCGCTGATCAACACCAGCAAGGCCAGCGACACGGTGAAGAAGACCCTCAACGCCATCTCGGCCAAGCTGGACACCAAGACCCTGGTCGACCTGAACGGCAAGCTCGGCGCGCCGGACAAGCCGGACCCCGCCAAGGTCGCCTCCGACTGGCTGGCCTCGGTCGGCCTCTGACCCCTCCGCGAGTCCCGCTCTCCGACAGCGGGACTCGCGGGCGGCAGGCGGGGGCGGGTGGGCGGGCACCCGACCCACACACGGCCCACAAAACCGGCAACTCGCCCTGCCGGACAGCGTGACTCGCCCTACCTAAAAACGGGACTCGCCCTGTCTGTGGGCGGGACTCGCCCTGCCCCAGAACGTGACTCGCCGGGGTTATTTGTGGCCGCCGATTCTCAGCGTCAGCTCCTCGGCTGACCGGCGCACCTCGGCGGCCACGTCGGGCCAGTCCATGCCGCAAGCGCTTGCCCCAGCGGTATTGGGCGCTGTGCAGACGTGCCGGAACGTGGTGCTGATGGCGGCGATGGGGCGGCCGCCGTGATCGAAGACCGGGGCCGCGACCGAGGCGAAGTCCGCGGTCACGAAGCCGTCCTCGACGAACCAGCCGCGCTGCCGTTCCAACGACAGCAGCCGGCGCAGCGACGGCAGATCCCGCGGCCCGCGACCGGTGCGGTCGACAAAGCTCCCCACGCCCGGAAACAGCGCCCTGACCTGGGCCGGCAGCAGGAACGCCAGCATCGCGCGGCCGGAAGCCGGCAAGTGGGCCGGCAGGCGCACGCCGACGTCGGAGACCAGGGTGTTGGGCTGGCGGGGCTGCTCCCGCAGCAGGTACAGCGCCTCGGCGCCGTGCAGGACGCCGAGATGGGCCGTGGTGTCGGTCCGGTCGACCAGCCGCCGGAGCAGCGGGCGAGCCAGTCGCTCGAGTGGATCGTGGCGCAGGTACGCCGAGCCAAGTTCGAAAGCCGCGACCCCGAGCCCATATCGGCGCTCCTCCGGCAGGTGCGTGACGAAGCCGGCATCGGACAGCTCCGCGAGCAGGTGATAAGCCGTCGACCGGGGCAGATCCAGCTCGCGGGCGATCATCGCCGCGGACATCGGCCCCGGTCGGGTCGACAACAGGCGCAGCACGGCCAGCCCTCGGCGCAGCGCCGGCACGTCACTGCTGCTACCCACGGGTAGACCTCCCAATGTCTGGTATCCCAGACGCTCTCACCCGTCGTGGACTCGTGCAAGGCACCGCCACCAGCTGTGATGGGACCTATGGCACACCCGGAGGCAGTGCAGCTCGGCGCGAAGCCGCTGCGGCGTGACGAGGTCGTCGCGGTCGCCCGCGACGGCGTGGCGGTCGAGCTGGAACCGGCCGCGGTCGAGGCCGTCACCACGGCCCGGGCGCACATCGAGGAGCTGGCCAACGCGACCACGCCCACCTACGGCGTGTCGACCGGCTTCGGGGCGCTCGCCGTCCGGCACATCCCGCCGGACCGGCGGGCGCAGCTGCAACGTTCGCTGATCCGCTCGCACGCCGCCGGCGCGGGCCCGGAAGTCGAGCGCGAGGTGATCCGCGCGCTGGCCCTGCTGCGGCTGCGCACGCTGGCCACCGGCCACACCGGCGTCCGCCCGTCCACGGTGGACGCGATGGCCCGCATGCTCAACGCCGGCATCACGCCGATCGTGCACGAGTACGGCTCACTCGGCTGCTCCGGTGACCTGGCTCCGCTGTCCTCGGTCGCCCTGGCGCTGATCGGCGAGGGCCAGGTCCGGGACGCCAAGGGCGTGCTCCGGCCGGCCGCCGAGGCGCTGGCCGAGGCCGGCATCGAGCCGGTGGCGCTGGCCGAGAAGGAGGGCCTGGCCATGATCAACGGCACCGACGGCATGCTCGGCATGCTGGTGCTGGCGATCACCGACCTGGCCCGGCTGCTGGACATCGCCGACCTGACCGCGGCCATGAGCGTGGAGGCCCTGCTGGGCACCGACCGCGTGTTCGCCCCCGATCTCCAGGCACTGCGCCCGCATCCCGGCCAGGCCCGGTCGGCGGCTCGCATGAGCCAGATCCTGGCCGGCTCGGAGATCATGGAGAGCCACCGCGGCCCGGACTGCACCCGTGTGCAGGACGCCTACTCGCTGCGCTGCTCGCCCCAGGTGCACGGTGCGGCCCGCGACACCTTGGCGCACGCCGAGCTGGTGGCCGACCGCGAGCTGGACTCCGCGATCGACAACCCGGCCGTGCTGGCCGACGGCCGCGTCGAGTCCAACGGCAACTTCCACGGCGCGCCGGTCGCGTACGTGCTCGACTTCCTGGCCATCCCGGTCGCCGACGTGGCCAGCATGGCCGAGCGTCGCACCGACCGGATGCTGGACGTGGCCCGCTCGCACGGCCTGCCGCCGTTCCTGGCCGACGACCCGGGCGTGGACTCCGGCCACATGATCGCCCACTACACGCAGGCCGCGGTCGTGTCCGAGCTCAAGCGCCTGGCCGTGCCGGCCAGCGTGGACTCCATCCCGTCCAGCGCCATGCAGGAGGACCACGTCTCGATGGGCTGGTCGGCGGCGCGCAAGCTGCGCAAGGCCGTCGACGGCCTGACCACCGTGCTGTCCATCGAACTGCTCACCGCGGCCCGCGCGCTGGACCTGCGCGCCCCGCTCAAGCCGGCGCCGGTCACCGCGGCCGTCGTCGCGCTGCTCCGGGAGCACGTCCAGGGCCCCGGACCCGATCGTCACCTGGCCCCGGAGATCGCGGCCACCGAAGCGCTCGTCCGCAGTGGACTGATCGCGCGCACCGTCGAGGAGAACTCCTGATGACCGAGATTCGGGCCGCCCGGGGCACCCAGCTGACCGCTCGCAGCTGGCAGACCGAGGCGCCACTGCGGATGCTGCACAACAACCTGGACCCGGAGGTCGCCGAGCGCCCCGAGGACCTGGTGGTCTACGGCGGCACCGGCAAGGCCGCCCGCGACTGGCCGAGCTTCCACGCCATCTCCCGCGAGCTGACCACGCTCGGCGAGGACGAGACGCTGCTGGTGCAGTCCGGCCGGCCGGTGGGCGTGCTGCGCACCCACGAGTGGGCCCCGCGCGTGCTGATCGCCAACTCCAACCTGGTGCCGGACTGGGCCAACTGGCCCGAGTTCCGTCGCCTGGAGGCCGCCGGCCTGACCATGTACGGCCAGATGACCGCCGGCTCGTGGATCTACATCGGCACCCAGGGCATCCTCCAGGGCACCTACGAGACCTTCGCCGCGGTGGCCGAGAAGCGCTTCGGCGGCACCCTCGCCGGCACGCTGACCGTCACCGCCGGGCTCGGCGGCATGGGCGGCGCGCAGCCGCTGGCCGTCACCATGAACGATGGTGTGGCGCTGTGCATCGACGTCGACCCGGTGCGCGCGCAGCGCCGGGTGGAACACCGGTACCTGGACGAGGTCGCCAAGGACCTGGACGACGCGATCCGCCGCGTGGAGACCGCGAAGAAGGAGCGCAAGGCGCTGTCGGTCGGCGTGGTCGGCAACGCCGCCGAGATCCTGCCGGAGCTGCTGCGCCGCGGCGTCGAGGTCGACATCGTCACCGACCAGACCTCGGCCCACGACCCGCTGACGTACCTGCCGATCGGCGTCGACCTGGCCGACTGGCACGACTACGCGGCGCGCAAGCCCGAGGAGTTCACCGACCGGGCACGGGCCTCGATGGCCCAGCACGTGGAGGCCATGGTCGGCTTCCAGGACGGCGGCGCCGAGGTCTTCGACTACGGCAACTCGCTGCGCGGCGAGGCCAAGCTCGGCGGCTATGAGCGGGCCTTCGAGTTCCCCGGCTTCGTGCCGGCCTACATCCGGCCGCTGTTCTGCGAGGGCAAGGGCCCGTTCCGCTGGGCGGCGCTGTCCGGCGACCCGGCCGACATCGCGGCCACCGACAAGGCGATCCTGGAGCTGTTCCCGGACAACGAGCCGCTCAAGCGCTGGATCAAGATGGCCGGCGAACGCGTTGCCTTCCAGGGGCTTCCGGCCCGCATCTGCTGGCTCGGCTACGGCGAGCGGCACCTGGCCGGCCTGCGCTTCAACGAGATGGTGGCCAGCGGCGAGCTGTCCGCGCCGGTGGTCATCGGCCGCGACCACCTCGACTGCGGCTCGGTCGCGTCCCCGTACCGCGAGACCGAGGGCATGGCCGACGGCTCGGACGCCATCGCCGACTGGCCGCTGCTGAACGCCCTGGTCAACACCGCTTCCGGGGCCACCTGGGTGTCCATCCACCACGGCGGCGGCGTCGGCATCGGCCGGTCCATCCACGCCGGCCAGGTCACCGTGGCCGACGGCACCGCGCTGGCCGGCCAGAAGATCGAGCGGGTGCTGACCAACGACCCCGGCATGGGCGTGCTGCGGCACGTGGACGCCGGCTACGCGCTGGCCGACCAGGTCGCGGAGGACAAGGGCGTCAAGATCCCGATGAAGGCCAACTGATGACGGCTACCGGCCTGCTGGCCGCGATCGCCGACGTCGGCGCGGACCGGACCCGCGGCGGGTACTCCCGCCACGGGTTCGACCGGGTCGAACTGGAGCTGCGCGAGTGGTTCGTCGCCGAGGCCGCCCAGCGCGGCCTGGCCGTGGAGACCGACCGCAACGGCAACATCTGGGGGTGGTGGGGAAATCCCGGCCCGGACGCCGTGATCACCGGCAGCCACCTGGACTCCGTGCCCGGCGGCGGCGCGTTCGACGGGCCGCTGGGTGTGGTGTCCTCGCTGGCCGCGGTCGATGTGCTGCGGGCCAAGGGTTTTGTGCCTCGCAAGCCGATCGCGGTGGTGGTCTTCGTGGAGGAGGAGGGCGGCCGGTTCGGCGTGCCCTGCCTCGGCTCCCGGCTGATGACCGGCGCCATCGACGCCGACAAGGCGCGGGCCCTGCTTGACCCGGACGGTGTTTCGCTGGCGGACGCCATCAAGAGCGCCGGTGCGGACCCGTCCATGCTCGGGCCGGACGAGGAAGCGTTGGGGCGCATCGGTTGCTTTGTCGAGCTGCACGTGGAACAGGGCCGCGGGCTCAAGGTTCCGGTCGGCGTGGCGTCGTCGATCCTGGCCCACGGCCGGTGGCGGTTCACCTTCACCGGCGAGGGAAACCACGCCGGGGCAACGCTGATGGCGGACCGGCGTGACCCGATGGTGCCGGCGGCGTCGCTGGTGCTTGCGGCCCGCAAGGCGGCGGTCGGTGGCGCGCGGGCGACCGTGGGCCGGATCGTGCCGATTCCCGGCGGTACCAACGTGATCCCGTCCGCGGTGGACGTGTGGCTGGACGCCCGGGCCGCGGACGACGCCACCACGAAGTCGGTCGTCGCCGATATCCAGGCCATGGCCCGGCTGGCGGCCGCCGAGGAAGGTTGCGGGGTTCGGGTCACGCAGGAGTCTTACGGCGACACCGTGGTGTTCGACGAGGTGCTCCGGGACGATCTGTCCACTGTGCTCGGTGGCGTGCCGGCGCTGCCGACCGGCGCCGGGCACGACGCCGGCATCCTGGCCGGCCGGGTGCCGACCGCGATGTTGTTCGTGCGCAACCCGACCGGCGTCAGCCACGCGCCGGAGGAGTACGCGGAGCCGGCGGACTGCGAGGCCGGGGTGGCCGCGCTGGCGACGGCGCTGGAGCATCTGGCCTCGTGATCTTCTGGTGTGAGCGGGCCTGGCTGCCCGAGGGTGTGGTCGCCGGCGTGCTCGTGCACGTCGGCGACGACGGTGTGATCACTGAAGTGTCCACTTCGGACTTGCCGCCGGTGGAAGCTCAACGCCTGAAGGGAATCGTGCTGCCCGGCTTCGCCAACGCGCACTCGCACGCGTTCCACCGCGCGCTGCGCGGCCGCACCCACGCCGACGGCGGCACGTTCTGGACCTGGCGGCAGGCGATGTACCAGCTGGCCGAGCGGCTGACGCCGGAGAGCTACCTGAGGCTGGCCACCGCCGTCTACGCGGAGATGGCCGTCGCCGGCGTTTCGTGCGTCGGTGAATTCCACTACCTGCACCACGGCCCCGGCGGCACCCCGTATGCCGACCCGAACGAGATGGGCCACGTGCTGCGGGAAGCCGCCGCCACTGCCGGCATCCGCATCACGCTGCTCGACACCTGTTACGTGGCCGGCGGGATCGGCGCCGAGTTGACCGGCACCCAGCTGCGGTTCAGCGACGGCGACGCGACCCGTTGGGCAGCCAGGGTTTCCGGGCTGAAGTCGGACAACGTGCTGCGGGTAGGCGCGGCCATCCACTCCGTGCGCGGTGTGCCCCGCGAGCAGTTGGCCGACGTCGGCGTATTCGACGGGCCGCTGCACGTCCACCTCTCCGAGCAGCCGGCGGAGAACGAGGCTTGCCTTGCCGCGTACGGCAAAACGCCGACCGAACTGCTGGCCGAGGCCGGCGTTCTGGCGCCGCGGACGACCGCCGTGCACGCCACCCATCTCACCGAGCACGATCGCGCGCTGCTCGGTGGCTCTACCACCACCGCCTGCTTCTGCCCGACCACCGAGGCCGACCTGGCCGACGGCATCGGGCCGGCACGCGAGCTCGTCGACGCCGGCAGCCCGCTTTCCCTTGGCAGCGACCAACATGTCGTGATCGACCCGCTGGTCGAGACGCGGGCGCTGGAACACGGCGAGCGGCTGCGGACCGGGCAGCGCGGCCGGTTCAGCCCCGAGGAGCTGCTTGTCGCCGCAACCTCCGCCGGGCACGCCTGCCTGGGCTGGCCCGACGCCGGCCGGATCGCCGTCGGCGCGCCGGCCGACCTGGTGGCGATTCGGCTGGATTCAGTACGAACGGCGGGTAGCCGACCGGAACAAGTTCTGCTTGCGGCCGATTCGTCCGATGTGGACACGGTAATAGTCGATGGGAGGGTTGTCGCCACCCAGGGCCGTCATGCGACGCTAGGCGAGGTAGGGCCTCTGCTGGCGGACGTGATGGGGGAGCTGTGGCGGCTGAGTTGACTCTCGACCCTGCGAGCAGGTCTTCGGTGGTTGTGACCGGCATCGCCGAGTTGACCACCAACGACGGCGCGCTGGGCAAGCTGACCGACGCCGCCCTGGTGTTGGACGGCGACCGCGTGGCCTGGGTCGGTCCCGCCGCCGACGCCCCGGCCGCCGACTCGCGTGTGGACGTCGAGGGCCGCGCGGTGCTGCCCGGCTGGGTGGACAGCCACACCCACCTGGTCTTCGCCGGCGACCGGACCGCCGAGTTCGGGGCCCGCATGTCCGGCCAGCCCTACGCCGCCGGCGGCATCGCCGTCACCGTGGACGCCACCCGCGCCGCCACCGACGAGCAGCTCGCCGCCGGCCTCCGCAAGCACGTCGCCGAGGCCGTTTCCCAGGGCACCACGTACATCGAGACCAAGACCGGCTACGGCCTGACCGTCGCCGACGAGCTCCGCTCGGCCGTGCTGGCCGGCCAGCACGTCGACGAGGTCACCTTCCTCGGCGCGCACCTGGTGCCGCCGGGCATGCAGGCCGATGACTACGTAGACCTCGTGTGCGGGCCCATGCTCGATGCCGTCGCCCCCCACGTGACCTGGGCTGACGTGTTCTGCGAGACCGGGGCGTTCGACGAGGAGCAGTCGCGCGCGGTGCTCACCGCCGCCGGCAAGAAGGGTCTCGGGCTGCGGGTGCACGGCAACCAGCTCGGCCCCGGCCCCGGTGTGCGGCTCGCCGTGGAGATGGGCGCCGCGAGCGTCGACCACTGCACGTACCTCAGGCCGGCCGACGTCGCCGCGCTCGCCGACTCCGAGACCGTCGCCACGCTGCTGCCCGCGTGCGACCTCTCCACCCGGCAGCCGCTGCCCGAGGTGCGAGCGCTGCTCGACGCCGGCGTCACCGTCGCGCTGGCGTCCAACTGCAATCCCGGCTCCTCGTACACGTCCTCGATGGCGTTCTGCGTGGCGACCGCCGTGCTGCAGATGCGGATGACCGTCGAGCAGGCCGTGCGCGCCGCCACGCTCGGCGGCGCGCTGGCCCTTCGCCGGGACGACATCGGCGTGCTGCGGCCCGGTGCGCGGGCGGACGTGCACGTGCTCGACGCGCCGTCCACCACGCACCTGGCCTACCGGCCCGGCGTTCCGCTCACCTGGGCGGTGTGGCGCGCGGGCGTTCGACAGCGCTGACCGACCGCAGCTCCGTCACCGTGGCGTAGCCCGCTTCCAGCAGCGCCGCGTCGGATCCCGGCTCCACCTCGTGGTCCAGGACGACTGTGGTCAGTTCGATCACGTCGTCGTCTTGGTGGGTGACCCGGCTCTGCACGCGGCCGTACCCGGTCAGCGTCGCCCAGCGCAGCGGGCCCGGATCGGGGCGGTTGGGCACGTTCAGGTTGAGCACCGTGCCCGGCTCGATCATGCCCAGCACGTCCTTCACGTACGGGTCGACCACGTCCCAGAGCGCCGTGCCCGGCGGGTTCCAGGGCACGTCCAGCGACACCGCCAGCGCCGTGACCCCGTTGACGTGGGCCGTCAGCGCCGCGCCGACCGTGCCCGAGTGGATCAGCGCCCGGCCGATGTTCGCGCCGAAGTTGATGCCCGACAGCACCAGGTCCGGCTTCCCGCCGAAGGCCCCGCGGCAGCCGATCATGGCGATCAGGCCGGGGTGCGCCTCCACCGCGTAGGCCGTCACCTCTGGCAGGTCCGGCAGCACCCGGCGTTGCACCGCCGCCCGCCGGTTGCCCGCCGACGCCGTCAGCCCGGCGCCGGTGCCGCTGGCCTCGAACCGAGGCGCCGCGATGATCGTTTCGTGGCCCAGTTCCACCGCGCAGCGGGCCAGCGCGGCGATGCCGGGGGAGTCGATGCCGTCGTCGTTGGTGACCAGCACGCGCAGAGAGTTCACAGCTCAGTCGTACCAGGCTCAATCGTCGATGTCGTCGGAGTCGTCGCGGGCCAGGAAGGTGGCCAGGCGCTCGACGGCGGTCTCGAACTCGGGGTTGAGGTCGACGAAGGCGCGCAGGCGGTCGGCGAGCCAGGCCAGGGTGACCTCCTCCTCGCCGCGCCGCTGCTCCAGCTCCTCGATGCCACGGTCGGTGAAGTACAACGTGTTCCTCCTACGACAACGGCCGGGCTCCTCGCGGAGCCCGGCCGTTGGAAACTACAGCCTCACTCAAAAGCCTTGGTGACCACCGCGCGCTGCTCGACCTCGTGCACCTTGCTGAAGCCGGAGGCCGGGGCGGCCATCGGCCGGCGGGACACGCGGGTGAGCTTGCCCTGCACCTGCGGCAGCGCCTCGGGGATCACGAGACCGAGGTGCGGCCAGGCGCCCTGGTTGGCCGGCTCCTCCTGCACCCAGCGGATGTCCGTGAGGTTCGGGTACCGGTCGAGCACGGCGCGCAGCTTGCGCTCGGGCAGCGGGTAGAGCTGCTCGATGCGGGCGACGGCGACATTGGTCGCGCCCCGCTTCTCCTTCTCGGCGGCCAGCTCGTAGTAGATCTTGCCGCTGCACAGCAGCAGCCGGTCGACCTGCTCGGGGCTGGGCTGCGTCGGGTCGTCGATGACCGACTGGAACCGGCCGGTGGTGAAGTCCTCCACGGCGCTGGCGGCGGCCTTGAGGCGCAGCATGGACTTCGGCGTGAACACCACCATCGGCCGCTTCACCCCGTCCAGCGCGTGCCGGCGCAGCAGGTGGAAGTAGTTGGCCGGGGTGGACGGCACGGCGACGGTCATCGAGCCCTCGGCGCACAGCTGCAGGAACCGCTCGATGCGGCCGGAGCTGTGGTCGGGGCCCTGGCCCTCCAGGCCGTGCGGCAGCAGCAGCACGACGTTGCCGCGCTGGCCCCACTTGGCCTCGCCGGAGGAGATGAACTCGTCGATGATCGACTGGGCGCCGTTGACGAAGTCGCCGAACTGCGCCTCCCACAGCACCAGCGCGTCCGGGTTGGCCACCGAGTAGCCGTACTCGAAGCCGACGGCCGCGAACTCCGACAGCGCCGAGTCGTACACCATGAACTTGCCCTGGGGCTCGGCCAGGTTCTGCAGCGGCGTGTACTCGGCGCTGGTCTTGCGGTCGATGACCACCGAGTGCCGCTGGCCGAAGGTGCCGCGCTGGGAGTCCTGGCCGGACAGGCGAACCGTCTTGCCCTCCATCACCAGCGAGCCGAACGCCAGCAGCTCGCCGAAGCCCCAGTCGATGCCGCCCTCGCGGGCCATCTGGGCCCGGCGCTCCAGCACCGGCTTGACCCGCGGGTGGGCGTTGAAGCCCTCGGGCAGGTCGATCTGGGCCTGGCCGATGCGGGCCACCGTCTCGGCGCTGACCGCGGTCGGCACCTTGGCCGGCACCTGCTGCTCGGACTCGACCGAGTTGGTCGGCTTGACCGGGTGCTTCTCCAGCTCGCGCACCTCGTTGAAGACGTGCTCCAGCTGGCTGGCGTAGTCGCGCAGCGCCTTCTCCGCCTCGTCCACGGAGATGTCGCCGCGGCCGATCAGCGACTCGGTGTAGGTCTTCCGGACCGAGCGCTTGGTGTCGATGATGTCGTACATCGCCGGCTGGGTCATCGAGGGGTCGTCGCCCTCGTTGTGGCCGCGGCGCCGGTAGCAGATCATGTCGATGACGACGTCCTTGTGGAACGTCTCGCGGTAGTCGACGGCCAGCTTGGCCACCCAGTAGCAGGCCTCCGGGTCGTCGCCGTTCACGTGGAAGACCGGCGCGCCGATCATCTTGGCCACGTCGGTGCAGTACTTGGACGACCGCGAGTGCTCCGGGTTGGTGGTGAAGCCGACCTGGTTGTTCACCACCACGTGCACGGTGCCGCCGGTGCGGTAGCCGCGCAGCAGCGCCAGGTTCAGCGTCTCGGCCACCACGCCCTGGCCGGCGAACGCGGCGTCGCCGTGCATCGCCACCGGCAGCACGGTGTAGCCCTCGCCGCCCTTGTCCAGCAGGTCCTGCTTGGCCCGGACGACGCCCTCCAGCACCGGGTCCACGGCCTCCAGATGGGACGGGTTGGAGGCCAGCGACACCTTGGTCTCGCCGTCGCCGAACATCCGGAAGTACTTGCCCTCGGCGCCGAGGTGGTACTTCACGTCGCCGGAGCCGTGGGCCTGGCCCGGGTCCAGGTTGCCCTCAAACTCGCGGAAGATCTGGGAGATCGGCTTGCCCACGATGTTGGCCAGCACGTTCAGCCGGCCGCGGTGCGGCATGCCGATGACAACCTCGTCCAGCTCGTGCTCGGCCGCCTTGTCCAGCACCGCGTCCAGCAGCGGGATCAGCGTCTCGCCGCCCTCCAGCGAGAACCGGCGCTGGCCGACGTACTTGGTCTGTAGGAACGTCTCGAAGGCCTCGGCCGCGTTCAGCTTGGACAGGATGTACTTCTGCACGGTGGCCGGCGGCTTGTCGTGCACGACCTCGACCCGCTCCTGCAGCCAGCGCCGCTCGGCGGGCTCGAGGATGTGGGTGTACTCGACGCCGACGGTGCGGCAGTAGGAGTTGCGCAGCACGCCCAGGATGTCGCGCAGCTTCATCTTCTCCTGGCCGGCGAAGCCGCCCACGGCGAACTCGCGGTCCAGGTCCCACAGGGTCAGGCCGTGCGAGAGCACGTCCAGGTCCTCGTGCCGGCGCTGCCGGTAGTTCAGCGGGTCGGTGTCGGCCATCAGGTGGCCGCGCGACCGGAACGCGTCGATCAGCTCGATCACCCGGGCGGTCTTGTCGACCGAGCCCTCGGGCAGGTCTTCGACCCAGCGGATCGGCTCGTAGGGCAGCCGCAGCGAGGTGAAGATGTCTTCGTAGAAGCCGTTCTCGCCCAGCAGCAGCTGGTGGATGCGGCGCAGGAACTCGCCCGACTCGGCGCCCTGGATGATGCGGTGGTCGTAGGTCGAGGTGAGCGTCATGATCTTGCTGACGCCCATCTCGACCAGGGCCTTCTCGCTGGTGCCCTGGAAGTGCGCCGGGTACTCCATCGCGCCGACGCCGAGGATCGCGCCCTGGCCGGCGGTCAGCCGCGGCACCGAGTGGTTGGTGCCGATGGTGCCCGGGTTGGTCAGCTGGATGGTGCTGCCGGCGAAGTCGTCCGCGGTCAGGCCGCCGCTGCGGGCCTTGCGGATGAGGTCCTCGTAGGCCTGCCAGAACTGCGTGAACGTCATCGTCTCGCAGTTCTTGATGGCCGCCACCACGAGCGTGCGCTGGCCGTTCTTGCCGGGCAGGTCGATGGCCAGGCCCAGGTTCACGTGCTCCGGGGTGATGATCGAGGGCTTGCCGTCGACCACGCCGTAGGAGTTGTTCATGTTCGGGTAGGACTCGAGCGCCTTGACCAGCGCGTACCCGATGACGTGCGTGAAGGAGACCTTGCCGCCGCGGGTCCGCTTCAGGTGGTTGTTGATGACGATGCGGTTGTCCGCGAGCAGCTTGGCCGGGACCGCGCGCACGCTGGTCGCGGTCGGCACGGTCAGCGAGGCGTCCATGTTGCGCGCGATGGCCGCGGCGGCGCCGCGCAGCACCTTCACCTCGGAGCCGGCGGCCGGCTTCACGGGGGCGGCGGTGGCCGAGGCGGCCGGCGTCGGCTTGGTGCTCGGCAGCGTGGTCTGCGCCGGCGTCGAGGCGGCGGCCGGGGCCGGCGGGGCGGCGACGTGGCCGTTGGCCGGCGCCTGCGGCGGGGCCGCCGGGGGCGCGGTGGTGGTGGCCGTCGCGGTGGCCGCGGTGGTGCCGTTGACCGCGGTGCTGCCGGCGGTCGTGCGCTGCGTCGCCTTGTAGTCGGCGAAGAAGTCATGCCACGCCGGGTCGACGGATGACGGGTCGGCGAGGAACTGGTCGTACATCTCCTCGACCAGCCACTCGTTCGGGCCGAACTGCGACGCAGAGCTGGAGCTGGACACGGCTGGCGCTCGCCTCTATCTATCTCGCTACTGGTACTGACGCACTCCGCCAGCAAGGCTAGTACTCCACGCAGGTCGCTTCACACACAGCCGAGCAGGCACAACGTCAGGTGGATCACATGATCAATCCAGATTGTCGCATCGTTGCAAGGCTGTGACCGGCGGTGTTGAGCATGGCTTAGGGAACTGGATCGTTTCAGTCGTGCACTTGCACGGGGAACAATTGTGGTCGGAAGCACGTTTGAGCTTGCCTCCACCTCTCGCACGTGCACTTTCGAGTGATCGGCACTCGAACCCGGCTGCCGGAGAGCGGGACTCGCCCTGCCGGAGAGCGGGACTCGCCGTGCCGGTAACCGGGACTCGCCGGGTCCCCGCGAGTCCCGGTTAGCGGCAGGGCGAGTTGCGGTTTCAGGCAGCGTCGTCGAGGTGGGCTCCGGTGCGCCACATCTCGGCGTAGCGGCCGCCGGCGTCCACCAGTTCCGAGTGGGTGCCCTGCTCGATGACGCGGCCCTGTTCCAGGACCACGATCCGGTCCGCGCGAGCCGCGGTGGCGAGCCGGTGCGCGACGACGAACGTGGTGCGGCGGCCGGCGAGGCGTTCGCTGGCGGCCAGCACGGTGGCCTCGGTGGCCGGGTCGAGGGCGGCGGTGGCCTCGTCGAGCAGCAGCACGACGGGATCGACGAGTTCGGCGCGGGCCAGGGCGACCAGCTGCCGTTGACCGGCCGACAGCGACTGGCCGCGTTCACCCACCTGTTGGTGCATTGCCTGCTGTAGACCGGCTACCTGACGCAGAGCGCCGACCGCGCGCACGGCTGCGGTCACATCATCGCGAGACGCGTCGGGACGGCCGTAGCGGACGTTGTCGGCGACGTCGCCGACGAACAGGTGCGCCTCCTGCGGCACGACACCGAGCCGGCCCCGGTAGCCGTCCAGGTCGTAGTCACGGACGTCGACGCCGTCCACGAGCACGGCACCGTCGGTCACGTCGTAGAACCGGGCCACGAGCTTCACGAGCGTGGACTTGCCGGCGCCGGTGCGGCCGACGAGCGCGACCGTCTCGCCGGCGCGGACGTGCAGGCTCACGCGATCCAGCGCCGGTGTCGCCGCGCCGGCGTAGCGGAAGCTGACGTCACGGAGCTCGATCTCGCCCCGCAGCGCGGACGGCACCGCCACGGGCCGAGTCGGCGGCACGATGGATGACGGGGTGTTCAGCAGCTCGCCGATACGCTTCAGACCGACCATCGCCTGCTGGTAGCCGTCGAATACACCGGACAACTGCTGCACCGGCGCGAAGAACAGCCCCAGGTACAGCTGGAACGCCAGCAGCGCGCCAGCGCTCAGGTCGCCGTTGGCCACGCGGTACGCGCCGACCGCCAGCACCGCCGCCTGGGCCACGCCGGAAAGCAGCGCCACGAAGGGGAAGTACACCGCGATGTAGCGCTGGGCCCGCAGACGTGAGGTCCGGTAAGCCAGGCTGCGCTCCCCGAACTCACGCGCCGAGTACTGCTCACGCGTGAACGCCTGCGTGACGCGAAGCCCGGACACGTTCTCCTGCAAGTCGGCGTTCACCACGCTGACCCGCTCGCGCGCCTGGGCATACGCCTCCGAAGAGGCCTTGCGGAAGAAGTACGTCGCCACGGCCAGAACCGGGATCGCCGCCATCGACACCAGCGCCAGCCCGACATCGGTGACCAGCAGCGCCACCGCGATGCCCGCGATGGTCAGCGCACTGACCGCCGCGGTCACCAGTCCGGTCTGGAGGAACGTGGACAGCGCGTCGACGTCGGTGGTCATCCGGGTCATGATCCGGCCGGCGAGCTCGCGCTCGTAGTAGTCGAGGCCTAGTCGCTGCAGGTGCGCGAAGCTACGCACCCGCAACACGTACAGGAGACGTTCGCCGACGCGAGCGGTCAGCACCGTCTCCAGGCGCATGTTCAGCCAGCCGACCAGGACGATGCCCAGGCCCAGTGCCGTCGCCACCCACAGCGCGCCCACGACACCACGGGTCACGCCGTTGTCCACGCCGTATTGCACCAGCGCCGGCAGCGCCATGGAGCTCAGCGCGTCGACCGTCACCAGCACGCCGACCAGCAGCAGGGCCCAGCGGACGGGCCGCAGCAACGACACGAGCCCGAACTTGCGATCCGCGGTGCCGGTGTCGGGACTCAGGCGCGGCTGCTCAGTGGCATCGGGCAGCGGCACCAGATCCGGTTGGTCCGGGAGTTCCGGCTCCACTTCGGGCCACAGTTGCGCCGACGCGACGTCGCTCGGCGGGGTCACGTCCTCGATCGCCTCGCCGGGCCCGGCCAGCAGTTCGCGGAACAGCGCGCAGCGCTCGTTCAGTTCCTCCTCGGTGCCGACGTCCACGACCCGGCCGCCGTCGAGCACCGCGATGCGGTCCGCCAGCGCGAGCGTGGAACGCCGGTGCGCGACCAACAACGTGGTCCGCTGGGCGGTGACGGCTTTTAGCGTGTCGTGGATGGCTGCCTCGGTGACGGCGTCGACCGCTGACGTGGCGTCGTCCAACACGAGCACGCGTGGGGCCGACAACAGAGCGCGTGCCAACGCGATGCGCTGACGCTGGCCCCCGGACAGCGTCAGACCGCGTTCGCCGACCTTGGTTTCGTAGCCGTCCGGCAGCACGGTGATGAACTCGTGCGCCTCGGCCGCTCGCGCGGCCTCCTCCACTTCCGCGTCGGTGGCGTCGGGACGGCCGTAGGCGATGTTGCCGCGGATCGTGTCCGAGAACAGGAACGCCTCCTCGAACACCACTCCGACCGCGTTGCGCAACGAGTGCAGGCGCAGGTTTCGGACGTCCACGCCGCCGACCCGGATCGCGCCCGCGTGCACGTCGTAGAACCGGGGCAGGAGCAGGGACACGGTCGACTTGCCGGACCCGGCGGTGCCAACCAGTGCCAGCGTCTCGCCTGGCTCGACGGTCAGGCTCACGTGAGCCAGCACCGGCTCACTGCGCGCGTACCCGAAGGTGATGTCGTCCAGCTCGACGGCCAGCGGGCCGTCGGGCACGTCCTCGGCCCCGTCGTGGACGTCGGGCTGCGAGTCGATCAGCTCGTCGACCCGGTTCACGCTGGCCTTGGTCACCTGCGCCGTCACCATGGCGGCGGCGAGGAAGCGCGCCGGGCCCATCAGGCCGGTCACGTAGCTGGCGAACGCGAGGAAGGTGCCCAGCGTGACCTGGCCGTTCATGGCCAGCCAGCCGCCCAGGCCCAGCACCGCGATCTGGCCGAACAGCGGCATCGCGCCCAGCGTCGCCGTCGGCCGGGCGGTCAGGCCGGCGGCCCGCATCCGCAACGAGAACAGCTTGCGGGCCCGGCGCTCCAGGCCGGCGATCTCTCGCGTCTCCTGGCCGAAGCCCTTCACCACGCGCACGCCGGTGACCGTCTCCTCGACGTGCTGCGCGACATCGGCGGCCTGCTGCTGCGCGTGCCAGGTGGCCGAGAACAGCGTGCGGCGACTGCGCAGCGCGATGAACACCACCGCCGGCACCACGATCAGCGCGATCACTGTCAGCGACGGCGACAGCCACAGCATCGCCCCGATGGCCACCACGACAAAAGCGATGTTGCCCAGCGCGTACGGCACCATCGAGATCAGGCCCTGCACCTGGTTCAGGTCGCTGATCGAGCGGGACACCACCTGCCCCGTGCGCAGCTCGTCCTGCTTCCCGCCGTCCAGCCGCTGCACGGCCGCGAACACCTGGCCGCGCAGGTCGTGCTGCACGTCCAGCGCCAGGCGGCCGCCCAGGTAGCGGCGTAGGAAGGCGGTCACGAAGGTCAGCAGCTCGATGCCGACCAGCGCCGTGATCAGCCAGCCCAGGCGGCTCGTGGTGCCGGACACCGCGTCGTCCACCGCCAGCCGCACCACCAGGGGCGCCACCGCCTGCTGGCCCACCCCCAACACCGCCGCGCCCAGCGACAGCACCACCACGACCGGATGCCGCCAGCAGGCGGCCGCCAGCCGCCGCACCCAACCCGTTTGTTCGGACACAGAAGTAACTTAATGTGCCCGGGCAAGATCATGAGGGCTCACTGCCCCCAGCTTTCTTCCACATGTGCGCCACATGTGGCCACCGGAGTCGAATGTGGCGCACATGTGGCGAAACAAGGTGGGTCAGGTGATGTCGCGCTGCTTGCTCATCAGCCAGCCGCCGACGGCGAAGACGGCGGTCCAGCCGGCGAAGATCAGGGCGCTGATCCACCAGTCGAACGCGCCCCGCGCGCCGGCGCCGGCGCGGATGAGGTCGGAGAACAGCTGTTGGGCCTCGCCGTTGATGAACGGGCTGATGCTGGAGACCTTGTCGACCACCAGCTGTGACGCGACGGAGCCGGTGAGGCCGTCGGCGGAGCCGTTGATCAGGATGCCCGGCCAGTTGTCGGGCAGCAGCGTGCCGACCAGGTTCTCTACCAACAGGGTGTACAGCAGCAGGGAGATGATCGCCCCGATGGGGCTGCCGAACAGCGCCCCGACGCCCATGGCCAGCAGGGTCCAGAGCATGCACGAGAGGATCCCGGCCCCGGCGATCTCCAGCCAGCTGACCGCGTCGGGCAGCTGCTCGGGCCGGGACCCGATGAACGTGCCGATGCTGGCCACGCCGGTGATCACCACACCGAAGCCCAGGCCCCAGATCGCGTACGTGATCAGCTTGGCGCTGAGCAGGCTGCCCCGGTTGGGCGCGGTCAGGTAGCTGGTGGTGATGGTCCGCCGGTTGATCTCGCTGGACAGCGCCAGCGCGCCGAACACGATCGGGAACAGCGCGGTGATGTTCACCGTGCGGGCGAAGATCAGCGTGGACCACGGCAGGTTGTTGAAGTTCAGCCGCAGCTCGCCGGCCACGACCGAGCGGTTGATCGAATCGAGCACGAGCCCGATCAGCGCGTTGCCGGCGATGCTCCACAGCGCCGCCAGCGCCACGGTGGGGATCAGCAGCGCCCACCACATCTTGGTGGTCAGGATCTTGCGGAACTCGGCGGAGATGAGCCGGCCCATCAGGCGTTACCTCCCCAACCGCCACTCGGCGGCTGCTCGGGCGGCGGGGCCGCCTGCTGCTTGTCCTGTGGCGGGGCGTAAGGCTGGCCGCCGTACTGCTGGCCGTACTGCTGGGGCGCCGCGTATCCCGGCGGCTGCTGATATTGCTGCGGGTCGGCCGGCGGGGCGTACCCCTGGGGCGGCGTGCCGTAGTCCTGCGGCGGGGCGTATCCCTGCGGCGGCGTGCCCGGTGCGCCGTAACCCGGGGTGCCGTAGCCCTGAGGCGGCGGGCCGTAGCCGGCGCCAGGAGGCGGACCGTAGCCGGGCGGGGCGCCGTAGCCGGGCTGCTGGCCGGTGTACTGACCCTGGGTCAGCCGGAAGAACAGCTGCTCCAGGTCGACGTTCTCCTGCTGGATGTCGTACAGCGCGATGCTCGCGGCCATGGCCAGGTCGGCGACGGTCTTGCGGTCCACGCCGGTGATCGCCAGCCGGCCGTCCGGCGTCGGCTCGATGGCGTTGACGCCGGCCTCCTGGAGCTTGGCCACCAGCGACTGCGGGTCGGCGGCCTGCACCAGCACCCGGCTCTGCTGGGACTGCCGCAGGTAGTCCAGCGACCCGTAGTACACGGTCTGGCCGCGGCTGATAATCACGACCTGGTCCACGGTCTGCTCGATCTCGGCCAGCAGGTGACTGGAGATCAGCACGGTCCGGCCGGTGCGGGCGTAGGACTGGAGGAAGGCGCGCAGCCAGGCGATGCCCTCCGGGTCGAGGCCGTTGGCCGGCTCGTCGAGCACCAGCACCTGGGGGTCGCCGAGCAGCGCGGTGGCCAGCGCCAGCCGCTGCTTCATGCCCAGCGAGAAGCCGCCCGCGGCCCGCCGGCCGGCCTCGGCCAGCCCGACCAGCTCCAGCACCTGGTCGGCCCGCTGGTCGGGCACACCCATCGCGGCGGCGTACACGCGCAGGTGGTTGCGGGCCGTCCGGGTCGGGTGGAAGCCCTGGGCCTCCAGCACGGCGCCGACCACCCGGCCCGGGTTGCCGAGCTGCTCGAACGGCAGGCCGTTGATCGTCGAGGCGCCGGCGGTCGGCCGCACCAGGCCCAGCAGCATGCGCAGGGTGGTGGTCTTGCCGGCCCCGTTCGGCCCGAGGAAGCCGGTGACCGAACCCGGTTCCACGGTGAAGCTGAGGTTGTTGACCGCGATGATCGGCCCGAACTGCTTGCTCAGGCCCTGCACCACGATGCGGCCACTGCCGTCGTGCACGTGATTCCTCCCGGTAGCGGAGCGTTCGGGTGCCCTGGTCATACCCTATTCGTCGGCTTCGCGCCGCCGGATCGCCAGCTGTTCCAACAGATATGTGACGACGCCGTCATCGTCGTTGTCCCCGGTCACCACGGAGGCCGCCGACCGGACCTCGGGCTGGGCGTTGGCCGGCGCGACGCGGCGGTCGGCGACAGCGAACATCGGCAGGTCGTTGACGTGGTCGCCGCACACGGTGATCTCGCCGGCCAGGCCGAGCCGCTGCCGAAGCTCCAGGATGGCCGCGCCCTTGGTGGCCAACGGACTCTGCACCACGACCTCGGACCAGCCCGGGCTGTAGGCGTTCAAGGCGGCCCACACCCGCGCGTCCTCGCCGACGGCGGCCTGCACGGCCGCGGCGACCCCGGCCGCCTCGTCGTCCGGCGCGTACGAGCAGAGCATGACGACCTGTTCCCGGTCGGTGACCCCGCGCAGGTCCGCGGTCTCGGTCAGCCGCGGGTCGGCGTACCGGCGCTTCTCGGCGATGAACCAGCCGGCGCCGGGGTTGAGGTCCACGCCGTGGTGCACGCGGTCGCGCGCGCCGTCCCAGCTGGTCACGATGGGGTCGCCGAGCAGTTCGACGGCCTTGCCGGCGGTCGCCGCGTCCAGCGCGTTGGTGACCAGGTGCTCGCCGGTGCGCAGGTCGGAGATGTACGCCCCGTTGTGCTCGATCACCGGCAGCCGCAGGTCGACGCCGGGCAGCATCGGCCGCATCGCGGCGGTGCCGCGCGCGCTGGCCACGGTCACCGCGACGCCGGCCGCGACCAGGGCGTTGAGCCCGTCGCGGGCGGCGTCGGACAGCGACGTGTCGGACCGCAGCAGCGTGCCGTCCAGGTCGGAGACCAGCAGGTGTCCCGGTGCTGTCAGCCAGCTCACCGGTCCCATCTTCGCGGGTTGGGCGGCGTTACCAGCG
>Ga0307511_10002270_pt1 | contig 20103 bp, 18 predicted proteins | sample 13_EM_MG_FD_200266 | JGI IMG/M metagenome (GOLD analysis project Ga0307511, IMG submission 200266) | Populus trichocarpa ectomycorrhiza microbial communities from riparian zone in the Pacific Northwest, United States - 13_EM | ecosystem: Host-associated > Plants > Roots > Unclassified | place...
GGATTGGCCAGAGTGGTGGGTGTGGAGGGAGCTATACGAAGTCTGTTTGAGTTCCTTATTCTCTAATACTATGTTACAGGAAGCAACACCGGCGCACCTGCAAAGCAAAAGCAAAAAAAACACGATGTAACCACATCAAAAGCACATGAAATCCTGACGACCAAACTATCCAAGCATCTTCATAACAGTTCCGATCTAGTAGGGGTTGCAATACTCGAAAAGCTGTGCCAAAAGATAGCTGAGATGCAAGATACAATCGAAAGTCTACTTGCCTCAAAGGAGAAGCAGGAACGTCTAAACGAAGAACAAGCGAAGAAGCTCGAAGAACAAGCAAAGAAGCTAGAAGAGCAAGTGCAGCAGATCAGCGAGCTTAAGCAGCAGATTGAGGATCAGAAGCAGGAGCTTAAGCAGCAGATTGAGGATCAGAAGCAGGAGCGTGCGGTCATGCAACGTGAGATAACTCAGGTAAGTTCCCTAAGTAATTAAAATGACACAGGCTATATACTAACTGAAGTAGAATGCAGCTTGGAGAAACCGGCTTGCACTACGCTGTCTCTTGGACCAAGCGAGAGATAGCTTTGCGGTGGTTTGCCAATATAAAGACTGGGGAGAAATGATTGGTAAAATTGGTGTAGAAGATGCTAAATCTGAGGTGTTGCGTACACTAGAGGAAAACCTGCCCCGTGAGTGGGAGCTATCCTTAGTCCCAGATATTGTTAGCCTTGTTGTTCAGAGAAATAAGGTACGTGAGCAAGGAAATGCCGCGGCACACGACTTCGAGGACGAGGAAATTTTAATAGCGATAGAGGCGGTGCCAGAAGGAACAAAGCGAACTATTCTTATGAAGTTGTACTATCATATTTGCAGAGATTAGCCTTTGATTTTTATTTCTTCCAAATCAAGGGACATTCATTCTGGCACTTCTCCTTTGACCAGATCATGTCATTTCTCATGAATGATAAGCTCTCATGAGTATGTCGTTTCCAGCTCCCCTACCTGTAATCAAGGAAGGTGAATGTACCGCCTACTCCCTGTGGTGGAGCCATCTCTATAGATGGCCATAGCACAGCTGTTTCAGCTGCAACAGAATCCCCGATACGATGCATCTCAGAGAATTTATTTAGACGGTGCTTGCGCCATAGTCAAAGCGGCGTAATCATTACCTACAACTACCCTATAGTAAGTTTGACTACTCTATTTGGTAAGTTATAATATGATTCGTGGTTCGGTATTGTAGACGTGAGCGGTAGGGCTCACAGTCCTTAACAACCAGGCTAGTATGAAGTTGGTGGTTCTAAGGCCTACCGCTATTTAATTATTATAGGATCCATTATTATAACTTGAGGCCCGGTGAGTGTGCGGTAGTTGCGGTTTTTTTTTTTGATATGGTAACTTGGTAACTTAGTTTATTTTTTTAAGTTACAATAACTATGTCACAATGGTCCTATCCGCAACTATTACATAATCTTTCTAAGTATTTTTTTTTAATCCGAATACAAGCCTAAATCTGTTAGACAGGTATGCGTGGATAACAGCACAGCGGTGAATAAATGTGGTCGATGAGGAATCACTTCACCCAACAAGATAAGATGCAAAAGAGAAGTAATATTGTGCGATGTACAGGTACAAGTGGTAATCAGCGTGGGGAATTGAGTGCGCCGTTGATGTTATGAGTGGTGTGCGCTAGGCTTACTCATCGGGAAATGATTACAATGCGTGGGGTAAAGTTATGGCGCACCAAGTTGCAGAATATGCAGCGCTAAGCCAAATGCCCCCTGTTTCTGGTGAGACATAACAGCAGTGTGAGTGATGCATAAAAGGTGTGCGCCATAACTTTCCCCCACGCACTGTATGTAACCATTTGTGCTGGTAGCTTCAACACCTTCTACTACCGGGAAAACTGGTGACTACGAGCCCTTGTCAATATCTCTTGATCTTTCGCTTTGTAGTAGTAGCGTTACTACTTGTGGGCAGATTGGCGGCCTTGGCTCGATTTATGCAATACGGTACAGTTACAGTATGTTTCACTTTTGACAAGGGCTCTTATTCACCGACTGTCGGAGAAACTATGCCAATGGGTGCATAATCCACTCTCTAATCCAACATAAGCACATTACTATCAACTGCATCTGCCCAAAAGGTATGGAAGTCTATCCATCCAAAGCCCCCTTCCTATTTGGATAATGGGCATATGCATTACTGGTTGCAGTAGTCTTGACATACCTAGCCCTCAGTTACATTGTTGGTAACAATTACGACATTCCACACTCAAATAAGCAATTCAGGGCATCGTACGAGTAACAGAAAGGTGCAATGCATCACCACATATCTGAACGTTAACCCTGCCCTAGATATGAAGAATGCCAGGTGATGTATAGACCGTGCATATGCCAAGTTTATGCGCACCAAACCCGTTTCCCAAATAGGAAGGAGGGAAAGACTTTTGTGCCGCACCTCCGTACTGTGCAATGAGATGTGCATGGTGGTCTTCATTTCTTTTGTGAACTACACTTGGACGCTTGCCTCAGACTTAGAACATCAGTCAGTAATATTCCACATTGTTTTTCTACCTGCCAGTGACCATTATCTCTAACAGCTCCTGCTGTGCTAATCTTGGGTGATTCGTGGTTTTGGCGTGGGTGTTTTGTGCAATAAGAATGTTCAAAGATTTGCGACACGTGACTGGAGTTCAAGTGCTATCTTCTGCAGGACTAGCCCGAGGCAAGAACTCGGCTTGCACACTAACTCTTGCAATAGACACCTTAGGGGCCAAGTAGCAGCTAGTCTGGTTGGCACAAGCTCTCGTAGAGAATTAGCAGCCGAAACAAGATAGGGTATGTGGCCACTTGGGGTACTCGGGCTTGAAATCCCGAGCGGTTATTGAAAGCCGACTATATGATAGAGTGTAAGAGAGCAGGTTTGCCCCTATGCGAGGTTTCAGGATACATGTCTACCTACCTAGACAGCCTTATGTTAAGCCCTCACAATTCGACAGTCTTGTGAGAGTCTTGTAGTCAGATGTAGTAAAGTATCAGCAACGAAAGCATCTAGGTCTCCAACAAAACAAGAGGTATGTATAACAAACTACATCCAAGCACAAAAGAAAACAAATAGATAGATACACATATGGAGAAACAAAACAAAAAGTCTCTATATATACATTGGAATGAATTAAATCAATATTCAGCAAAAAGGGGAAAAAATCTATCCCCGAAGCGGAGGGGTCAAGAGATATCTAAACCAGTCATTAATTTAATATCTTATCCGTCGCCGCCACCAACCTCTTTGCAACCTTCTTCACATTCTCCTGCGCAGCATTCCAATCCCCTGCATCTATTGCGTCCCGAATCGATGGGAAGTATGTGACCTCATGACCATTATCTCTCTGTAAATTCAGGGTAAAACCACAAATTAGCAACTAGTGGCAACACATCAACTTTGAGTGGGGAGGACATACCTTCGGCGCCATCAGAACATGCTTAAACCACCCCCTCCCCCATAGCCCCTCCTCCTCCACAAGATGATGTTCGAAATTTGCCATCCGCGCATTATGACTAATCCTATGGACCGCAGATACACTTCCATCAAACTCAATGAAACTCTCATCACCCTCATCATGCGTCCACTCCTGGATTTTATCATCAAATATCGGCATATTCTTCTGCATCAACTCTACTGCATCCTTAAGTGGTTTAAGGTCCAACTTCTGCTTTTGCTCCGAGGACCTTTTTGTGACGTAGGAATCGAGATCAGAGTACCAGGCGAGAGCAGAGGTGGCGTAGTTTGTCATGTTGAAGGGCATATTTGAGCTGTCCGCCAACTCCAAAATCAAAAGCGACAAAATCTGCGCAATAGCAAAGGGATAATCTAAATTAGGGTCAACAGTAGTCAAAAGTGAGTATGTATCGTAGCAGGAATCAACTACACCAGTGCCGGTATGGTCATTCGGGGATTTAAACCCAATATCAATCGAGCTCATCCCCGCGAAATGTAGGAAAGCACCATAATCCCCCGCGGCGCCTAGCCCGGGAAGTTTTCTCTTTCCCCAGAGATCATGGAGAGGGGTTTTTGAGTTTGGATCGTCTATGCGGGAGAGTGTTTTTAGGAGAACGGATTCTAGTGCGGGGGAGCCAGAGGCGGTGAACACGCCTCCTGAGAAAGCAGTCGCGAGATTGATGTAAGCCATGCCGTTGCGGCGGAGGTCGTCGGCGTGATCTTCGACCCATTCGCTAATGCATCCGCATATATATATCAGCCTCATGTAGTGCAGGTGTCCGGGGAGTTGGTACGTACGTTGACCCAGCCCGGTTATACTCCCCCGCATCCCAATTCGCGAAAACAATAGTCCTCAGTGGCCTCCAACCAAAAGTCATCATTTCTCCAAAGAGCCTCGCAACTTCCAACATTACCGCCGTCCCAGAATTGGGGGAAGATGCACCCCAGCACCATGCATCTCTATGGTTGCCAATGATGATTTGCCGCTCTGGTTGCTCTGTGCCGCGGATTAGAGCGAAGACATTTGTGATCTTCTGTTTGGGTTTGTCAACGAGGACGTTGTCGAGCTTGATGATGGGGGATGAGTCGTTGCCGGTCCAGAATGGGGGAAGTCTTGATTTCTCCCCATCGAACTTGATAGGGGAGCCGAGGCCTTCGAGGGTTTTTACTAGATGTATTGCGTTGTTTCGTGACTGGCGGGCAATTAGTTCCGGCTCATCGAGGTACCGCGAAGCGTGGAGAGAAACGTACGATTGGAAGACTCGGTATATTAACAAGCCCCGGGTTCCCTTTCCTGGGTACTACTTGTGCATCCGGCTTACTGGCATACCCCGGCGTAAGAACATCTCCCATCACCTGACTCATCAAAGCCACAGACCCCCGAACGACCAGGTCACCTCCCCCAATTGCAGATTTAGCATCCCAATCCCCCGACCCAATCAAGCATCCAATAGCCCCCGCATTCTCCGCATTCTTCACAACCATCCCCAGATCCGGGATCGACCCATCCTGCCTCACCAAGACTACCGCCCCAGTGAAGTTCACTCCGCTCTTGTGTAACAGCAAGTAATCCTCCGGTCTCCCATATCCAGCATACATCAACCTCCCCTGTACCACTCCCGACGCACCATACCCATGGAAAACGTGTGGGTGTTCTGCCATCCCCTGGGTATCTAGCTCCTCTAGATTTGCCGTCCACGCTTGATTCTTCGGATGTATTATGGAAAGTGATCTTCCATCCTTCTTTGGATAATTCAAAAAGACATGGTAGTCTTCTGTATCCACCACATCCATCCCAAAGCTCATGAACTTCCCCTCAATATATTTTCCCAGTGTTCTATCCCCCTCCGTCCCAGCAGTATGCCCAAAGCTGGTCAGGTACTCCAAATAATGCTGAATCTTCTCGACCTTGACATGATCAACCGCATAATTCTGCACCGACGCTGGATCAAAAACCTGCCCAAGGAATGTTCTCCCTCGAAAATTAAACAAATCCGATGCCAGCAAGGCATAAACAATCATGATTACGAAAAACACCGCAAACAGCCGATAATACGGCAGCAAAAACTCAATGTACTTCATACAAGAAATACCCGGTATACTGCAACCCGGCCACTTCCAATTCAACTTCCATCTCCACCGCCAATTAACCCGTGGCAGCTGAAGCCTTGACGATACCGAACTGGCAATTATCGATAACCGTTTCTGGAACTGATGATACGCCCTTGATGATGAACGTGACAACGATCGGCCTCCTGTCTCTGAATGCGCATCCGGCGGATCTATAACCTCAAACTGCTGCATCTCCCGATGTAGGCTTTCATCGGACGACCTACGTGGCCGTCCAGACCCCATCAGCGAATCCTCAGAGTTCCTCGCATCCTGCACCGTCGGCCGCCGGTAATTCGAGTTTGGCTGGCCTAGTAACCCTGCCCTTTCCTCTGCCTCCTGCTCTGAGCTACCTTCCTGAGGCCCTGCATCATTGCGACTCGCAGGCCGAGAAGTCGCCTCCTCATAGCTGGGTATATCCGGTGCTAACATGGACTGTTCGGTAACCGTTGCTACTTAAGGGTGAATCGAAACGGGGATATCGATGTAAGTAAAGTGCTGCCCGCGGTCATAGGTACGATACACCCATCCCGGAGGTCCCGAGAGCGTAATTATTGCCAGGATGCTCCGTTCTAGAAGCTGCACGCCGCAAGTGCCTGGGAGCCGCCCTGCAAGCCAGGAGACCGATGCCTGTCCGACGGCAGCTCATTTGGACAATTCGGTCACAACCTACGGGAAACGAGGCACGCAGGAAAACCACAGCAAAATTCGCTTTTATCAGGAGGCCCACGGAAGTGAGTTTGTATCTTATTTCCTGGACTACCCCGTTGGCAACGTTAGCGTAATTAATTATCACAGAGGCCATTTAAACGTGTATTTATTATATTCAAACCATAAACACAGGGGTAAGACAGGGATAATCGGTCTGTTATGTTGATACTGTACACAGTTCATGATGATATCGATGTTCCTGCTCCTAGCCATGATCCAATTGTTAACTATTGCGAGTGGCTTTTCTGATGGTAAACCATCTAGAAAGACAATGCTAGGTAGGCTAATTTGCTACAATGTGAGCTCTACTTTAAGTCCCTACCTCGACTGAGATAACCTATGTGCAATGCATGACTTGGATGATGGCTACCTCACTAAAGTGGCTTTGATGATGGTTAATGAAGCGGCTTCAGTAATGGGCCTACCGGTAATTGGAATTGCTGGTGTAGCTGATAGTTAATTTGAATTCCGGGTCCGAGAAAAAAAGATCAAAAGTCAACTCGATGTATATGTGTATACACACATGTAGGCAAGAGGATCTAATAAACGTATATTTTGTACAAACAACCGTCATATAGGGTGCGACGTCCCCCAAACAGGGTAACTTAACCCAAGTGTGGAGGACAAAATTTAACTTCATCTTCCCTGCTGCAGCCTCAATCTTCTGTTATGCAGTCTCACTCTCTGCTTTTGCAGCAATACTCTTTGCTTGGTTTCTGCGGCCACACTCTGGCCCAACATATGGCTTCCCACTTTACTTCGGCTTACTGCCCCCTCTCGAGCACTTCGTTTACCCCAACCCCCCCTGCAGCCGGTAACTGGCATATTCCCTGCAACCACCGTTTTGTACCTCGTACCATTTTCTTTGGCATCAGCTTCCAGAGTATGGATGTAGTCCTTAAGTACCCGAATATATCCCCCTCTAAAATTACACCCGCAATTATCACCCTGTAGTAGGCAAGTGAAAAAAGCATTGGGCATTAATTATAACTGTAGAAGCTCCGCAGCTGGTACATCTTCTAGTTAATTCATCAAAGGACAAGGTAAGATTATTTACAAGACAGCCAATAGTTTCTGGGAATCCATTAATTCCTCACCACTCGGTTTTGGTGAGGACACAACTGAGCTTCGTCTGTCATAGCTAAAAGGACTGCTTGTTAGGCGGTCAATAGTGTTGTGATTCTAGTATATCCTTGTCATAGGCACCAGTGATAGTTAACGTTAACGCTGCCTCAGGCATCAACAGCATTGAAACATGCATTACAATCTTCTCTGAGTTAGCTTATCTTGTTCAAAATCTATAACCCATGGTCGAATATGGGTATAGTTAAACTTACTGTGCTTGGGCTACAGCAAAACTGGAGAGATTACTTTGTATGTAGATACAGAGGTATCATTTTGAAGGCAACCCCTGTTGAGTTGGTGCAAAAGAGAAACAAGACTACAAAGGAGAGGAATTCTATATCTTTCTGGTGAGCACTTTTATCATCCCAATCAGGTGTAGGTACCATAGGTAGTGTCCATCACAGGGTAGGGCCCTGCTTGAGCAAGTAAAATGAGTCCTAGAAAATTAGGCCCTCCACACTCTTATTAGAAGTAAACAACCAGTAAATAATCACCCACACTCCCTGCCAGACCCTCCTTCAATCTACTCTACCCTACAACCAACTAAATGTTAACCTTGCCTCATTCAAAACCCATGACCACCATTTGTATCATTAAGTTCCCAATAGCCCTGACCTTCATAACAGTTTTTGCTCTATGGTACACTTTGGCGTGAAATCAACAGCTACTCCGTTTCCTTTTTGTATTTGAGAATCATGACATGCCATAAAGACGAAATGAACAAAACGTACACATAATGAAGCTGTTACCCTACATACAACAAAACGCAACCATCAAGACTAAAAGATAAACCCCAATTTTTTATGAAATAAAAATTAACACAGACGAACTCCGATTATTGAAACGACTTGGAGAAACTAGAAGCAGTGGAAGGAGTATGAGAGCCATAATAAAAATTATCCAACAACAGAAATCCAAAGCAACGGATCACTTCCCTTGTGATAGATGTTGTGCATCTTAAGCTAGAAGTTAATTGCATAGATCCGAGGACGAGCAGGAGGGATCACGCCTGCCTGACATATACTGTCCAAACTTGGGTGAATCATCTCAATCCGTGTCCTCAGGATTAGCTCTGATCAAGTGGCCAGCCAAAGCTCTGACCCATTGTCCAGCCTCCGGGCTGTTCTTGACGAAGTCCAAGTTCCAGAACTCGTACTTTTGGCTCTTGATCAAGTGCAAAAGAGTGATGATGACTCCCCAGGGATGTGGACGATGGACGATTAACCTCTCGAGGAGAACTCGTGTGACCTGCTGTCGGACATCTAGCTCACTAGGGTGTCCTTGGGACTGATTGAAGAATCCCAACAAGAAGGAGCTGAAGAAGCCAGTGTGGCTATTAGGGTCACGAAGGTGGTTTGTGATGCTGCTTAATAGATAATAGCGACCTACCAGGCGTTAGCAATGTCAGTCCATCATATTCGTCGTACCAGATTCTTACCTTCAATACTGAGATCGAATCCTAATCTCATCAAAATTGTCGCTGGCATCGACTGTAGTTGGATAGCGGGCTCCGAGCTCATTTCAGTTGCGCTCATCCCCATGTACAAGACAAGCGCATTCATAATGGGAAGATTGACTGCGTATTCAATACCAGTATGTGTCCGGTACGGGGTTTCGTAAGCAGAAATAATGGTTTTCAAGATTTCCTCATTGAGGGATAACCCATTAATGGCCATTTGAAGGAGTTCCTGGAGCCCAGTATCTCGCAGTATTTTGAATACATCGCCAGAAATGCGTGGCGGAACACGCATCTCAGCCAACAACTCAACTTTAAGGTTTTGTCTGAAAGGGTCCGGTACATCTGACGCTGATTGTGAATATGCGCTCAATATCAAGTTCCGTAGCTGCACACAAGCCGGTGGAATTGCCTCGCACAAGAGAAACTGATATTGGGCCAGGAACTCAGGAAAGTCATGATGGAGAATCAACAGTGTCCTTAAGACGCCTCTGTACAAGATGCGAACCACCATTGGAAGCTCTGGCTGATTCAACAACCGTCCAAGATGCTCTAGTACTGTCTCCAGAATAGCAGCATATTCAGCCCACCCCTAATTCACAATTATCAGTACAAAGTCCGTTGCAAGAAAAGTACGAGGCGGCTTACAGTTTGGTTTGGCAAACTGAGCATCTGGGGCATGAAAAATCGATGCGACAAGATTGTGATCCAGCATAGCGTGAATGCTGGGAAGTGGGCAGGCCGAAGGACCAGAAAACAGTCACTGCCACGAGGCGTAAGGATATTGGTCATTCAGTTGAGAGGGGTTGTACATACCGGAAAGCAAAAAGTATGCCTTGGCTGTAGGGCTCGAGGTCTGCCTGTGCTTGTTTGAACTCATACAATAGGGTGGAAAAGAGGCGGAAGAAAAGTTTCTGAGGGAAACCATCTCCACTAGTCTCATAGTAATGGTTAAACAGTACGATAATCAGGGACAAAATCGACCTGAGCAGTCCAGGCTTTGTCAGGCTGCCCTCTTCCTCTTGATGATATTTGACTATTGTCACAATGAGTTTTGCCAATGCATCAACAGACACATAACCTTGATCGGCCCGAGTATCTCGAATGCGAACCTCTGCTTCCACTGCCTCATATTCGGCAATGCCCACTTCTATGCACGTTCGAAGGAAGGCTGTAACGGACGTGGTGTCTCCCATTACGTTGAGTTGGTGAAGCTGCAATACAAATGCGGCCAGACTCTTTTCATTGGTTTGAACATGGAGGTATAGGCGGACCCATTCTGAAAAGATATAGCGCATCTGGTACCGGTCTTCTGCAATATGTTCAAATGGTATAGCAATCTGGAGTTCGTGAACAAGAGCCTGTGCAGCCTTATGTGATGGTTCATCGGAAAGTATCTGGCCTACTGCAGCAACGCTTGAGGCAAAATCGCATCGATATGCAATTGGGTGGTCTGTAGACACCATCTCGCGAATCAGGTCTGACAGAAACTCTACTGAAAGCGGCTTCCTGGCAATAATATGGCGTGCCACTGAGACATCGAGATGGGATAGGGACAAAAGATTGCGCTTCACAAGCATGACCGTGACAGGGACGTTAAACATACGCTTACGAGGCACATCGTTAGCAGAGATCAAAGGTACACAAAGACAACTTACCTCATCATCTTGGGCCATCAGCCATGTGACAACTTCCTTGTTCGTGGTAGATGACATTTCACAGAGCTTTTGCAGTAATATGACGAAAGCTTCGATCTGGAGGCGCTTCAAAGTATCCGTATATAGAAGATTGCATATCAGTTGTGCAGCTCGTACAGGGACTTGGACTGTTCCTGCATTCTGTGCGATCTCTATAATGCTATTCATCTGCTTGAACATTTGGTGGTCCTTTGGCATCTCTTCTACGAAGTGCTCTGCTTGCTCCTGAGTAACTTTGCGCATCTCTCCCACGAGAATCTGATGTAACTGACATTAGGGCCATAAAGTTAACCTTAAATTTACACGAGCACTTACATTGATTTTGTCGAGCAGAGCTCTTTGGTCGTTAGGGACGGGCGGCTGAACCGGAGCAAGAGGTTGTGCCTGTGACGGGCGTGCTTGAGTAAGAGGAGCAGTAGGTGGTTCTGTAGGTGCGGGCGGCATGGCAATATATTCGTTTAGTATGTCACCGCTCGGGATTCGAACGCTATCATTGGGCGCAACCGGCCGAGGGGGCATTGTAGCGAAATTCTCGTAGACCGCCAGCTGCTGTGGGGTGAGCCCGCCAGCTTTGAGACGGAAGGGTTCTGGGAGATATTGGACAGCGTATCTAGAAGTCGTTGGGTCGAGGAATGGTTGAGTCGTACGAGATTCACGGTACCTTTTCCGTTGAAGGAAAGCCTGTGCCAGGCTTTCGTCGATCTCTGGTATAGCTCGCTCCTGGGCGGCTTTCTCAATAATCTGGCAGCAAAGATCGATGTTGTCATTAACACACATACTGATTGCTGGCTCCGGAATCTGCTGCTCTGCAAAACCTTGTTGTACTAAAATTTGGCGGAGATTGTTTGCGATGCTCATCCGCAAAGGATCCTTGCAAGTAACTTGCGCAAGACCTGCTGCTGCAGTCTGGACCAAATTGTGCGCGGCTTTGCGCATCTTCTCCTCATTACCCTCAGTCCCAAAGTCTTTCAAGACGAGCTGCGTGGTAGAGATACTGGCAATTGTGACAGACCTTTCTACAACTGGGGTGATTATTTCCCTAATGGCTCGATCAAGGGCCGCCTGCATGATGCGTCGGAGCTCGGGGTGTTGTATCAACATCGGTAGTGCAGAATTGACCTGGATTTGATCGGAGAGATTAGGGAGTTTTGCGGTCATTGCAGTGGGCGAGAAGCGTCCATGTCGCTCCAACTCCAATCCACCTAACTCGTCTGCAGCAAGATGACCAACAGGTACAATCTCTTCCTCTTTAGTTGGTCGCTCCCTGATGTCTGACGCTGCCTCCACTGACTTAATATCCAGTTCGAGGTGCCCACATAAAAACTCAATCTCAAACTTCGATTGGATCTTGATGTCCGCGTAAAAATACAATTCAGCTAGTAATCTGACGATAGCCATTAACCATGGGTTCGGCGGCTTGAAGACCATAGACTTAGCTGCCTGTTCAAGAACTTTGCATGTGAATGGAATGACTACAAGGAGCCGATTGGTATCATATCCTTCAAGCAGAAGATCTCGAAATGATATGTTCTTGAATTTGATGGGCTTATCCCGTGCTATAGTCAAGCCACCTAACCAAGATGCCAGATTCTTCAGATAATTCCGCTCCTGTAAGTTCTGCATTGTGCTCTCCGAATTGAGAATCCTAATAATGTTGATGTAGGTTTCTCTGAGCACCTCCGCCATAAGCCCCTTGTGGTTAAGCTTGTCCAGAAGTTCCAAATAGAGTTGTTGATAATTAGGCTCTGTCTTTGCTCGTTGCACCACGAGGTAATCAGCGAACCACTGGTGGTGTTGCTCCTTTAATTGGTCACAAAGGTCCTTAAGCTTTTGGTCTATGTTGGAGGCGGAAAGATTGTTAAGAATAAACAGGACTTTATCCTGGACTTCTTCCGCAGGTTCCTCATACCAGGAAGAATCATGAATAGGTGGGTCTGCGTGAAGTGATTGAAAGGGAGGTGCCGGTGGAGAAGCAGGTTCTGGCTCAATAGTCCCATTTTGAAGAGGAGGACTACCATCCTGTTGTTCAATGTTCCCATTCACAGGCTGCTCTGTATGTATCGCGGCTTGTTGTCCCCTCTCTCCTGGTTCAGCTATGACTTGCTCGGCTACCCTATAAACGTCGGTACCATGAAGACCTGGAATTTGCACTAACACCCCACAAAACCCTCTCCATTCCGAGAACCTAGTAGGAAAGTTCATCAAAGCCTGTAGTCCAAATTTGTACATTGGGTTATCGGCTGGGTGCTTAACGGCTTCCAGAACCATTCCAAGGGCGACATTGAGCGGAATGCCATCGATGAGCTTGTACGCTATGATGCTCCCGAAGAGCACTGCCGTAGTGGCTAAAGCACTTAATGGATATGATGGATAACAATGGTATTCATCAAAGAGCCCATGCACCATACAAGCAAAGAGATCTTGGCTTTCTGGATCATCCGAGTCCTTCAGCCCACGCAGGAACTGGACTATCTCTCGAATTTGAATCTCCTGGCTGTAAAGCTTCTTGAACATTTGCTGCATTCGAGAGTCCACTTTCTGTGAGAAGTTATTGCCTTCAGCATTATTTTGAGTGATAATAATGTCATGACCTTGATTCATATTGATCAATCGAGGGTAAGCTTGAACAGTTACTCGTTGAGCTGCAACAATAAGTTGGTGCTGCTCGGGAGATGGTTGAATATTGCTGATACCACCAGTCAGTCACGACTCGATTCGCATATGAGCACAGATAATAAAGACAAACCTCTTCTCCAAGAATTGCAAGAATGTGTTGACCGGACCCACGCTCAAGCTCACAGTCCGAAGTGGTCCCCCTTCCCGATTTTGAGCACATTCGGCATCCGCTTTGAACTTGAGAAAACGGTAACATTGAAGGGTGAATGGAGCGCCATATTTGACAAGCGATTCTTGTAACCACCTTTCCAAGTTGAGATAGTCTCTGCGTGCCGCCAATGCTGCTAGATCCAGGACGAAGCCCAGCGCCAGCTCATGGGTTGTCTCAAGTAAATCATTCAAACATCGAATGTCATTGACAATATCCAGTATTCGAGTTAGCTGCAGAGGGTCCCGTGAGTGATAGCTGACAAATTGTTGCGCAACAAAACCCTTTTGCTCCTTCCATAACTTCCAGAAGACAAGCTGATAACTCGTGTGGCTGTGAAAGAACAGGTCAAACAATTGAAGCACAAGGTGTTCTAGACTCTGTGACCATGGTTTGGGTATTTGGAAGGCTCCAAAGATAAGGAGCTCTGGAGTAAACTTTGCAGCCCTCTCAATATTCTTATAGCCATCCTCCCGTACCTCCGGTGGCAGTGCTACGTCGGTACCTAGGTGAAATAACGTAGCTACAGCTTCCGAGGAAACTAGCTTTTGAGTCTCGAGGCTCTCTGCCAGAGCCTTTATGGCACTTGGAGCAGACGCAAAATCTTCCTGAGTCAGTACTTTGCGGAGGCCTGGTACCTTGGTAACGTCGAAGCGCTCTGGCGGGATTGCCAAGTAGGCTTTGAATATATGAAGCTGAGACATATAGTGAACCCATCTGCCACCCCATAATTTGGATATGTCAAACTTCGTCGATGACTTCGCAGCTGCAGTCCGTAATACATCCACAACCACGACAAATCCATCAATTTGCTGGATAAGAAACTCCGGCCTGTCAAGACACCCTATAACCGCGTTCCAGTCAAATGATTCCCCGATATTTTCCGCCAAAATTGCATTAACAAACACCTCCCCATTCCATTCCGAAGGGTTGACACTGGTAGCCATCAATGTTAGAACTTCTGCAACTTCTTCCTCGGTGAGCTCAACCTTCCACTTCATTCGCAGCACCTTTCGACACGCATCAACCGAATTAGTGCTGGCAGGCCCTGCGGCTTGGAAAATCCCAACCAATGATTCCTGTTGCCGCAACTTCTCAATAGGGTCAGTCACACGAGCTATTTCTTCTAGCAACGTGGAATCTTTATAACGCGTTCTTGCAGCATAAGATAGACCCAGTTTCGCACTTGTATCGAAGTAAGCGGGGGATGGCTCAGAAAAATATTGCTGAAGAAAAAGAGCCAAAGAAGAGACTCGCATGTCTTGATGCTTGGATGGGTTCGCCAGGATTTCGAGCAACGACTGAAAGGATGTCATGAGAATTTCGTGAGCTATACACATAATCTAGTTAGAAATACCATTCCCCAAGGACTTTTCTAAGACTCACCTTTAGACCGAAGTTCTGGTTTTGCGCTTGACTTAAAGCCCAGAGCTAGTATGCTTCTTTCCAACCCGTCTAGATCGAAATGCCTCATGAATATGGCAAGATCGAAATCACGGAAGACTTGATTATCGGAAGACCCAATGCAATCAGCGAACTTTGCCTTCGCTTCCTCTGGGGAATTGGCCAACTCCTTGACATGTTGAATGAGAAGCCGGTATTCAGAAGGATTGTCTGGTTGCTTGCTTATCGGAGAGAAAATGGTATTGGCGTGTGATGTGACTAGGCGTCTGAAAAACTTATGATAGACCTCCATACTACTACTTTCAAGCAGCTGTACCGAGATTAGTTAGTATACGTCTGGCGATGTGAACTCGGTATGGACATAGTACGGAGCGACTAACCTGCCGAATGGACCCCGCCTGTTGTTCCCAGTTATTCTCCTTGAGCGTGCTGAGGAGCAGATTGACCTGCGCAGTAACAATCTTTGTGAGCGAAGTCCCAGAGGATTGACCCGTGCCTCCACTTCCGCCCCCTCCACCACCACCCGTGGCTGCCAACCCTAGTTGTGTGCCTTGTGACAAGGCTGAAGGAGACAGAGCTTGTAGCTGTTGCGGATGTGAGGATAGTAGACCTGTTTGATGTGATGTCTGCTGCCGTGGTGAAGCCGTCTGAAGCGAGTTCAAGGAATGCTGTTGCGAAGCAGCACCTGTAGACAATGAAGATGGAAAGGTTGTTTTGTTCTGTCGAGCACGTGGTTAATGGGGGGCACTACGCTTAGCGGAGCTCCCTTAAAGGAGAGCCCAGATACGTACAATCTTCTGTAGTAGGTTTGTATGAAGGAGGTTGTTAGATGTATTGCCGACGTTGTGTTGTTGATTCGATGACGAGCCTTGCGATGTAGATTGCGGTATCATTCTATTCGAGACGGACAGGCCTCATTGCTAGATGGTACTCTTTCTATAGATGTAAGTCGGATTGGCGTTGACAAGACAAGCAGGAACTTTAAACGAACAGACGTACACCTAGGCTATTGGGGGCGGGGGTTGGAGGAGAGTAGCAAATAGCAGTCAGGCAGAGTAGCGTTTTGTGGAGGAGACGTGCGGATGGGATGTATGGGGATGGGGTATGCGTGGGAGTGTGGGGGGTTCGAATTTGGGAAAGGAAGTGAGGTTGGGTTTGGGAGGTTGGATGATTGACGGCTTGTCCGCGGCTCTGGTAGGGATAGAAAATTGGGCTGGTTAACGCTGGATGCATAAGCGTATTAAGCGCAGCGTCTCGCCTTTAAGTACCTAAGCTGTGTCCTATATCAATAAATAATATTAATTTGAACCTGTGCTACTCAATATACACTCGACGGCAACCAGACTACTCGATAGCTAGGTCTGAAGAAAGAAGTATATGGAGTAAACTAGGGAGTAAACCAAATTCCCATGCAAGTAAAACAGTCACCAGGCCGCTGCACTTCGAGGCCAGGAAACATTGAAAGTTTAGGAGTATCGAATTCGAATATCTGTCCAACTCGAAGAAGCTCCCCATTTAAACCAGACCACTAGAACTTCCCAGGTCCCTCTATCCCTCCAGATATATAATTGGAGTGTTTCTCTAGTGTCTCCTACTGTGAAGCAATTGATGTATGAAATTGAGGTCGTTATTATTTATATGCTATGGCGTGTTAGAGCGGCAAAATCTCGTTTTTCGCATACTGGTGAGGCTTGGCAGAAGACAACCTTGCACTATAAGTTGCCGCTTTGTGTCCAACCAGCTGCAATGTACTGAGTACCTTCAGTGCATACATGCATCGGGCGAAAGTGGTGAGACACATGTACAGTGTACTGAACATACATCACCCCCAGGATTCACACATACCTATACCATGGTGCATACTTGTGGATTCCCATCACCTACCATCCTACTATACTTTTAATCGTAAACTTATCTAGAAACCGAGAGCCGACATCGTACTCAGTGTTTACGAGGACAGTGTTTACACAAACAAGTCCTTCAGATCCCACTCTTCAGAGCCCAACAAGAAGCTCTTTGCGTGCTTCCTTACCGCTTCGAGTCGCCGCCAGGCGGTAGACTCCCTCCCAACTCACTACCAACACTTACTCCACTCTACTTTAAGGGATGCCTAAATCCAATGCCTCCTCAGCTTCTGCTGACGTATCATGTAGGCCTAGTTATCGAAACGAAAGAAAGGCTAGCTTTCCACTGACAGGTGTACTTAGTTGCCAATAATTTTTGGGGCAAGGACGATGCGGGAGTTGAACCACTTATCCAACGTATGGCAAATGCAAAAACGACATGCGATGAGTTGAAGAACTTCTATTCCGGTACGAACATTCAACCTCATTCTATGCCGGAATATTTTACTGATTATGCGGTTATTCACCAGTAAGGGCGGCCATCGAGGAGGATTATGCAAAGAAGTTACTGTCACTGTCTCGAAAACCGTTCGGGAGTTGCGAGTCTGGCTCTCTCAAATCGAGCATGGACGTCTTACGAGCGGAAACAGAATCGTCGGGGAAGGCGCATCAAAATGTCGCTTTGCAAATCAAAACCGATTTAGAGGAACCCTTGGCTAGATTTTCGGGAGCAATGCGGGAGCGGAGGAAAATTATCCAAGGAGGCATAGAGAAGCTGTTGAAGGTCAAAATACAGCAGACTCAAGCTGTGAATAAGGTTGGATAGTCAACTCCATTTAATACACTGGACTAATGTGTTTTACGAAGACCCGGGATCGGTATGAGCAAGATTGCTTGAGAATTAAAGGGTATCTAGCCCAGGGCCACATGGTTCAGGGTCAGGAAGAACGAAAAAACAAGGCAAAGCTGGAAAAGACACAAGCATCTCTGCAGCACTCGAATGCGGACTACCAAAATGCTGTCAAAGCCTTGCAAGAAACCACTGAGCGCTGGAACAAGCAATGGAGAGAAGCATGTGATGTATGGGCGCCCCATCGCTCTAAATTTCGTGTCTAATATGCTTCACAGGTCTTCCAAGATTTAGACGAGGATAGAATTGATAAGCTGAAGTCCAGTATGTGGACGTTCGTCAATACCGCAGCAGCTGTGTGCATCAGCGACGACCAGGTATGTTGAACTCTGCCCTCCCATCTGATGAATGATGAAGAAACTCAAAGTCTGTAGTCCTGTGAGAAGGTACGAGTGGCATTGGAAAACTGCGAAGTCGATAAAGACATAACCTCTTTCATTGCGGACAAGGGGACGGGGTCTGAGATCCCAGGTGAGTTGAGTCCTGAGCGAATTGACGACTTCAACTAACATGGCGGAAGACGCACCGAAGTACATTAATTTCTCGCGAGGTGATGTTGAAGATGAGAGTGACACACGCTCTGAAGCCGGAGAGTCTAGCTACTCTATAGCACAATTCTCCCGGCCCGGTAACTACCGCAGGCCGTCGTCCGCCAGCAAATCAACGTATTCGGAAGCAACCGAAAATGGCAATAGTGCTCGTAGACGGAATTCAACTGACAGCAAGACTGACAGGGAGTCGACACCAGGTAGGCCCTGCAATATTAGAACTCTAATTGCAAACGCACCCCAGAGCCACTCTTCATCAGAGAGGATTTGGCGGAAGAACCTTCTCTAATAGCATTCCTACAGGTAGTTCCGGTGCACGCCCAGGTAGTAGCCACAGAACTGAAAGTGAATATTCTGCCGCAACCTCACTATCGTCTTCCAATAGCGATGCCCCTCGTCGGGGGGGTACACTCAAGGGCCCATCTTCGCAATATCCACCAAACTCAAACCCACGAGAAGAGTCAGATGACCAGAGCAGCATTGCGAGGAAGCGGGGTTTCTTTGCCAACAGCCCATTTAGGAGGAAAAGCAAATCCGAGAAACGAGAACGAGAACAGCAGCTCCTTCAAAAACAAATGTATCAGCGTCAGCAGGTAGAACAAGATCAGAAGCAGCGTGTACCGCAGCGTATGTCTCAGGCGCAGATCATGCCCCCTACGCAAAACAACCGGCACCCCTGGGGACCTGAGACAGCAAGAGGGTATACCGCCGGTTCCCAGGAGCTTCGATCCTCCCGCCAGTCTCACCTTGTAGGTGCAGAGATGAGATCGAGCCCAGAGCCCCTCGACCCACGGACCAGTTTCCAGCTCAATGTAGGCGAGAATGTGTTTGACGTCGCTCCGCCAGACAACAGGTCACCTTCAGAAATCCACCTCAGTCAACGACAGCAGCAAGACCAGAAGCTATCGGAGGAAGAGAATGCAGAGATGGACCCCATTGCGCAAGCGCTAGCTGAGTTGAAGGGCGTTGGAAATACAAGTAACAATGGTAGTGTGAGGAAAACTGCGGATAGATATTATGGAATAGCTACCCCTGCACCACCCAGTGCTGGGCCTGGGATAGCGAATGATGGGACGGTACAACCGCGAGGTAATCCTCCGCCCACTTACATGGCTCCCAAGCGAAGTGCATTAGATGCTCCTGCCCCAGCACACACCTCGGCAGCGATGCAGCAGACACTCAGAAAATACCGAAATGATACAGAGTACATGCTTGAGGGGCCACCTCAGATGCCTGCTGCCTTGCAAGACCCACCTATGCGGACTGGTTCAGGGCAAAGCATGAGGCAGCGAGCAAATACTGTGGGTTACGACCGACCATCTTCCGCACGGAATAGTGCGGAAGTACCTCGTGCTCCCAGTCCGAATCCCCCGCCAAATAATAGAAGTGTGAGCCCAAGGCCTCAAGGATATGGTGATCCCAGATACGGTGGTAATGTCTCACCCAAGCCGCCTATCGACGGTCGTGGCCCTTCGCCGAATCCCTATCAACAAGCTCAGTCTCGCCCAAGCACAGCACACACGTATAAGCGCGGTAGTGGGGGGATGGAATATTACCAGCAGCAGCAACACCCACCCCAACAATACCAGCAACATGCACAGCAGCAGCAAATGCGCCGTACACCTTCCCCAAATCCTATGGCCACCAATCAGGACCTTGTTAGAAACGCTTCCCCCGCGAGCTACAGGCCTTACACACCCAACGTTCAGGCTCTCATTCAGCAACCACAGCAACAGGCACGGCCGAGAAGCCAACACAGTGGGTCATTTTCACAGATGGACGGGCACTCTGGAGCCATCGAGAGCTTCGGACGAAGGGGAAGAAACAGTTACTATGACTCTGGCACGGCAGGATACGGTGGCCAGAGCAATCAGATGGCCGTGGCAAGGCCGAGAAGCAAGTCCGTGGTAGATACGTCCAGGGGCGGATCCTTTGCTAGAGATGGCAGGTCTATTTTGTATTATGGTTTGTAGAAAATAT
>Ga0307511_10002271_pt1 | contig 20096 bp, 15 predicted proteins | sample 13_EM_MG_FD_200266 | JGI IMG/M metagenome (GOLD analysis project Ga0307511, IMG submission 200266) | Populus trichocarpa ectomycorrhiza microbial communities from riparian zone in the Pacific Northwest, United States - 13_EM | ecosystem: Host-associated > Plants > Roots > Unclassified | place...
TGAGCTGGACGCGTTCGCGGGGGAGTGGGACGGCTGGCGCGAGGAGCCGTAGAGGAGCCGTAACAGTCACGACCCCACCCACGGGCCGACGGCGCCGACACGCACCCCGCTCCTGCCACCCCCCCCCACTGGCACCCGCCCTCACCGGCACCCGCCCCCGTTGTCAGTGCCGCGTGCGATGCTTTACGAGATGGCCAAGAAGACTGCGAATGACGACCCTCTCGCCCCGGTGACGCTTGCCGTGGGCCAGGAGGACCTCCTGCTCGACCGTGCCGTGCAGGAGGTGGTGGCCGCCGCCAGGGCCGCCGACGCCGACACGGACGTACGTGACCTGACCTCGGACCAGCTGCAGCCCGGCACACTCGCCGAGTTGACCAGCCCGTCGCTCTTCGCGGAGCGCAAGGTCGTGGTCGTACGCAACGCGCAGGATCTGTCCGCCGACACGATCAAGGACGTGAAGGGGTATCTCGGGGCGCCCGCCGAGGAGATCACCCTGGTGCTGCTGCACGCGGGCGGGGTCAAGGGCAAAGGGCTGCTCGATGCCGTGCGCAAGGCGGGCGCGCGGGAGGTGGCCTGTCCCAAGATGACGAAGCCGGCGGACCGGCTGGCCTTCGTGCGCAGCGAGTTCCGGGCGACCGGGAGATCGGCCACGCCGGAGGCCTGCCAGGCGCTCGTCGACTCCATCGGCAGCGATCTGCGGGAGCTGGCGTCCGCCGTCTCCCAGTTGGTCGCCGACGTCGAGGGGACCATCGACGAGGCGGTCGTCGGGCGCTACTACACGGGGCGGGCCGAGGCCTCGAGCTTCACGGTCGCGGACCGGGCCGTGGAGGGCCGGGCGGCGGAGGCACTGGAGGCGCTGCGGTGGTCGCTGTCCACCGGGGTCGCGCCGGTGCTGATCACCAGCGCGCTGGCACAGGGGGTGCGGGCGATCGGGAAGCTGTCGTCCGCGCGTGGCGGGCGGCCGGCGGATCTGGCGCGTGAACTGGGGATGCCGCCGTGGAAGATCGACCGGGTGCGGCAGCAGATGCGGGGCTGGACACCGGACGCGGTCTCCGTCGCGCTGCGGGCGGTGGCCGAGGCGGACGCGGGAGTGAAGGGCGGTGGGGACGATCCGGAGTACGCGTTGGAGAAGGCGGTCGTCACGATCGCCCGGGCGGCGCGGTCGCGGGGACAGTCGTAGCGGACCCCTGGCCGACACCTGTGCGCGGATACAGCAATGCCCCCGAAGTGGGTCCGGGGGCACTGTACGTGGCGTGGCGACCACGGTGTCTGTCCGTGAATCGAGGTAGAGGGCTCGACGTTGTCCTCACGGCGGATTGCTACTGGTCCGGTCCGCGCGAGCGCGGGCCGAGGCAAGTGCGGAAGGATCAGCCCTTGAGCGCGGTGACCTTGGAAGCAAGCGCCGACTTCTTGTTGGCGGCCTGGTTCTTGTGGATGACGCCCTTCGAGACGGCCTTGTCGAGCTGACGCGCGGCAGCGCGCTGGTACTCGGTGGCCTTCTCGACGTCACCCGCGGCAGCGGCCTCGCGGGCCTTGCGGATCGCGGTCTTCAGGGAGGACTTGACGGCCTTGTTGCGCAGCCGAGCCTTCTCGTTGGTCTTGATCCGCTTGATCTGGGACTTGATGTTCGCCACGAATGAGCCTTTGCAGGTTCTGGCACGGGGCCGCAAGGGTCCCGGGCCGATGATTTTTCTTGGGGTGTGCCTCGTGCTGAGAGGGCAGGAGACACAGCCACCCAGGTTACCAGCAGCCCACCGACCCACCCAAACCGGTTCCTGCGGCCCCATCGGTTACCGTCTCGCACCGGCCCAAACCGGACCGCACCTCCCGCGCGTGGGACCATGGAGCCTACGTATCGATCCGACCCGAGACCGCAGACACTGCGGACGCCTCAAGAATCAGGACCCTGCGTGCCCGCGATCCCCAGCCATGTGCCCGAGCCGAGCCGTACCGACCCGGCGCTGATCCGCAATTTCTGCATCATCGCGCACATCGACCACGGCAAGTCCACGCTGGCCGACCGGATGCTCCAGCTGACCGGAGTGGTCGACCAGCGGCAGATGCGTGCTCAGTACCTCGACCGCATGGACATCGAGCGCGAGCGCGGCATCACGATCAAGTCCCAGGCGGTGCGTCTGCCGTGGGCCCCCACCGACGGGGGCGACGAGGGCACCACCCACATCCTCAACATGATCGACACCCCGGGACACGTCGACTTCACGTACGAGGTCTCGCGGTCGCTCGCCGCCTGCGAGGGCACCGTGCTGCTGGTGGACGCCGCCCAGGGCATCGAGGCCCAGACCCTCGCCAACCTCTACCTGGCGATGGAGAACGACCTCACGATCATCCCCGTACTGAACAAGATCGACCTGCCGGCCGCGCAGCCCGAGAAGTTCGCGGAGGAGCTGGCCAACCTCGTCGGGTGCGAGCCCGACGACGTGCTGCGGGTGTCCGCGAAGACCGGTATCGGTGTCGACGTACTGCTCAACAAGGTCGTCAAGGAGGTCCCGGCGCCGGTCGGGAACGCGGACGCGCCCGCCCGCGCCATGATCTTCGACTCGGTCTACGACTCCTACCGCGGTGTCGTGACGTACATCCGTGTCATCGACGGACAGCTCAACAAGCGTGAGCGGATCCGGATGATGTCGACGAACGCCACGCACGAGCTGCTGGAGATCGGTACCAACTCGCCGGAGATGCTCGGTGCCGACGGGCTCGGGGTCGGCGAGGTCGGCTATCTGATCACGGGTGTGAAGGACGTCCGCCAGTCCAAGGTCGGTGACACCATCACCACCCTGCACAAGGGGGCGACCGAGGCGCTCGGCGGTTACAAGGACCCCAAGCCCATGGTCTTCTCCGGGCTGTATCCGCTGGACGGGTCCGACTACCCGGAGCTGCGCGACGCCCTCGACAAGCTCCAGCTCAACGACGCCGCGCTGGTGTACGAGCCGGAGACCTCGGCGGCGCTGGGCTTCGGTTTCCGCGTCGGCTTCCTCGGGCTGCTGCACCTGGACGTGATCCGGGAGCGGCTGGAGCGCGAGTTCGGGCTCGACCTCATCGCGACCGCGCCGAACGTGGTGTACCGCGTCGAGATGGAGGACGGCAGCGAGCATGTCGTCACCAACCCGAGCGAGTTCCCCGAGGGGAAGATCGACAAGGTCTACGAGCCCGTCGTGCGCGCGACGATCCTGGCGCCGTCGGAGTTCATCGGTTCGATCATGGAGCTGTGCCAGACCCGGCGCGGGACCCTGCTCGGCATGGACTACCTCTCCGAGGACCGGGTGGAGATCCGCTACACCCTGCCCCTCGCGGAGATCGTCTTCGACTTCTTCGACCAGCTGAAGTCCAAGACCCGCGGTTATGCCTCGCTGGACTACGAGCCCACCGGCGAGGTGGCCTCCAGCCTGGTCAAGGTCGACATCCTGCTGCACGGCGACAAGGTGGACGCCTTCTCGGCGATCACGCACAAGGACGCGGCGTACTCGTACGGCGTGCGGCTGGTCGCCAAGCTGCGGGAGCTGATCCCGCGGCAGGCCTTCGAGGTGCCGATCCAGGCGGCCGTCGGCTCCCGGGTCATCGCCCGCGAGACGATCCGCGCCATCCGCAAGGACGTACTCGCCAAGTGCTACGGCGGTGACATCTCGCGTAAGCGGAAGCTGCTGGAGAAGCAGAAGGAGGGCAAGAAGCGGATGAAGATGGTGGGTTCCGTGGAGGTTCCCCAGGAGGCGTTCATCGCGGTGCTGTCCAGTGACGACAGCGGCGGCGGCGCCAAGGGCAAGAAGTAGCGGTCCCATACATCGGAATTCCGGAGCAAACCGAGGCGATCCCCGGGGTCCGTCGTGCTGTGGCGCGGCGGGCCCCGCGTCCTGGCTCTGTAGGAAGCGACAGTCCGCCGCCCCTTACGCACCGGCCGGTCGCGCCTTACTCTGATCACTGCTCGATGGTTACTCGCGAGTTAAACAACAGCCGTAGCAATGAGCCAGCCGCACCGTCGCGGGCCCCGGAGGATGTCGTGAGCGACACACAGACCCTGATCGAGAACCGCCCGCCGTCCGTCGCGGGCCTCTTCCTGGAGCGCGTGGCGGCCACGCCGGATACCGAGGCCTACCGTCACCCGGTGCCCGCGGCCTCCGGCGAGGGCCCCGACGACTGGGAGTCGCTGAGCTGGGCGCAGGCCGCCGAGCGGGTCTTCGCGATCGCGGCCGGTCTGATCGAACTGGGCGTACAGCCCGAGCAGCGCGTGGCGCTCGCCTCCGCCACCCGGATCGAGTGGATCCTCGCCGACCTGGGCATCATGTGCGCCGGCGCCGCCACGACCACGGTCTATCCGCAGACCAACGCCGACGAGTCGACCTTCATCCTCGCCGACTCCGGGAGCAAGGTCCTGATCGCGGAGGACGCGACGCAGCTCGCCAAGGCGGTGGAGAAGCGCGCCGAGCTGCCCGAGCTGACGCATGTCGTGGTCATCGACCCGACCGGCGTCGACACCGCGGAGACCGGCGACTGGGTACTGAGCCTGGCCGAGCTGGAGCAGCGCGGTGCCGCGTACCTGGAGAAGAACCCGGATCTGATCAAGGAGCGGATCGCGGGCATCACCAAGGACCAGCTCGCGACGATCATCTACACCTCCGGCACCACCGGCCGCCCCAAGGGTGTCCGCCTCCCGCACGACAACTGGTCCTACCTCGCGAAGGCCATCGCCGCGACCGGGCTGCTCGGCCCCGAGGACGTCCAGTACCTGTGGCTGCCGCTGGCGCACGTCTTCGGCAAGGTGCTCACGTCCGGCCATATCGAGATCGGACACGTCACCGCCGTGGACGGCAGGCCCGACAAGATCATCGAGCATCTGCCGATCGTGCAGCCGACGTACATGGCAGCCGTTCCGCGCATCTTCGAGAAGGTCTACAACGGGGTCGCGGCCAAGGCGCGGGCCGGTGGTCCCGCCAAGTACAAGATCTTCCAGTGGGCGGCGGAGGTCGCCCGCGAGTACGCCAAGGTCACCCAGGACAACTTCCGCCGCACCGGCACGGCCACCGCGCCCTTCGGTCTCGCCGCCAAGCACAAGGTGGCCGACGCGCTGGTCTACGCGAAGATCCGCGAGGCCTTCGGCGGCAAGCTGCGCGCCTGTGTGTCGGGAAGCGCCGCGCTCTCGCCCGACATCGGCTACTTCTTCGCCGGCGCCGGCATCCACATCCTGGAGGGCTACGGCCTGACCGAGTCCTCCGCGGCCTCCTTCGTGAACCCCGGCGAGGCCTACCGCACCGGCACCGTCGGCAAGCCGCTGCCCGGCACGGAGGTGCGCATCGCGGACGACGGCGAGATCCTGCTGCGCGGCCCCGGCATCATGGAGGGCTACCACGGGCTGCCCGAGAAGACCGCCGAAGTCCTGGAGCCGGACGGCTGGTTCCACACCGGCGACATCGGCGAGCTGTCCCCGGACGGCTATCTGCGCATCACCGACCGCAAGAAGGACCTCATCAAGACGTCCGGCGGCAAGTACATCGCGCCCAGCGAGGTGGAGGGCCAGTTCAAGGCCGTGTGCCCGTACGTCTCCAACATCCTGGTGCACGGCGCCGACCGGAACTTCTGCACCGCGCTCATCGCCCTCGACGAACCGTCCATCCTGGACTGGGCGAAGGACAACGGCCTCGAAGGCAAGTCCTACGCCGAGGTCGTCGCCGCCCCCGCGACGGTCGCCCTGATCGAGGGCTACGTCAAGGAGCTCAACGAGGGCCTCCAGCGCTGGCAGACCATCAAGAAGTTCCGCCTCCTCCCGCGCGACCTCGACGTGGAACACGGCGAGATCACCCCGAGCCTCAAGCTCAAGCGCCCGGTGGTGGAACGGGAGTACAAGCACCTGATCGACGAGATGTACGCGGGTTCACGGGAGTCGTAGCCGCCTGTCGTCGCCGGGGGCACGGTCCTAACGGCTGTGCCCCCGGCGCATGTCCCGCACCAACTGCCCCATCTCCGATACCTGGTGCCGAAGTTCCTGCACCTCGTCCACCGTGCTGGCAGCCATATGCGCCTCGATCTCCTTGAGCCGCAACGCCAGTTCGTCGAACTGCCCCTGCTCACGGGCCAGCATCCGCTCCAACAACTGGTTCTTCCGGTGCAGTTCGAGAAAGACGGTCACCTTCGCCCGCAGCACCCACGGATCGAACGGCTTCGTCAAGTAGTCGGCCGCGCCCGTGGCGTAGCCGCGGAACGCGTACCCCGCGTCCGAGTCGCTGCCGGTCAGAAAGATGATCGGGACGTCCTTGGTCTGATCGAGCCGCTTGATGTTGGCCGCGGTCTCGAACCCGTCCATGCCCGGCATACGGATGTCCAGCAGGACGACGGCGAAGCGCTGCCGCAGCAGCGCCTTCATCGCCTCCTCGCCCGAACGCGCGCGTACCAGTGGCTCGTTGAGGGACCCCAGGACGGCCTCCAGCGCGACCAGGTTGTCCTCCATGTCGTCGACCAGGAGGATGCCGGCACGCTCGTCGGTCGTTGCCTCAGCGCTCATGATGGCTGGCCTCACTCAGTCGTCGGCGGTATCGCCGTCTCCTCCGGGGTACCCGGTTCCGTCCCCGCGATGTCCGTCTCGGCATCCGGATCCAGGAGGGCGCAGACGACGGTCAGCAGCTGGTCCACGTCCACCGGCTTGGGTACGTAGTCGTTGGCGCCCCGTGCGATCGACTTCTCCCGGTCGCCCGGCATCGCCTTGGCGGTCAGCGCGACGATGGGCAGGCCGGTCCAGCGCGGGGCGCGGCGGATGGCGGCTATGGTCTCGTAGCCGTCCATCTCCGGCATCATGATGTCCATCAGCACGAGTTCGACGTCGGGATTGCGCTCCAGGGTCTCGATGCCCTCGCGGCCGTTCTCCGCGTAGAGCACCGGCATGCCGACGCGGCCCAGGACATGGGTGAGCGCGAAGACGTTGCGGATGTCGTCGTCCACGATCAACACCCGCCGCCCCGGCAGCACTTGACCGGCCCGGCCGGCCTTCCACGCCTCCAGCTTGGTGGGCGTCGGCCACGAGTCGTCCACCTCGTGCCCGGTGAACGGCTCGGCCGACAACTGCTCAGCCGTCGTGGGCAGTTCCTGGTCCTCGGTCGTCCGCCCGGTCGCCGCGTGGCCGGGACTGACGACGGGGACGTACAGCGTGAAGGTCGAGCCGCTGCCCGGCTCGCTCTCCGCGACGATACGGCCGCCGAGCAGCCCGGCGATCTCCCGGCTGATCGACAACCCCAGCCCCGTACCGCCGTACTTGCGGTTGGTCGTGCCGTCGGCCTGCTGGAACGCCTCGAAGATCACCGGGAGTTTCTCGGCCACGATCCCGATGCCGGTGTCGGAGACGGCGAACGCGATGACCTCGTCGCTGTCGTGGGAGTAGCGGTGGTCGGGGTCCTTGACCCGGTTGACGCGGAGTTCGACCCGGCCGGTGGCGGTGAACTTGATGGCGTTGGACAGCAGGTTGCGCAGGATCTGCTGGAGCCGCTGCTCGTCCGACCACATCTCGCGCGGTACGTCCTCGCCGACCGACACCTCGAAGGCGAGCCCCCGGTCCAGGGTGAGCGGGCGGAACGTGGCGTGGACGTAGTCGAGGAGCTTGATGAGGGGGAGGCGCTTGGGGCGTACGTCCATCCGGCCGGCCTCGATCTTCGACAGGTCGAGGATGTCGTTGATGAGCTGGAGGAGGTCTGAGCCGGAGCGGTGGATGGTGGTCGCGAACTGCACTTCCTGGTCGGTGAGATGACCGTCCGGGTTGTCGGAGAGCAGCCGGGCCAGGATCAGCAGTGAGTTCAGCGGGGTGCGCAGCTCGTGGCTCATGTTCGCCAGGAACTCCGACTTGTACTGGGAGCTGGTCGCCAACAGGGCCGCCTTCTCCTCCAGTTCGGCGTTCGAGCGCTGCAACTCGGCCTGCTGCTTCTGGAGTTCGTCCGAACGTTCCTGCAACTGCATCGCGAGGCGCTGGGACTCGCCGAGCAGGGACTCCGTGCGGGAGTTGGCGATGATGGTGTTGATCGCGACGCCGATGGTGTTCACGAACTGGTCGAAGAACGCGAGGTGGACGTCGGAGAAGCGGGAGAACGAGGCCAGTTCGATCACGCCCAGGAGCTTGTCCTCGAAGAGGATCGGGATGATGACCACGCTCGCCGGAGCGGCTTCGCCGAGCCCGCTGTTGATCTTGATGTAGTCCGGCGGCGCCTCCTCCACCAGGATCCGCTTCTTCTCCCGCGCCGCCTGCCGCACCAGACCGTGCACCGGCATGGCGCCCGTGTCCACGGTCGCGGCCTGCGCCGACCCGTACCCGGCGATGAAGGCAAGTCCCTTGGCGGGGATGGCCGTTCGCAGGCTGTCCTCGTCCGGGTCGGCCAGGAAGAACGCCCCGTACTGCGCGTTCACCAGCGGGGTCAGCTCGCGCAGGATCAGGTCGGCGACCTCCATCAGGTCCCGGTGCCCCTGCATCAGCGCGGCGAGCCGGGCCAGGTTGGACTCCAGCCAGTCCTTCGCGCGGGTCGTCTCGCGGAGGTTGGCCACCATCAGGTTGATGTTGTCCTTGAGCTCGGTGACCTCGCCCTGGGTCTCCACCGTGATCGAGCGGGACATGTCGCCCTGTGCCACGGCGGAGGCCACCTCGGCGATCGCGCGGACCTGCGTGGTGAGGTTCAGCGCGAGTTCGTTCACGTTGGTCGTCAGGCGCTTCCAGGTGCCGTAGACGCCCTCCACCCGTGCCTGGCCGCCGAGTTGGCCCTCGGAGCCGACCTCGCGGGCCACCCGGGTGACCTCGGAGGAGAAGGAGGAGAGGGTGTCGACCATCGTGTTGATGGTGGTCTTCAGCTCCAGGATCTCGCCGCGCGCGTCCACGTCGATCTTCTTCGACAGGTCGCCCTGCGCCACCGCCGTAGCGACCTGCGCGATGTTCCGGACCTGTGAAGTCAGGTTGTCGGCCATGTAGTTGACGTTGTCGGTCAGGTCGGCCCAGACGCCGGACACGCCCAACACCTGGGCCCGGCCGCCGAGTCGGCCGTCGGTGCCGACCTCGCGGGCGACGCGCGTGACCTCGTCGGCGAAGGCGCGCAGCTGCTCCACCATCGTGTTGACGGTGTCCTTCAGTTCTAGGATCTCGCCGCGCGCGTCGACAGTGATCTTCTTCGAGAGGTCGCCGTTGGCCACGGCGGTCGTCACCTGGGCGATGTTCCGCACCTGTGAAGTCAGGTTCAGGGCCATGAAGTTGACGTTGTCCGTCAGGTCCTTCCAGACACCGCTGACGCCCCGCACCTGCGCCTGCCCGCCGAGGTTGCCCTCGGTGCCGACCTCGCGGGCGACGCGGGTCACCTCGTCGGCGAAGGCGGAGAGCTGGTCCACCATCGTGTTGATGGTCGACTTCAGCTCCAGGATCTCGCCCTTCGCCTCCACCGTGATCTTCTTGCCGAGGTCGCCCTGCGCCACCGCCGTCGACACCAGCGCGATGTTGCGGACCTGCGAAGTCAGGTTGTCCGCCATGAAGTTGACGTTGTCGGTGAGGTCCTTCCAGACCCCGGAGACACCTCGCACCTGCGCACGTCCGCCGAGGTTGCCCTCGGTGCCGACCTCGCGGGCGACGCGGGTCACCTCGTCGGCGAAGGCGGAGAGCTGGTCGACCATCGTGTTGATGGTCGACTTCAGTTCGAGGATCTCGCCCTGAGCGTCGACCGTGATCTTCTGACTCAGGTCGCCGTTCGCCACCGCCGTCGTCACCTGGGCGATGTTCCGCACCTGCGAAGTCAGGTTCGACGCCATGAAGTTGACGTTGTCCGTGAGATCCTTCCAGACCCCGGACACGCCCCGCACCTGCGCCCGCCCGCCCAACTGGCCCTCGGTGCCGACCTCGCGGGCGACGCGCGTCACCTCGTCCGCGAAGGCCGACAGCTGATCGACCATCGTGTTCACGGTGAGCTTCAGTTCGAGCAGCTCACCGGTCGCCTCGACGGTGACCGTACGGGTCAGGTCGCCGCGCGCCACCGCTGTCGTGACGAGGGCGATGTCCCGCACCTGCGCGGTCAGCCGGGACGCCATCGTGTTGACCGCCTCGGTCACATCACGCCAACTGCCCGACAGACCCTGCACCTTGGCCCGTCCGCCGAGCCTGCCCTCGGTGCCGACCTCGCGGGCGACCCGGGTCACCTCGCCGGTGAACAGGGAGAGTTGGTCCACCATCTTGTTCACCGTGCGGCCGAGGCGCCGTAGATCACCGCGCAACTGCCTGCTGCCGTCGTGCAGATCGACCCGCTGGGTCAGATCGCCGCCCGCCACCGCGTCCAGGACGCGGGTCGCGTTGGCGGCCGGGGCGACCAGGGCGTCGAGCAGCTGGTTGACGTCGTTGACGCGGGAGGTCCAGCCGCCCTGGCCGGGGCTGGCCGAGAGGCGTTCGTCGAGGCGGCCGTGGCGGATCAGCTCCCGTTTGACGCGCTGCGCCTCGGAGTTGAAGTGGGTGCTGCGGTCCATGATCTGGTTGAAGGCGGCGGTCAGTTCGGCCACCAGGCCGTTGCCGGACTCCGGTGCCTTCGTGAAGTCGCCGTCGCGCGCCGCCGTCATCACGGCGAGCAGCGGGCGGAGATCCGATGCTCGGATCCAGTCCTCTTTGTGTCCGTCTTCGAGCACACGCGTAGCACTGTTCTCACTCATGGCGGCCCACTTCGGTAACTCGGCGCTTATGGCCGCGGTCAGTCTGTCACTCTGTCCGCATCGATCGAGGTGTATTCGTCCGAACTGCTCCGGGAGCTGCGCATGGGGGCCATTCCGACGCAACGGGAGACCACTTCACGTGCTCCTGGTGCGCCCGTGCACCCAGGCACGGACCCGCGCACGACCGTGCGCGCCACGCTCTCCGGTAGCCCCCTCGCGCCCGGCTCCGCCCGCGGCCTGGTGCGCGCCGCGCTCCGCGAATGGACCGAACTCGCCCTGCCCGGCACCGAACACCTCACCGACCGGTTGGCCGGGGACGCGATGGTCGTCGTCAGCGAACTCGTCACCAACGCCGTCGTACACGCGGGCACGGACGTCGAGTTGGTCTGCCGCCTGGAGGACACCCGGTCCGTCGTCGTGGAGGTCGCCGACCACCATCCCTCCCGCGCCCCGCGCGACAACAGCAGCGAACCGGCGTACGAGACACCGGAGTTCGGGCGCGGACTGCGGCTCGTCTCCACGCTCGCCGAGGCCTGGGGCGTCACCTACCGCACCGGCACCAAGACCGTGTGGGCCCGCCTGCCCGCCGAAGGAAGCCCGGCCGACGAGGAGCTGGAGACGTACGGCGGTGAACGCGGCCTGCGTGTCGCCGAGATCCTCGCCCCCGAACCCCAGCGCGCCGAACGCGACCGGGACTGGCTCGGCCGCGGCGCCCTCTCCTTCCTCGCCGAGGCCTCCGACCTCCTCGCCGGACAGCTCGACGAGGACCTGGTCGCCGCGCTCGCCGGACAGCTGATCGTGCCGAGACTGGCCGACTGGTGCGCCGTATGGCTGGAGGACGAGTCGATGGGCCGCGGCGGCTGGGGCGAGGACGCCGGGGCCGGTGCCGGACCGCGCCTCGCCCGCGTCTGGCACGGCAGCGAGAACCGCATCGAGGAACTGCGCGGCGCCCTGGAGAAGCACCCGCCCCGCCCGCAGGACTCAGTGCGTCCCGTGTCCTACCCCTGGCCCGCCGACGCCCTCGGCCCGCACGGCACCCACGGCGCGGCACTCGCGTACCGGCTGATCGCGGGCGGCCGTCCGCTCGGCACCCTGGTCATCGGACGGTCCGGGCTGCCGTGCTTTCCCGACGAGGTCACCGGCCTGGTCGAGGACCTCAGCCGCCGGGTCGCGCTCGCCATCGGCGCGGCCCGCCAGTACGCCCGCCAGGCCACCATCAGCCGCGTCCTCCAGCGCGGCCTGCTGCCCGGCGCCGTGGCCGAGATCCCCGGCGTGCACAGCGCCCTCGTCTACGAACCGTGCGACAAGGGCGGACCCAGCGGCGACTTCTACGACCTGTTCCCGGCCGGCGACGGCCGCTGGTGCTTCGCCCTCGGCGACGTCCAGGGCAAGGGCCCCGAGGCCGCCGTGGTCATCGGCCTCGCCCGCCCCTGGCTGCGCCTGCTCGCCCGCGAGGGCTACCGCGTCGCCGACGTCCTCGACCGCCTCAACCAGCTCCTCCTCGACGACGCCACCGAGGCCGCCGACGCCGCGGCCCACGCCCTGGTCGCCGCGGGCGGCATGCCCGGCCCCGTCGGCGACGGCCCCCGCTTCCTCTCCCTCCTCTACGGCGAGCTGGTCCCCTTCGACGGCGGCGTCCGCTGCACCCTCGCCTCCGCCGGACACCCGCTGCCCCTGCTCCTCGGCCCGGACGGCTCCGTCGCCACGACCGCCCGCCCACAGACCCTCCTCGGCGTCATCGAGGACGTCACCTACACCAGCGAGACCTTCGAACTCCGCCCCGGCGACAGCCTCTTGTGCGTCACCGACGGAGTGACCGAGCGCCGCTCCGGCTCCGTCCAGTTCGACGACGGCGACGGCCTCGCGACCGCGCTCGCCGGCTGCGCGGGGCTGAGCGCGGAGCTGATCGCGGAGCGGATCAAGAGGTTGGTGCATGAGTTCGGGGGGCGTCCGCCGGAGGATGATCTGGCGCTGCTGGTCCTCCAGGCGGAATCGGCGGGCCGGGTGGAGTAGCCGGTTGTGCGGGTGCTGGACGGGTGACGGGGTGCCGTTCCGGCTCGGTCCGGTTGGATGACGGCGACGGCTTCGCGACCGTGCTCGCCGGGTGCGCGGGGCTGAGCGCGGAGCGCGTCAAACGCCTGGTCCACGAGTTCGGCGGCCGGCCGCCGGAGGACTACCCGGCGCCGCTGGTGCTCCAGGCGGAGTGGACAGTCGTACCGGTGCTGGACAATGGAGGACATGCCTTCCGCACTCCCCGACGGTGATCCCGTCCCCGACGACGGCGCCCTGCCCGCGCAGGCGCTCGCCGGGGCCGTAGACCGCCCCCTCGGGTTCTATCTGCACGTCCCGTACTGCGCGACCCGCTGCGGCTACTGCGACTTCAACACCTACACGGCGACCGAGCTGCGCGGCACGGGCGGAGTGCTGGCCTCCCGCGACAACTACGCGGACACCCTGATCGACGAGGTCCGCCTGGCCCGCAAGGTCCTCGGCGACGACCCGCGCCCGGTCCGCACGGTCTTCGTCGGCGGCGGCACGCCCACGCTGCTCGCGGCGGGCGACCTCGTCCGGATGCTGGGCGCGATCCGGGACGAGTTCGGCCTGGCCGACGACGCGGAGATCACCACGGAGGCCAACCCGGAGTCGGTCGACCCGGCCTATCTGGCCGCTCTCCGTGACGGCGGCTTCAACCGCGTCTCCTTCGGCATGCAGAGCGCGAAACAGCACGTCCTGAAGGTCCTGGACCGCACCCACACCCCGGGCCGCCCCGAGGCCTGCGTCTCCGAGGCCCGCGCGGCCGGCTTCGACCACGTCAACCTCGACCTGATCTACGGCACCCCGGGCGAGACGGACGACGACTGGCGGGCCTCGCTCGACGCGGCCCTCGGCGCGGGCCCCGACCACATCAGCGCCTACGCCCTGATCGTCGAGGAGGGCACCCAGCTGGCCCGCCGTATCCGCCGGGGCGAGGTCCCCATGACGGACGACGACGTCCACGCCGACCGCTATCTGATCGCCGACGAGGTGATGTCCGCGGCGGGCTTCGACTGGTACGAGGTCTCGAACTGGGCGACGTCGAAATCCGGCCGTTGTCTGCACAACGAGCTCTACTGGCGCGGCGCCGACTGGTGGGGCGCCGGCCCCGGAGCCCACTCGCACGTCGGCGGGGTGCGGTGGTGGAACGTGAAGCATCCGGGGGCGTACGCGGGCGCGCTGGCGGCGGGCCGCTCACCGGGCGCGGGCCGCGAGATCCTCTCGGCGGAAGACCGCAGGGTGGAACGCATCCTCCTGGAGCTACGACTCCGCGAGGGAGCCCCGCTGGACCTGCTCCGACCGGAAGGGCTCGCGGCTTCGCGCCGGGCGCTGGGAGAGGGGCTGCTGGAGGCGGGGCCGTACGAGGAGGGGAGCGCTGTGCTCACGCTGCGGGGGCGGTTGCTGGCGGATGCGGTGGTGCGGGACCTGGTGGACTGATCACTCAGGGGAGTGAATCAGTGCGGAACGCGGGTTCGGTCCCTAACCTGGTTCGTAGGCTGCCGCCGTAATTACTCGGTGGTGGAAACCGGAGGGCTGCGGAGATGACCGCTGTGGACGACCGACCGATGACCACCGACATCGTGAAGTTCTTCGAGAACTTTGAGTTTCCCGAGGAATTCAAGGTCGAGCTTCTCCGGGGGGAAATCGTGATGATGGCGGGGCCGGACGTGGCTCACAACGACATCGTGGAAGCGGTCGTGGACCAGATCCCACGTCGGCGTTGGCGGCGACTCCAGACGCAGGACATCGCCATCCTTGAGGAGACCAGCGAGCCGCAGCCGGACCTCGTGGTGCTTGAGCGAGGTGTAGGGCCCGGTCACGGAAGGCTGATGCCGTCCGAGGTCATCACCTTGCTGTTGGAGGTCGTTTCCAAGACCAGCGTGGATCGCGACTATGGAGTCAAGCGCTCGATCTATGCGGCGGCGAAGGTACCCGGTTACCTGATCATCGATCCGATCATGGCCCAGTGTGTACTGCTCACTGAGCCGACGGGTCATGGGGAGGACGCGGACTACCGGTGCCAGCGGATCACCAAGTTCGGCGACCTCGCGCCGTTGGAGCCCATCGGTATCGAACTGGACACCAGCGAATTCGCCACCTACGAGAAGGTCAGGCCTCACCGTTATCCGTGACGAAGTCGATCAACTCCTCGACCCTGCCCAGCAGTTCCGGCTCAAGATCCTTGTAGGACTGGACCTTGGCCAGAATCGCCTGCCACACCGCACCGGTGTTTTCCGGCCAACCCAGAGCCCGGCACACCCCCGTCTTCCAGTCCTGCCCGTGCGGGACGCGAGGCCACGCGGCGATGCCCACGGAGGACGGTTTCACGGCCTCCCAGATGTCGATGTAGGGGTGGCCGACGACGAGTGCGTGCTCGCTGGTGACGGACTGGGCGATGCGCCATTCCTTGGTACCGGGGAGCAAATGGTCCACCAGGATGCCGAGGCGGGCGTCCGGGCCCGGGGCGAACTCCGCCACGATGGCCGGCAGGTCGTCGACGCCCTCCAGGTACTCGACCACCACACCCTCGATGCGCAGGTCGTCGCCCCACACCCGCTCGACGAGCTCGGCGTCGTGCCGGCCCTCGACGTAGATCCGCCCGGCGCGGGCCACACGCGCGCGTGCACCGGGAACGGCGACCGAACCGGATGCCGTACGGGTGGGCCGTAGCGGACTCGACACGGGCTTCACCAGGGTCACCACGCGGCCCTCCAGGAGGAAGCCGCGCGGTTCCAGCGGGAACACCCGGTGCTTGCCGAAGCGGTCCTCCAGGGTGACCGTGCCGGCCTCGCAGCGGATCACCGCGCCGCAGAAACCGGTGCCCGGCTCCTCGACCACCAGGCCGGGGTCCGCCGGGACCTCGGGTACCGGCTTGGGCTTCTTCCACGGCGGGGTCAGGTCGGCGGAGTACTGGCGCATTCGGATGACGATAGGAGAACCCCGACAGGCGTCACCGCGACACGCCGAAACGCGTTGCCAACGCGTCCCGTTGGGCCCGTACGAACCCCGCGTCCACCACCGCTCCGTGACCGGGCACGTACAGCGCGTCCTCGCCGCCCAGGTCGAGGAGGCGGTCCAGGGCGGCCGGCCAGTGCGACGGTACGGCGTCCGGGCCCGCCTGCGGTTCGCCGGACTCCTCGACCAGGTCGCCGCAGAAGACGACGGCCGGAGCACCCGGCACCACGACCGCGAGATCGTGGGACGTGTGACCCGGGCCCACGTTCACCAGCAAGGCCTGCCGGTCGCCGCCCAGGGGCAGCGTCCACTCGTCCGACACCAGGTGACGGGGATGCACCAGGGCGGCTACTGCCTCGTCGGCCACGCGCGCGTGGAGGCCGTTTTCGATCGCGTCCCCACGGAGTGCCTCCCGCTCGTCCGCCAGCACCCGCTCCACGCCCGCCGCCCCGAACACCTCCGCGTCCGCGAACTCCGCCGCCCCGAAGACATGGTCGAAGTGGGGGTGGGTGAGCGCGAGATGGGTCACAGGGCGCCCGGCGAGCGCCCGCGCCGCCGTTCGCAACCGCGCGCCCTCCGCGAGGCTCGACCCGGCGTCGATCATCAGCGCCGAACCCGCCCCGACGACCAGCCCGACCGTGCAGTCCCAGCCAGGCAGCCGGCACCGGCCCACCCCGGCGGCCAGCCGCTCCCACCCCGCCTCTTCCCAAGTCACCGTCATACGGCGACGCTAACGGTGACGGCTCCCCACGGCGTGGCATCGCAGGACCGGCCTTGCCCGGGGTGTACCTCACGGCCGTACACTGGCCGGGGAACGGCTGGCACTCACGCGCACAGAGTGCCAGGAAAGGGCGGGCTCGCGACAAGCGGCGACAAAGGCGACCAGAACTGGAGGTGTGCGCGATGCTCAGCGAACGCAGGCTTCAGGTACTGCGCGCCATCGTCCAGGACTATGTCGGCACCGAGGAGCCGGTGGGCTCCAAGGCGCTCACCGAGCGGCACAGCCTCGGCGTCTCCCCGGCGACCGTGCGCAACGACATGGCGGCCCTGGAGGACGAGGGGTACATCGCCCAGCCGCACACCAGCGCCGGTCGCATCCCGACGGACAAGGGCTACCGCCTGTTCGTCGACAAGCTCGCCGGCGTCAAGCCGATGACCGGCCCCGAGCGCAAGGCCATCCAGAACTTCCTCGACGGCGCCGTCGACCTGGACGACGTGGTGGGCCGTACGGTGCGGCTGCTCGCGCAGCTCACCCGGCAGGTCGCCGTCGTGCAGTACCCCTCGCTGACCCGCTCGACCGTCCGCCACGTGGAGCTGCTGTCGCTGGCTCCCGCGCGCGTGATGCTCGTGCTGATCACCGACACCGGGCGGGTGGAGCAGCGCATGGTGGACTGCCCGGCCCCCTTCGGGGAGTCCTCGCTCGCGGATCTACGCGCGCGGCTCAACAGCCGGATCGCCGGCCGCCGCTTCGCGGACGTGCCGCAGCTCGTGCAGGACCTGCCGGACGCCTTCGAGAACGAGGACCGCGGCACGGTCGCGACGGTGCTCTCCACCCTCCTGGAGACCCTCGTCGAGGAGACCGAGGAGCGGCTGATGATCGGCGGCACCGCCAATCTCACCCGCTTCGGACATGACTTTCCCCTCACCATCCGCCCCATCCTGGAAGCCCTGGAGGAGCAGGTCGTCCTCCTCAAGTTGCTTGGTGAGGCGGGGGATTCGGGCATGACCGTACGGATCGGTCACGAGAACGCCTACGAGGGACTCAACTCCACTTCGGTGGTGTCGGTCGGCTACGGTTCGGGCGGCGAGGCAGTCGCCAAGCTCGGCGTGGTCGGACCGACCCGCATGGATTACCCGGGAACGATGGGAGCGGTACGCGCAGTGGCACGGTACGTCGGACAGATCCTGGCGGAGTCCTAAGTGGCCACGGACTACTACGCCGTTCTCGGCGTGCGTCGCGACGCGTCGCAGGATGAGATCAAGAAGGCCTTCCGCCGGCTCGCGCGCGAGCTGCACCCGGACGTGAATCCGGATCCGAAGACCCAGGAGCGGTTCAAGGAGATCAACGCCGCTTACGAGGTGCTCTCGGACCCGCAGAAGAAGCAGGTCTACGACCTCGGCGGCGACCCCCTCTCGCAGGCGGGCGGCGCGGGCGCCGGCGGCTTCGGCGCGGGCGGCTTCGGGAACTTCTCGGACATCATGGACGCGTTCTTCGGCACGGCGTCGCAGCGCGGGCCGCGCTCGCGCACCCGCCGCGGCCAGGACGCCATGATCCGGCTGGAGATCGAACTGGACGAGGCGGCCTTCGGCACCACGAAGGACATCCAGGTCGACACGGCCGTCGTCTGCAACACCTGCAACGGCGAGGGCGCCGCCCCCGGCACCTCCGCCCAGACCTGCGACATGTGTCGCGGTCGCGGTGAGGTGTCGCAGGTGACCCGGTCCTTCCTGGGCCAGGTCATGACGTCCCGACCGTGCCCGCAGTGCCAGGGCTTCGGCACCGTCGTGCCGACGCCGTGCCCGGAGTGCGCCGGCGACGGCCGCGTCCGCTCGCGGCGCACGCTGACGGTCAAGATCCCGGCCGGTGTGGACAACGGCACGCGGATCCAGCTCGCGGGCGAGGGCGAGGTCGGCCCCGGCGGCGGCCCCGCCGGTGACCTGTACGTCGAGATCCACGAGCTGCCGCACGCGATGTTCCAGCGCCGCGGCGACGACCTGCACTGCACGGTCACCCTCCCGATGACGGCGGCGGCCCTCGGCACGAAGGTGCCGTTGGAGACGCTGGACGGCATGGAGGAGGTCGACATCCGCCCGGGCACCCAGTCCGGCCAGTCGATCCCGCTGCACACGCGGGGCATCACGCATCTGCGCGGCGGCGGCCGGGGCGACCTCATCGTGCACGTCGAGGTCACCACCCCGACCAAGCTCGACGTGGAGCAGGAACGCCTCCTCAGGGAACTGGCGAAACTGCGCGGCGAGGAGCGGCCCATGGGGACGTTCCAGCCCGGGCAGCAGGGGCTGTTCTCGCGTTTGAAGGACGCGTTCAACGGTCGCTGAACCGGTCGTCGAATGGGGCGTCGAATGGGGCGTCGAACCGGTCTCCGCGCGGGCATGCATCTGTCCTATGCCCGGCGGAAGGCCGGATTCGGACTTGTTCGGAGGACGTGACAACATGCCGTCATGTCCTCCGCACTGACCGATCTCTTCCCTCATCCGATCGTGCAGGCCCCGATGGCGGGCGGTGTCTCCGTCCCGCAGCTCGCGGCCGCCGTGTCCGAGGCCGGCGGGCTGGGGTTCCTCGCCGCCGGGTACAAGACCGCCGACGGCATGTACCAGGAGATCAAGCAGCTGCGGAGCCTGACGGCCCGTCCCTTCGGCGTGAACCTCTTCATGCCGCAGCCCGAGTACGCGGACAAGGCGGCGGTCGACGTCTACGCCCACCAGCTGGCCGGCGAGGCCGCCTGGTACGACACGGAACTCGGCGACCCGGACAGCGGCCGCGAGGACGGCTACGACGCGAAGCTGTCCGTCCTGCTCGACAACCCGGTGGCCTTCGCCTCCTTCCACTTCGGTGTCCCCACCCGTGAGGTGCTCGACTCGCTGCGCCGGGCCGGCACCTTCACCCTCGTCACCGCCACCACCGCCGAGGAGGCCCTCGCCGTGGAGCGGGCCGGTGCCGACGCGGTGATCGCGCAGGGCGTCGAGGCCGGCGGCCACCAGGGCACCCACCGCGACCTCCCGGAGAACGACGGCTCCGGCATCGGACTGCTCTCCCTGGTCGCCCAGATCCGCGAGACGGTGAGCCTCCCGATCGTCGCCGCCGGCGGTCTGATGCGCGGCAGCCAGATCGCCGCCGCCCTCGCGGCGGGCGCGAGCGCGGCCCAGCTCGGCACGGCGTTCCTCGCCACCCCCGAGTCCGCCGCGAACGTCCTGCACAAGCAGGCACTCACCAACCCCCTTTTCATGCGTACCGAGTTGACCCGCGCGTTCTCCGGCCGCCCGGCCCGCGGCCTGGTCAACCGCTTCATGCGCGAGCACGGCCCGTACGCCCCCGCCGCCTACCCCGAGGTCCACCACCTCACCTCCCCGCTCCGCAAGCAGGCCGCCGCGGCCGGCGACGCGCAGGGCATGGCGCTGTGGGCCGGACAGGGGCACCGCATGGCACGCGAGCTGCCGGCCGGCCGGCTGGTCGAGGTACTGGTCGCCGAACTGACCTCCGCCCGGACAGCGTTGTCGGCCGGAGGTGAGCGCCGATGACCGCGGCGGTGTTCATCCTCGACCCCCTGGTGATCCCGGATTTCAGCGGCGGTGAGGTCGTCCTCGACGGCCCCGAGGGCCGGCACGCGGTCTCGGTGAAGCGCCTGCGGCCGGGTGAGGACATCACGCTGACCGACGGGCGCGGCCGGTATCTGGACGGTGTCGTCAAGACCGTGGAGGGCAAGGACCGTCTCGTC
>Ga0307511_10002272_pt1 | contig 20096 bp, 19 predicted proteins | sample 13_EM_MG_FD_200266 | JGI IMG/M metagenome (GOLD analysis project Ga0307511, IMG submission 200266) | Populus trichocarpa ectomycorrhiza microbial communities from riparian zone in the Pacific Northwest, United States - 13_EM | ecosystem: Host-associated > Plants > Roots > Unclassified | place...
CGCAAATAAGGTATTCCTTACGATAACTCAACCAAACCAGGGCAAAATCAAGCCTGATGGCTCAAAATGCATGCTAATAGGCAGTAGGGTCTTTTAGATACCCTACTGATGAAATCTGCCCAGAAACAAGTAAAGTCATGCCTCAAAAGGTTGTTCAAGAGAGGTGCACATATATAACTTCCTTGTTGTAACTGAACCAAATCAAGTCCAAATCAAGCGACCCATAGCTCAAATGAATGCCTATGGTGACCAGATACTTATAAGAACACGGCTCAGCAAACTTAACTACACTTGAATGAAGTCATCTTGTAAGGCCCTCTTATAGAAACAGCTAAAAAGCGAGCAAACTGCGAGGTAAGCCATATAAACCAAAGCAGGATCAGGTATGCAATAGCTCAAAGGGATTAGTATATGTAAGGCAGTTTTTTGAACCTATTACAGACCGTATTTAGGCTATATTCATATGGCTTGGTATCGTAGCCTTATTAGGAAGAAATTACATCTCTTGGCACATATGAATCTCTCCTAACCTAAATGATATCTGTAGTTGCTAAAATGAGCCCTACCACCTCTCCTGGATATGTACATTCTTTTATGCTATTAGGGTCTGAGTTTGGCTTGGTTTGGTTGAGTTACACCAAGGAATACAATGTCTACACCCCGGTTAAATCAACTCATTCGGGCCAGTTATTTTACTAAGAGATATTGTATGCAATTGCATGAGCTTTGTGCCTAGACCATAAATGCCAAGTGGAAGCAATTATTTTTACTCATCAAAGCCCTCATAGCCTCATCTATTCGCATATTTTACAGCCAAACCTCTCTCGGGACCCCCTAGAGTTTGCCTTGTATTACTCGAGAAGCAATACACCTTGGCCCCTCTGTGGTTTATGAAACAAACTGCCACATATCTACAATACAATCCCAGATTTTAAGCCTATTCGGTTGTATATTGGGCGCGAAACCATCGATAGCCGCAGAATAACCATTTGATCCACTTCCCGGTGGTGATCCGCATCCCAGGGATGGATGGTACCAATATTCTTGGCCCAAAGGTACTACGATGTGGATCGAGACCACACGAGAGCAGTAGCACTGCGTTGGATTTTTGCAGTTAGTGTTCTTTCTTTCATTTGCGCGGGGTAGAAGATCCAGGTGTTTGATGTGGTTGGTAGAATGTAGGAAGTATTGTAGCCACATACATAGTGGTAAACTGGCAACCACTACGTACTGAAACAGTAGAGCACACCCAGGGGAAAACCCAACCCAGAGTAGGCCGTGAGGAATTCTGCAAGTGTATGGAGCGAGTAATGACGGGGAACGGAGGAAGAGCTACGGACTTGAACAATGTCTTTCTAATACTAAGCATTGGTTCCTCCCGTTAGCGCCGTAGGCATTTCTGTATGCAGTTGAGATTCCACAACCCCAAAGCGTGACCACCGAAACGCAAATCTGGATGGAACGGAGAATAATCCATCACATGTACCTACAGCCCAGCGTATCAGGCCACGGAGCGGTCTGACCAATATCAGCCGCTCCGAGCCAATTATCCACTCAGCGCCAACTCGCCATCCGCGCACTTCACTCTTCTTGCTGTACTGATATCCCGAGTCCTGGTCCGCTCATAACTGAGGAGGACCGGTACCCACTCTACAAACATATTCGGGACTACCTACTGGTTCGCTACAAATGCAATTTACGCAACGCCCAGAGCTGCCACGGACGAGCATACGACGGCATAGGCAAGCCCAAGGCGGCACCAATATCATCCTAAACATATAATTTTGGAGAACCAACGATTGAACCGCCTTTCCCCGCCTGAAGTTCGTACATTCCGTGATACCCTGCAATTCCGGTGTCCGATTTGGTTCATCTGGGACTCAAGGGGTATCTGGGGATATGATAGAGATGGGGGATAGGACTTGATTTGCAGGAGATTGATACTAAGTGTGGGGCAGGTCAGACGCGGGTGGTTCTGGGGTGTTATCAGGGCAGCGGTGATGGTCGTACTGAATTACAAAAAAAAAAAACTACCATACCGGTCCAGTTCTTAATTTCTGGCTCCTTCGGCCCACAACTGTACGCAGAACTCCCACACTACGAAAGGACAGCAACGCCGAAGCAACCCTGATGATAACGTCGCCCCACGTATACCTAGAGACGGAAGAAGTACAGATGGAGGGGGTTCTGGAGTTGACCGAATCACGAGTATCACACGAGGGGACAGAATTCCCTAGGAATTCCGAGTACTTGTGGACAAGTGCACCACAACCTACACACTGCCACTGCCACCCCCAATAAACATCGCCGAGATAGAAAAGTGGCATGGATAAGACGTTTTATGTGAATATAAAAGACAGGGAAGCGAACAAGATGACAGGGCAGGGTCAAGGCGGAGGAATCACAGAATAGACTAGATAAGGAAAATGGCAACCGGACTCCAATAGGGGGTCATCAAAGTCAACTATGAACCCAGGCGTGATGAGACGATGGATACGGAAGGACAATACAGGTATCGAGGTTATTAGCGTGAGATGGCTTGTATCAGAAGGTAGAGGCGATGAGGCATAGTGGCCTTTTCGCTATTCGGGTATAGGAAATCATGGGAAGAGATTCTTATTTTGAGGATGGGCGGGAGACGTTTTCGACCAGAGGGATAAAGGTGGGAGACGAGGTGTCAGTGGGAGGTAACGTTACACTGTCGAAGCATGGATTTTGTTATGATACCGGGGTAGTTTTTCGTTACGCAGGGGGGGATGCCCTCCTAAGTTTTTCTTCGTTATGAAGGGGTTATCCGGTCTTGTACATGGATTGGATAACCCGGCCGAACTTTTACTCGGGAATGCGCTCCCTCGTCATATACCCCCGTATCAATACATGCACTGATTCGCCAAAAAAAACAGGACCAGCACCCCTCGGTGAGAGGGTGGGTACCAAGTGGAAAGTAAGGGCGGATGAAAAGGTTTGGGAAGCCCGAAGCTAAAACGGAGATGTGTCGGGAAGCTGGGAACAGAATAGATGAGGACGCAGGAGACATCTTGGTGACTTCTTCCAGAGTCTGGGTACTAGTGCCCTGAGGCAACAGGCGCCACCAACCTCAAGCCCTTCAACGGACAATACATAGCCGACCATGAACCTGAAATCCACGTCGTACCCCAGGGGATGGCACTCTAGCTACGCGGACGAAAGGGTGGTTACAAATAAGATCCGCCAGTGGGTCAACCCCAAGGTATCTATGAGGTGATCACGGGCAACATACAAAGGAACCTACAAACCTTCACCCAAAGGGTACCGCAGTAGAGAGGTGGGTTGCGGTGATGGACTCCATGGTGGATGGAACTGACAAGGCACAAGTCACAACATGTACGAAGCGAAGGCAAAGATGGAGCATACATCGGGTTCGTAGTGACAATACAGCACAAAATAACCTCATCCGTACAAGAACAAGTGGAAAGGCAACCACAGCTGAAACTCGTTGTACACTGGATACATGGTCCTAACGGGAATGCAGGGGGGGGACTGTGGAAACTAGGGCAGTGGAAGACATACACCCTACGCAAGAATTGTGAGAACGAGGTGACTAAAATCACACCATCGACATGGCCGCACCTGCATGCAAACCATGCGATAGCCTAGACATAGGCTCCGCCCCAGTTGTAATTTGCAACAATGGTGTGGTATAGCCCCATAATACCTCATCCCTGATGGTTGTGAAGGCACTCAGGCTTGGGGGGAGGAAAGGGAGATCCACGAGAATGTGGGGTTGAAAGTTCTGAGCCAGAAGGAAGCTGATGTGTTAGGATTGGCAATGCCATGGATGCTGTGCAGGGCAGGGATCACCACGTAACGTATTTGACGGGGATGCGGCGCACTACCTTGATCCGGCGCACTTCTGGGATGCATTATTTAATTGTTAAAAAATCGAATTATAATGTAAATAGGCTCAAATTACAACCAAAGTTTTAGGATATCCATAGAAGCTATCTGCAAGTGCTGCCCCAGGGTGAGCATTGTTATATGACGTGGTGAAAAATAGAAGGTAGGAATTGGAGTATGTATGGACTAGCAATTGATGTGACGGAATTGTAGCGTCAAAGGACTTGTGGCGCTCAATATACGTTGTACATGATGTATAATACATATGGACTCAGTATCAGGACAAACCGCTTACCATGTGAAGAGATGTAGTTACCTACATAGCGGATTATGTTAAAAACTACATATACTGAGGGATATAGGGATCAAGCAATCTTTATATCAGGTTTATATGCGAGCTTAGGTTCAAATTCATATGTTTACTATTAGTAAGTCTTTTATTTTATCAAGGTTTGGGAGGCTCTCGGCGATACGGTGCAGCTGAGGATAATTAGTGCGCTTGTGCTGATATTATATAGAGTAAAACTTGTGAAATATGATGGGAAAGGTCGTGCTCTTATTGAAAACGAATTCACCCATTGTAAAGTACCTTATTCGAGAGCCTGGGCATCTTGCCTACCTTCTAGCGTAAGCTAGTGCCATATATGTGTGAATTTTGATACATTTTGGGGGGTATTTTAACTCAACGCATGTTGTAGCTTGTCAATGGTAACAAGGCTTGGTAGGAGGCTTTATTAGACACTATTAGCGTTGTTCTAACAATATGGTAGCCCTATTCCTCGGATTAAGTAAGCTGGCCTACTTGATATCGGGAGAAATGGATTGGTTACCCTCAATTACGTAATCTTGTACACAACGAGACTAGTACCATCATGGCCCCTCCATGTCCGCAATTAGTTACCTTATATGTACTAAGTTTTACCAGACCATATGACTATATGTATACCCCCAGAAAGGCTCCTTGATCCCGATATCAATCAGGATATGGATTTTTTAACATAATCCGGTATGTAGTTTACTACATCTCTTCACATGGTAGGCCGTTTATCCTGATACTGAGTCCACATGTATTATACATCAACTACAACGCATATTGAGCCTCACAAGTCCTTTGAGGACACAACCCAGCCACATCAAGTGTTAGTCCATACATACTCCAATTCCTACCTTCCATTTTTCACTACCTCATATAACAATCCTCACTCTAGGGCAGCACTTGCAGATGGCCTTTATGTATATCCTAGAACTCTGGTTTTAATTTGAGCCTATTTTCGTTCTAATTCGATCCTTCAACAATCAAATACGTGCATCCCGGAAGTGCGCCGGAACCCCGTCAATACGTTAGCATGTAACCTAAAACCCACGGCCAAGGGTAAGGGGTATATATCCGGAAGGATAGGAACATGTCATGGGAAACGGTGGATCTCCATGCACGCAATAGGGGACACAAGAGTAGTAGCCCAAATACTCCCACAATAAACGCGCCATGAAGCTGAGAGATACCCCAGGGTCCCGTCGAGGGAAGGGGACACAATATTGGGAAATTTTCACATCTGCGGACCCAGTAAAAGAAGGAGTTCATTGAGTAGAACGACACAGACGATATAGGAATCACAGAACACATGGATATATTGGGTACTACAAATGCGGCATTGACTGGGTGCTCACAAAAGGGCAAGCAACGCTATGGGAGGTTAAGCAAGCGTGGGAATCCAACAGCGACCACACAATCAGTGGACCGAAAGTCGATATGCAAGAAACGAATGCGGGCGGACTGGGACGCAGGGCGAGCAGGGCGAACGAGAGGAAGAACAATTAGTTCGTAGGAAGAAGAGTGTGCAAAAAGGTGGCAGCATGCGAACAGATATACAACTAGACAGCATAAAGGGAAAGTGGGCTCGCGAAATATGCGCAGCACAAGGAATGACTAGTGGAAAGGAATTGAAAGAGCTTGAGAAATGGACAAGGATTTGTCCTAAAGCTGGAAAAGACTTGATTCAGGAGATTAAGAGAGCAACAGCAGCGTGTTGGGGGAAACTGGATAGAAGGAGGTAAAGACGCATAGGGAATAGTTAGGCTTGCAAAAATGCCTTGCACATACGACAACCGTGTGACACTGTATAAGTAGCCTACAGTTAGCGAGCGGAGGAGGATGAAGGAACAAAGATGGCCAAGGTGGGCATCGAGCACAACGTTGTCGCAGATCGACCGACACCCGCCAGAGTGGAACAGAAAACATGACACCACAAGATCACGTCAAAGATAATGGGCAGAACGAGCAACAGCATCAAGAAAAATAATAACACAGTACGAGGGCCAGACGGGATACCCTGGAGAGTGCAGAAGGTGATAAGCAAGCCACAACTAGGGAGAGCAATACTAGAAGGCATGGGAGAGGAAAGGTGAAAACCACGGAATACATGATATGACGGTGGTAATAATACTAAAACTAGGTAGGGACAACATAAGTCAAAGGGTGGGGCTCAATAATCTTAGCCTACACCAGAAGAAAGCTAGTGGAAAACATTATCGCGGAAGAATTACGCTTGGACGGGCAATTGCATGAAAAAGCTTTTGCGGGTAGGAATGGAGAGGGGCACTGGGCTCAGGAATTCCGAGGGATATTTCAGATAAAAACAAGGTGGGGATGTAACCATGGGAGATTTCAAATCAGCCTTCAACCGCTGGCCCACGGCACGATGTACGAGATCGTAATCAACCACTTGTAGATACCAGAGTAGGTAAACGCATTCCTATCACCCGGGTGGGGGATTGTTGGACAGGAGCGGTGGGATGAGGAAAACATCTGATGTGGGGCAAAGGACATAGCATATTAGAGGGAAACCAAAGACCGGAGGGAAGAGCGAAGTTACAGCTGATTGTTGGAAGATTTATGCGAGTGCCCAATATTGCAGCACTGGTGGGTATCAGGCTTTCCTACAGCACATACCAATGTTTAGTGCAGATGGCCATATGGGACAGAGAAGTTTCGAGAGGCCTAGTGTTCATCTATACGGACAGAGGCTCTTTGAAACATGGGTTTTACACAATTCGAAATAGCGTAGACCTATTCTGCGAATGCCGAATAATACACAATGCAGCTCAACTGCTAGGATGCAGATATCTGGGGATGATTTGGATGTAATTTCAAGCTTGATTTTCATAACAATTTCTAGACTACACTTCTAGCGGAGCTCTGGGATGTATTTATATTATTGTAATGATAAAAGGTCTTATTTTTACGAAATCTCCGAACGATTTATCTGGGGCCTAAGATGACTACTGAATATGTAAAAGAAAACAAAAAAAGACATGTGGACAATTTATAATAACCTTGCAGAAAATGTGTCTACCCCTACCCCCACCGAATGATATTAAGTGTAAGGTGAGCTAGATTGTGTGGATAGAACAAATAGTAGTGTGTACTATGTAGTGCGAGTAAAAGCTTCCTTGTATTATGACAATGTAGGGAAAACCGGCCTGCCTATGAAATATTTGCAACCCTAACTTGAATAGAGTCATAGAGTGGCACTTCCTCCCCCACGCTATTGCAATGACAATAGGTTTACTAGTTTTGGGTAGATCCCCGAAGCTCGGGCGTTTGCGGAACCAATAGGTTTACTAGTTTTGGGTAGATCCCCGAAGCTCGGGCGTTTGCGGAACCATAGGTGGGTTCGCCGTCACTATTATGCTCTGTGTTTCCACCGCCGTACCTGGTGTGACACCGTCGTAAAGGTCTATGTGGCCATCAATCCTCAATATATACAAGGATTTGGGGGTAAAAGCGTGGGCAGAGTGGTCACTAAACATCCAACGGGGGCGTAATAATCGTTAGATATAAACGGGGATAACTGAGTACTATTACAATCACTCAATAATGGTAGTCAAAACCCAGGAAAACGTACCTGACTTTTCGTCGATGACAACGCCTGGGCTTTTTGTATCCGGTTTGCGGTCTGTTGTTATGCCATGTCAGATGGTCTTTGTGGTCACAGGGTGTCCGGTCAATATTGGCGAGCTGGGGGTTGAACAATTAAAACCCCGGGTCAACTTCTGGGTTTATTTCCGTGTGCTATCTAGGTGCTGGGATTGCTCGCGAAGTATTTGTGATTTACACCGACGCATTGCCCTTGTCCAGGCTTTCGACTCTCCATCCTCCCGATATATGATTCACTGAGGCCCAAGTGTGGAGGTCGCAGATAGCCAACCAACCAAATCACTATGGACCCCAGCTTCACTCGCGAGACCCAATGCTGCAACGAGCGTTGTGGAAACACACATCTGGCTTAATCACCTGTGGTACCGAGTAACTGGTTTCTCGTTTGCGTTGTCAGTATTTTGTAGATGTCCCAGGTTCTGGGGAAACATACAAGGTAGGGAAGTTGTCGATGTGCTATCCATGGGTATATGGAATTCCGGTATGTCTTTCCCCACATTCCAAGGTCCTTCACAATATATTGACAACCATCTGATCGTGGGCTTATACATCCACACATGCGTCCTTAATTTCGGTGACTCCCCTTCATACCAGTAACTCTCGAGATCATGTAAACTGAAGTGTGCCACCTTCAGCACAACACCAGAGGCTAAAACTTCGACCCCAGGGCTTTTGGAGCACATCATCCAAGTGCCATGTAATCGCCTGGCTTCCTCCTCCATCATGTAAGTCAATATTCAGAATCACAGCGGCCTGAGTCCGTGCAGCCTCGCCGCATGTGCAATTCCCACATGCACATTATTCATCCAGCAAAATCCAGCAAGGTTTGAAGGATTGAAAATCCTTAAAAGTTTGTGCCGTAGGATATTGGGAGAAGATATACCAGGACCCGCAAGTTACGAGCATGTAAGATAAGAGTCTGTTAGGGAGAGGTGGTAGAAAAGAGTAGGGAGGCTAACCACATTGTAGAGCGTAGATATTTCCACAGATGTAGTCTGATTGGCACAAGCTCTCGTAGCCACAGATGTCAAATGAATTCAGAACCTAGGCTGATTGGTTCGGAACCCGTTGCTATGATTGCCAAAAACGTCTAGTGTAACTCAGGAAAGGGAAAACCCCTAACCCTGTGCATCACGTTAGCAGTACTTGATGGGAAACTCGTGACTCACCTTCGGCATCACCTCTCACTATAACCTCCACCAGGTCACCACTGTACCACCACCCCACCACACTTCATGCAGCTCCAAGCCCCCCTGTCATAAACGAGCACAACGGAGTCTCACCTCATATCACCCTCTTACCGCCACTAATCACCCTGTAGTCATTTTCAACACGACCTGGTCTCCCAGCTCGTGGCTATGCTGGTACAGGCAAACCTCTATAATTGCATCCCCTATAAATACATAACCACATTACATATATTGAATAGGGCCGTCTTCAGGACTGACATCCACAACTGGACCAAAACCAATATTCTACTGTTTTTGCTCTAGCAGTATTCCTGAACCACTCTAGTCGCCCACTCCTCGAGGACATTATATGAGGATTACTTTCCACAGTTTGGCGGCGGAGGTGATATCCGAGGCTCCAAGAGCATAGCTTTGTATGTGTAGCCATGCGGATTTCCCGGTCCCAAATCCAGTAAGCACTAAGAATTGAACCTGCATAAGTGGTTGTGGGGGCGAGACCCGATGGTTTGGAACATGCCTGCTGACATCTAGAGCTAGCAGAAGAGTATTTCTAGCATTTATTTGCTTGGATTGACGATGCAGACATACAGTTATCAACGCTGATAGTGGGGGTACCAAATAATAGCGCACATTCTGGAGATGACGCACTGAAAAAGTCTGCTTCGAAAGCATCACTTGCTAATCAATTTGTCAACGAGGTTATTCAATCAACAGGATCTCGTATGAGTCTCGAACCATTGCCATCAGACGTAATGCAGGGTCTCCACTTCCCTCCGCCGCGGAAGCCCCTGATGGCGGCGGGTTGCACGTTCACCCGTCCCGCGCTACTCCCGATCCCGGGCCAAAATATTAGACCCCCCCCGCCACGCAGGTTGTGCACAGCAGTCCCTACTTTGAGGCATGTCTCTGGTGGCCCCGTCACAAACCATATAAAATATGAATTCTGACGAAAACAGGTGTACCGCGCTGGAGAGTATGATCGAAAGGAGAGAATGAACGACGTAGTGCTTTCAGAGCATTTCTCCCGATGATCATGAAGAACCCCGACCTCCGATACTACCTACCCACCTCCAATAATCTATTACTCACCAGCGCCATCAATTCCGGATGTCAAGTCTCTGTCACGGGGCATGGCCCCCATGACCCGGACGCACAGGATTGGTCGATACGAAAGCAGAGTTTGCACGGGTTTCCTAGGTTGGACCGTTTGTGTTGATAAGCATGCACGGGATCGAGAGCTTATGGGTTTATATCACTGGCTACTTCTGACGACGGATCCTCTCTAAAACTCTCCTGTATTCCCTTCCTCTCTCACTCTCCTTCCCTCCTCCCGCAACGTCTTGTACAGAAGAACCTCGATACAAAATCTCCTTCATGAGTTTGGCCGTCCCCATACAAAATATTAATTAAAAATCTATTGGCATATTCTTGGATATTCCGTGATATTATTAATAAAAAGTGGAAACTTGCATTCTAAGCTAGCCACGGTAACTTGTTACAATCGGGTGGCTAGTACAGGGGAATAATGTTCCCGAGGAACTTGAAGAGACCAAAGTGTGGACAAAGGAGCTTGGGAAGCAGAATAAAGGAAACAAGTAACTAATGAGATTGGAGTCGGAGTTGGGAGCCGATAAAGGAAGCATAAAAGCCATGCATTACGCTGAAATTAGTAGCATATTTTTCAATTAGAAGACCCACATAGCTAGGCATACACTACGTCCTACAGTATGCCACTATCTACGATTCGCCAGGTTAGAGCTAGGAACGCCCTGCCCGAATCGCGTGCTACCTTCTGCGAACAGTAAGCTCGTAACCCCGACTTCTAATTATCTCATAATTTCTCATAACAGGACGATGAATTAAGGCCGGAGGGCTGCTGAGCAGTGGCAAGAGTCCTTATGGTGATCTTTATGTTCTCTGGAACAACAGTGCCCCGAGGATAAGGTATCTAGGCAGGTGGATTCCCTTACCACCTCAATCAACTTCACTTTCCGCTGCCACTGATAGGGTAGTGACGACGGATAGACAAGAACATGACTTGGACGCCTATTTTAGCTGTCTCGCTCAACCCTTTCCGTTATATTGGTTTTTTCTCCCCACGTTACGGGTCTTTCTAAGCTTAGATATTTGACTACTCTATTTGGGTTTTTCCTTTTTCAATTTTTCGTCTTCTGTTTCCACGTGATTCCCTGTCTCCATATCTACTCTCCTACCGTACGAGTCGCTAGCACCATCAGATCTACGTACCCTCACTATCTGGTCGTTATAGTCCTGGCGGTTAGGATCAAATCTGCTTAATAGTTTTTCAGGTAAAACAAGATATTCACCGCCTTCACATTCTTGACCCCGTCTACCGCCGCCACCACCAAGTTCACCAACGTGGATCGCCACATCATCTGTCAGCTCCAACACCACTACCTCCACCTCCCCCCAAAAATGCCAGCGAGTTCAGGGTAACCTTGCACTATTCTTCCCCACCTGACCACTCTCATCGTAGTGGGGGGAGCCCCGAGGAGGGATGACTCTGGCGTTGGGTTAGGGGAGGTTGTGCACGCGTTTGTGGGGCACGACCTAGAGGTGAGGTGGTGAGGTACCCGGGCGGGTGAGTTGTTGTTCCTGGGGGTGGTTGGGTATTGGCAATGCGTTCGGTGTAGGAAGATGACAAGGATTGGCGGGGGAGGAGGTGGTGGTATTTGCGCTTAGTTCTGTGAAAGAGGGCTAGTCGTTGGTTAGGGAGGTAGGGCTGGCCTAATTTCGGGGATCGGAGGGGTTATAGCCCGGGTGCCCATGAGGCTTGGGTTGCCAGAAATTCGACCCTAGAATATCTATGGGTAGATCGGTGGCTTTATTGCTACGCAACTAGGATCCCAATAGTCTTGCCGCAATGACAACAAAACAGCGCTAGTGTAGAACCACCTCAGGGACACTAGCGGCAGTGTGACTAACTGGAGTTCCACAGTGCCAAGACTCTCCGGGGCTAGTTCTATCAAGCCCCCCTTTGCTTCCTAACTTTCAACAACTCCTAGTCCTATTCCCCTGCTCTCGAAGTTCAGGAAGTTCACATAACCTACACAACTCCCGCCCGCGGTGTGTTAGCCCAACCAGAACTCCGCATCACAACACACATCCATCCCCTGTAGGAACATAATAAATTTCATCGCCCGACCAGCGACGTCGAAACTCGCACAACCAGAACCACCCAATCAGGTTTCAAACACCTAGTCGGCCTTCGCATAACTATCCAATCACCATTTCCTACACCAGGCTACTTCAGAATTCAACTCGCGGTGCACCATGGACCCAGCCACAACCACTCCCCTACACAAAACGGAATGACCACGCGCCCACAATCTTCCCCAGTGCGCCATTATGCCCAGGGTCAGAGGCTAGTGGTTATCAAAAACAGGGATGGGAGACTGGAATCATACAATTGGAACACGAGCGACCCAAACGCAGTGGACGCGGCCAACAGTGCGGTCACCAGAGGTCGCAGGAGGCTCGAATAGGAAATCCCCTTCGTACGCCTGACAGGAACTGGAGAACGATTCAGATATCGACCTAGCCAACGAAGAGACCTGCATAGTAAGTCCGAATCCAGGGGCCGAGCATCTGGTAGCAGCGTAGCATGCGGATACGCATGCCCACCACCGCCCTTTCACCAGTTCCGGGATTCAAGGGCATCATCAGTTTGCGGCTCCGACAGCAACATCCATAGTGACAACGATTCGGTAGCCACGGTAGTCGCGGCCAAACGAACCCCCCTAACTCCATACATCGAGGCGTTCCGTCCGTAGCCAAGCTCGCCATCCAGACCATCCCTTTCCTTCCTCACTCCCTACGACCAGCCCTATCGCGATACCTACAGGACAGACACAGCAGAGGACCTCGAAGGAGATCGCCTGGACCAGGTTCGGAACCCGATCAATGATAACATAAACAAAACGCGGGAAGGCTTAGAAAATAGGGTGAATTTTAGTAACGAGGAGATAAGCAAAGTGGTTACAAACCAGCACAAATAGCACATGGACTTGACCGACAGCTAGAGGATAATAGAAAGAGACCTGGAAGAAAAAATGGAAGGGTCAAATGGCACATCGGGGAGACCTCGCGCGGTTCAAGAGTTTGTCATCAAGGTACTCATTTAATAAACAGCAGCAGAACTCCGAGAAGGGGAGACAAGATCGGGCATGGTCAGAATCCACGACGAGATCCTAGATCTCAGGAAAGATATTAGATTGCTTCTGCATGAACTACTAACATCCTGCATATCGTCTGCGGTCCCTACCCCAGGCAGCAGCTCCTCACCATCGTCGAGCGATTCATCAAGCTCCCCCTCCGAACCACCCCCACCCGAACCACACCACAGCACCCCATCACAACCCCACTCCCTCCTCCCCGGGCTCCCCCCAGAGGGACAGAGCGTAGCCCAGACCCTCGGAAATATTTCGCAGGGAATCTGTAACATAGGCCCGGAACCAGAGGAAACTAAGATGCGGGGAATCGCCAAAGAAAATTACAGAAACACTATCCCCTGGGATTACTCGACTCGGATCACGGCAATAAGGCATATCCCGCGAAAGGGCCGGAGACCTACACCCCAATCCGCTCTTCACGGCTTTCAGCTCAACCGGTCCAGAGCCGACCCCCTTCCGGCACAAAACGACGGCGACCCCAAGGTTCGGGCGCAGGAGGTATCCAGGACAGTCACAGGCATATCCCCGGCCCTAGGAACCGAGTCCAGAATGACCAATAGCACAAATGCCTGCGAGGAACACCCTACAACCCAAAGAAAGAAAAACAAACGCAAGTTCGGAGGGGTAGGCAGATTCCTGACACCACTGTGGAGCTAACCCAGTTCAAACGCGATTCCAAGAACCTAACTCCGGAGGCTGGGGGGACAACCCCAGGTGTCGACGTAGGGCTAGGAAGCGCAGAAAAGATTCGTCCAGAGATCAAGGAAGGTACGTGGAGGCATGATCAGGGAATCGCAGGCAGAGGGACAGGAGCCTGAGCGGGGCATATCTCCAAAGAGCGAGTGGCAGTCCTACGATTCCCAAACAAAGAAGGAGGAATCACCATCTAAGGCGCCGGAGTCGACAGCGGAGACAGACAAGACGATGGAAGTGACGAAGGGGGCTAAAATGCTAGCAGCGACCTCGGCGAACGCTGGAGCTACATCATACCAGGCAGCAGTACAAACAAAGAACTGGGCCTCACGCACCCAGCCAGAACACCCCAGCTAACTGCGAGCATGGGAAAAAGCTAGGAAGAGGAGGGGGGGGAATGGTTGCAATCACAGCCTACATATCCCCCGCAGAGGGCCCCAATAGGATCAGACTGGACCCCCACCTAGCCTAGTCGCCGGACTCCGTCACCCTGGATTCAGAGGAAACCATGGAAGCCGTCACCAAGACTAAAAGCGCCGAGGAAGGCACAAGACGGAGGAAAGAAGCAGGTGAAACAAAAAAAGAACAGGATCCTGAGCGATATCGAGGCCAAAAAACATCTTCTTGCAGAAATGGAAGCCAGTGAGGAGTTCAAGGCCGAAGACTTGGAGTGGCGGAGTCGGACAGGGGCTACCTTGAGAAGCGCAGCACCCTGGACCCAAGGGGAACACTGACCAGGATGGAGAAATCAAGATGACAGAAGGCCACATACCCGGACACCTGGAGAATGGTGGACAGCGATAAGAGGAGGGCCCAAAAGATTATGGCACCGGAAAGGGAGGAGGCATTCACCAGGGATCACGTCAGTTGGGGGCCGGCCTCCATAGCACCTCACCGCAATAGTGAGAAGGACATCTCCTGGCATATCATGGGTATCGCACCGCCCCCCCATGACACTCTAGTCCCCCCGAAAACATACAGACCGAAACTGCCACAAGCCCAAAGCGAAGCGGCATTTTACAATGCCCACAAGCAGAGCCTGCAAAGCAGAGCATTAAGGTGCAGGAGACTTCAGGCGAGCAAGGTAGCAGACCCGGCGAGAAACGAGACGCATAAGGTCCCTCCATCAAACCACAATGAAAGCTAAAAGCTCATTAGGTAGCGGAGGCCATATGCAGAAAATTAGGCATGAAAACAACAGCAAGACCGGCCAAGTGTCTGACCAAGTACCGGAACCGAGAAGAGTACCAAAACAAAGCCACCTCGCTACCCATCTCCGCCTAGACACAGTCACTCATAAACTGCGATGCAGCACTCTCGATCCTAATCCTGGGCTAAGGTATTCATTTATAAGAGGATAGACCATAATGCCTACTACGTGAACTAAGTGGGTTACAAAGCCACGGAAGCACGCCCTTCATCCTCTGCGGAACCAATCAGAAGGTGGAAATGCTGCACCTACTGCAACAAGGTAGCAAATGAGAAGGCGGTATTTATAGAGAGCAGAACGATCTCAAGTACCGGCGGGAAACAGGCTGGCTCAATGTATAGAAGGGAGGAAAGGGAGGAGAGCATTCGAGCAGGACGGTAGTAAAGGGGAGCGGGGAGGGGAATTCGGGCCTAAGGGCAATAGGAAGGCATGCAATAGAAGGAGGGACAGGAGAAGAGCAAACAGGAGGGCTCCGCCAATACACCCATCAACGACACAGCCACCACACCTTCGTTAACGCCCACACCCACATCCACCCCACCCCACCCATAACAACACACAACGTTAGGAAGGGAGCGTGAATGAGAGGAAAGCTGGAGATCGGCTACAGCAATGTGGACAGGTCAAATCCGTCGACAGAGACTTCTCTAGAGACGTGTAAACACCTGGACGTCCTGTGGATAGCGGAACCGAGACTTTATGAGCAACCAGACAAGGGGTGGGGCACCACGCACCACCCAGCCTTCCGACGGATCATTTTGGTGGAACGAAAGACCAAGCTCGTGGGTTACCAAAGGAGAAATACATCAAGAACACCAAGGGTATAGTGAACAGATCAGGCACAATAGGGACCATCGCAATAGCGTTTACGAAGGTGGTAGGTGTATACACCTACGAGGCAAGGCACTAATTGAGGACCTAGCGGAGGAAGTGGTGCCCGAACTAGGGAAGATGCTAGTCATGTCAAAGCTATGCAACTGGAACGGAGGGATGTCACTAAGGGCCATGCGATCCCTTTATACTTTCTTTACCTGAGGGGAACCGCCCGCATACATAGAGCAACATCTCCGCCATAGAGAGGGTGGAGTACCAGGCCTTAAGTAAGATTTCCGGGGGATATCACGGCAGGGCAAGAAACACTAGGGTAGATTACGGGCGTGGAGACGCTCCAGGTGAAACGAGACGACATGACGGCGTAATGGGTAGCAGGAGAACAGGGGGCACTCAGCTGAGAGACTTCATAGATGCGGACGCGCAACGGGGCACGACGGCCTAGTAATGGAACGGGGCGAGTAGGATTGTGCACGGACAGCCCTAACTGGTAGGCCTCTTATCTCTCAGCCATGCCTTCCCTGGTATCGAGGTCATATGAGGACAGGGACTCCCTGGACTAGGCACCGATATCTCACATAGCACTGCGATCCCCCTGGACGTGAGATCCAAACACAACGGATATTGGGCCGGCGCAATAGGGGGGCTGTCCGAGGAAGGCTGGAGGATAAGCTACAAGGACGGTACAGGTAGGAAGTACCATACTTCATCGGGATGCGGACCATCACCGGGAAGTGGATCAAAAACGGTGATTATGCAGTTTTGACGATTTCTAATCCAATATCCAACCAGATTGGCTCAGATTTTGGGAATATTTTGTAGGCGTATGGTAGTTTCTTCAAAAAATTCAAGCAGTGCCCATGTGTATTACTACCCCAACTATCTGGGGGAGAGTCACGTGATCCACTAACTGGTGTGGCTGTAAAATATATGAATAGGCGGGGGTTATGAGGGCTTTGGTTAGCAGAAATCATTGCACCTACTCAGTACTTGATGTCTGAGCATGCTGTGCATTTAATATGTCTGTATAGGGGTGCTGGTCTGCAGGGGTAGGTTAAGCGGGGTTGCGGATCACGTATTTCTTGTAGTAACTCAATCAAACCAGCAGCAAATCAATTTCTCGATAGCCCCACAGAATATACAGATAGAGGAAAGTCTATGAAGCTACTGAACATACCATTTGACCTTTTGTTGATATCACACGATTACCATATCCTAGAATTTGACATATCCTGTTAGTAGGACTACTAGCACAAGCAACCTTGCCTTATACCAAATGGGGACTGTGAAAGACTCAAAGGATTCCTATTGAGGAGTCTATCTTTTCAGGCTATTGGACATTTGATGTCGCCTTCATTTGACAGACCTATGTTAATATCTATGCTTTTTCATAATGTGCCTCCAAAGTACAACTTTATTCAGCTCTGACCACGTACCATGAGTAGGGTATCTATAAGACTCTAAACTCTCTATATATTACTTTGAGATGTTGCTTGCTTAATTTGGACTTGGTTTGATTGAGTTATAAGAAGGAATACTGAATTTGAGTCTTACCCATACCCTTCTCTTGAGGACTTAGTTTCACTGAGTTCTGGGCTGGAATTGTATATAAGGTACTTAAATCATTCGCCTCGGTCTGTAGATTCGTTTGACGTATTAGCCGCTTGATTTGAAGATAGTTTAGTAGAGTTATACTCTGAAATACTGAACCGCCACTCTGCCTTCAGCTACCCTTATGGATATTTCCTCACTCAGTTCTGGTCAGATGTCAAACGTAGGGTACGAAAACACTCTCCACACTCTTTATATTCTGTGGGGCTATCGAGAAATTGATTTGCTGCTGGTTTGATTGAGTTACTACAAGAAATACATGATCCACAACCCCGCTTAACCTACCCCTGCAGACCAGCACCCCTATACAGACATATTACATGCACAGCATGCTCAGACATCAAGTACTGAGTAGGTGCAATGATTTCTGCTAACCAAAGCCCTCATAACCCTCGTCTATTCATATATTTTACAGCCACACCGGTTAGTGGATCACGTGACTCTCCTCCAGATAGTTGGGGTAGTAATACACATGGGCACTGCTGGAATTTTTTGAAGAAACTACCATACGCCTACAAAATATTCCCAAAATCTGAGCCAATTTGGTTGGATATTGGATTAGAAATCGTCAAAACTGCATAATCACCGTTTTTGATCCACTTCCCGGTGATGGTCCGCATCCCGGTGAAGTATGGTACTCATGCAGCCCTGCAAGAGGGCCATGATGAGCCCCCGGAAACCCGGAAGGATTCAAGGGCGGACAAGGTAATCTGTACTGCCCACCCTCTATAGTCTGGTTCACGCTCTATATACATAAGGTTCTGTTCGAACGAGAATCGTAACTCCTCCGCCGCCACGCCCCTACCGGCCCCTCCCCCTGGAAAGCTGCCCTCCGCCCGCCACGCCCCTTCCAGCCCCTCTCATCGACTAGCTCCGCCTTTCCGCCGCCCTCCCCCCCCGCCTTCTCTGGGTCGTTCCGCTGGATCATGTGGCCCCCTCTCCTCTTATACCACCTGTGTGAACAAGAACCCGAAGAACGCCTCCACCTCGTCATATGGCTCTTCATCCGCCTCCTTGGCCCACATCGGTGCGTCCAGGTGCTCCCAGGTCGAAGGCATCTCTAGCAGCTCCCTCCTTCCCTTCCTGAATCTGGGGCAGGTAAAGGTGATGCGATGGCCGTCTTCCAAGTTGTGTCCGCATGGGCAGGAGGGGTCGGCTGCCTGCCCGATCTTATGCAGCCAACTCCTCTGAGGTCCTAGGGCTATCCTGAGCCAAGTGTATGCAGAGACCGCCCTCCTGATCCAGTCACTCCTTCTGAGGTCGAACCCCTTAGGTAGCTATCCTATCTCCTTTGCGAGTCGCCTTCCAGGCTGCCCGGGCCCTCTCCTCCGTCGCTGACTGGCGAGCCCGTGATCCCCCCTAAAACCGACTCAAATGCTGCTCGGTGGTCCGCCTTGACGTTGCCGGGGATGCCGATATGGCTGCGGACCCAAGCCATGCCCGATCTGGTCCTTCCGCTTGCTGAGTGTTCTTCAGGCCTTTCTCTACTCCGCTACTCGGTGGGGCGTCGTTGCTCAGGTTGATGGCCGTGTGAAGTGTCGTTTGCGAGTCCGTGAGCACAAGCATCCACCAACGTCAACAACGGCACGAAAATTCTTGAAAACGGCAGAACGCGAGAACCAGGACAGCTACGCACGAACGGACAAAACCACGAGAAAGCCCGCGAGAGCGGCAACGACCTGATCATCTTTTCTCCCCCATTACCCAACTCCGCTATCCCTTCCCCCAGCTTTGAAGTTCTGAAATCCCACGATAACCTGCACGACTTCCGGCACACACTGTACGGACGGTCGTGCCAGCTCAGAGCTATCACGACATCGGCAACCAACTAGAACCAACGAAACTCCCACACCAGGACACAGCGAACGAGAACCACAGGTCACATATCGAACACACGGACAGAAAGGCCACAAAATCTGAGCAACCACTAAGAGCGGAGAGAACTCCCACACCGGCCCGTTTCACAACACACCAGCGATCGAACCAATAGGACACGACGAAACTCCCACACCAGGCAACAACGAACATAGCCGGAACATCCTCAACAGAGTCGAACGAAATCACCACACACAGATGGACGGAAAGCCAGAGTCAGGACACGGGGAAGGCGACGGAAAGGAAAGAGATATGGAAGAGGCGACGAGGACAGGGATTTTGAGGACAGATGGAGGGACGTCGATGGTGGTTTATCCCCTCTCAAGGTTACCTTGGGACAGGCGATCGTGGTGGTAGCGGGAACACCGGTCTTTTGCCTCGAGGCAGCATGGGATGGCATGTCGGAGGACGACAGAGAAAGATTCAGACAGGCAGCGGCGAAGGGAGCAAGGTGGATTGATCAACAGATGGACATCCCCACGCTGTCGAATAGGCTCACGAGAGGAGGGAGGTGGTGTGCACACAAGGGATACTCAAAAGAAGCTAAGAGGGCAGTCAGATACCCAGACGCGGTAGCCTTTGGGGTGGCCCCCCCATCCGAACAATCAGCGGGAACGATAGTCGTAGGGGGACGCCGCAGCGACACAGCCCAGTATTGCGACACTTGCGGAGGGGTGACA
>Ga0307511_10002273_pt1 | contig 20094 bp, 13 predicted proteins | sample 13_EM_MG_FD_200266 | JGI IMG/M metagenome (GOLD analysis project Ga0307511, IMG submission 200266) | Populus trichocarpa ectomycorrhiza microbial communities from riparian zone in the Pacific Northwest, United States - 13_EM | ecosystem: Host-associated > Plants > Roots > Unclassified | place...
GCTGCCCGAGTACATGGTCCCGGCTGCGATCCTGCAGTTGCCGAGCCTGCCGTTGACACTCCACGGCAAGCTCGATCGCAAGGCCTTGCCCGCGCCGGATGTGAGTGATCTGGCAACTGCGGACTATGTGGCTCCACGCACGGCGGAGGAGCAGATTCTGGCGCAGCTGTTCTGCGAAGTGTTGGATGTCGAGCGCGTTGGCGTCGATGACGATTTCTTCGAGTTGGGTGGGCATTCATTGCTAGTGACGCAACTGGTTAGCCGCATCCGCTCGTCGTTGGGGGTGGAGCTGCCGGTACGAACGCTGTTCGAGACCGCCACGGTGACCGGTTTGGCCCGACAATTGGCAAGGGCTCAGCGCGCCCGGCCCAGCATCCAAACCCGGCCACGGCCCGAACCCATTCCACTGTCTTTTGCGCAGGAGCGATTGTGGTTCCTGGATCGTCTGGAAGGCCCCAATCACATCTATAACATCCCGCTCAGTATGCGGCTGCGGGGCCCGCTCGACCCGCAACTGCTGCGGCAGGCCGTGGCCGATGTAGTCGCCCGCCACGAGAGTCTGCGCACATGCTTCCCCCACACGGCCGGCATTCCTTGCCAGGATATTCTCGCCCCGCAAGCGGTCACACCGATTGTGGAGGTTTGCGAGGTCAGCGAGGCCGAGTTGCCGGAGGCCCTGCAACGCGCAGTCGAGTACTGCTTTGATCTGTCGGCGCAGATCCCCCTGCGGGCCTGGCTGTTCCGCTTGGATGAAGCCCAGCACGTCCTGCTGTTGCTGATGCATCACATCGCCGCGGACGCGTGGTCGATGGGGCCGCTGATGCGGGATCTGCGTGTGGCCTATGAGGCGCGCCAACAGGGACGTGCACCGGGTTGGGATCCTCTGCCGATTCAGCATGCCGATTACATTCTCTGGCAACGGGAACTGTTTGGAGCCGAGACTGACCCGCACAGTCTGATCTCCCGACAAGCTGCCTACTGGAGCGGGCAGCTGGCTGCCCTGCCGGAGCAACTGTCCTTGCCAGCCGACCGACCGAGGCCGGCCCGCCCCAGTTACCGTGGCCGAGGTGTTCGGTGGCGGCTGGACGCTGAGTTGCATGCGCGGCTGTTGAGTCTGGCACAGGACAACCAGGCGACACTGTTCATGGTCTTGCAGGCGGCGGTGGCGGGATTGTTGTGCCGCCTGGGAGCGGGTACCGATATACCGCTGGGTAGTCCGATTGCGGGCCGCATCGACGAGGCGTTGGAGGAGTTGGTTGGGCTCTTCGTGAACACGCTGGTGCTGCGTACGGACACGTCCGGGGATCCCAGCTTCACGCAGTTACTGGCACGAGTCCGCAACACGGATCTGGCGGCGTACGCGCACCAGGATCTGCCCTTTGAGCGGCTGGTGGAGATCCTCAATCCGGCGCGCTCGCTGGCGCATCACCCACTGTTCCAGGTGATGTTGGCGTTCCAGGCCACCCCCGCAACCGAGTTCGCACTGCCCGGGCTGAGGGGCAGCGTCGAGCCGGTGGGCCTCGGGGTGGCCAAATTCGACCTGACTTTCTATCTGTTCGAGCGTCACAGTGCCGAGGGCTCGCCACTCGGAATCGACGGCCGGATCGAGTCCGCGATCGACCTGTTTGACGAGGAGACGATCGAGCTGCTGGCGGGGCGGCTCACGCGGCTGTTGGCGGCAGTGGGCGCCGATCCGGGGCAGCGGTTGAGTCAGATCGAGCTGCTGAGTGCCGAGGAGCAGCGGCAGTTGCTGCTGGAGTGGAACCAGATTGAGGCGGTGGTCGGCGAGAGCCTGGAGTTGCCGCCCGCGGGCGGCGTACCGATCGCTGAGGTGGCCGTGCCGATGGCCGCGGCGGCTGTGGCGATGGCCGCGGCCACCGTGCCGGCGCTGTTCGAGGCGCAAGTGCGCCGCAGTCCCGGCGCTTGCGCACTGGTGTTCGAGGAGGCATGTCTCACCTATGCGCAGCTGAACGAGCGTGCCAATAAACTTGCTCATTACCTGATCGCCCGGGGTATCGGGCCGGAGAGCATCGTCGCAGTAGCGCTGCCGCGCTCATTGGAGATGGTGGTGGCACTACTGGGCGCCCTCAAGGCCGGCGCCGCCTACCTCCCTCTGGATCCGGATTATCCTCCGAAGCGGTTGGATTACCTGCTGCGGGACAGTGGAGCCGCGGTGCTGCTGACACACAGCAAGTTTCTGCCGCGCTGGAGTGATCTGTCGCTGACGACAACCACACCACCTGCTGTGCGGCTGATAACCGTGGACGACACGAATGCGCCGTGGTTGTTGGATCAGCAACGCACTGATCCGTTGACCCACGAGGTAGGTTTGACGCCACACAACCTGGCGTACCTCATTTACACATCGGGCTCGACCGGTGAACCCAAGGGGGTGATGGTAGAGCACCGGAGTGTAGTCAATTATTTGCGGTGGGCATTGGAAGCCTATGCCCCTGTGGGCGATGCGATCGTCTCATCCTCGCTTTCATTCGATGCCACGGTGACCAGCCTCTACCTGCCTTTGTTGTGTGGTGGGAAGGTTCGGTTGCTGCCGCAGCACGAGGAGGTGCAGGGATTGGGTGAGCGGCTGACAAGCCATGGGGGATTGGTGAAGATGACGCCTGCACATCTGGATGCGTTGGGTCAGAGCTTGCTCGAGGATCAGACATCCCCTGATGTGGGTGTCATCGTTGTTGGGGGAGAGGCTCTGCAACCCTCGACAGTTCAATTGTGGCGCAAGCTCCAACCGCAGGTCCGAATGATCAACGAGTATGGGCCGACGGAGGCGACGGTCGGATGTGCTGTGTATGAGGTTCCGCAGGACTTCGATGGCGCGGCATCGGTGCCGATTGGACGCCCGATAGACAACACCCGAATCTACATTGTCGATGAGCAGCGCAAGTTGGTACCTGTCGGAGTCCGAGGGGAGATCTACATCGGAGGCGCGGGTGTGGCGCGCGGGTACTTGAACCGGCCGCAGCTGACCGCGGAGCGGTTTATGGCGGACCCCTACGCCAAAGAGGCGGGTGCGCGGATGTACCGGACAGGGGATGTAGGACGTTGGCACAGGGATGGTGCCTTGGAGTTTCTCGGCCGGGCAGACGAGCAGATCAAGATCCGGGGTTATCGGATCGAGCCGGGCGAGATCGAGTCAGTGCTGGGCGCGCATGCCGCGGTGGCGCACGCGGTGGTCATCGCCCGGGAAGATCGATCGGGGAACAAGCAGTTGATCGGTTATGTGGTCGCCGCGGCAGGGCAGGCGGCTGATCCGGCCGCATTGCGCCAGTACCTCGCAGAGCAACTGCCCGACTACATGGTGCCGGCAGGCATCGTGCTGCTCGAGGCGCTGCCGCTCACGCCCAACGGCAAGCTCGATCGCAAGGCCCTGCCGGCGCCGGACTTCACTCCCGCTCGGGGGCGCCTGCCGCGGACTGTGCGAGAGGCCATACTCGCCCGGCTGTTTGCCGAGGTGCTGGGGCTCGAGCGGGTCGGAATCGACGCCAGCTTCTTCGAGCTGGGTGGACACTCGTTACTGGTCACCCAACTGGTCAGCCGGATTCGTGCCACCCTGGGTGTCGAGGTCCCTGTCCGAACGGTTTTCGAAGCCCATTCGGTCGCACAACTCGTCGAGCGTCTCGACGGCAACACGCCATCGAGCTTTGCGGCGGTCATGTTGCCCGTACATGTGCGCGGCGACCAGACACCGCTCTTTTGCTTCCATGCGGGCACCGGGTACAGCTCGTTCTATGCCCGCCTGATGTCGAAGCTCGGCTCTACTTACCCCATCTACGGCCTGCAGGCCCGAGGTCTCGACGGCTCGGAACCACTGGCCCGCTCCATCAACGAGATGGTGGCCGACTACCTTGCAGAGATCCGCAAGGTTCAACCCACCGGACCCTATCATCTGATTGGATATTCCTTCGGTGGCATCGTCGCACACGCCATGGCGGCGGAACTTCACGGCCAGGGGCAGAAAGTCGCGTTGCTGGCTGTCCTCGATGCCTATCCGGCCGACTTGCGCTATGCCCGTCTGCCACCGACCGATGTGGAGGCGCTGCGGATCTTCGTGGAGGGCGACGAGGATGCGCCTCAGCCGGAAGAGGACTTCGCCGCCCATCTTTCCAAGGTCGTCCACTATCTGCACACCCAGAAAAGCTCATTCTCAATTCTGGACGAGAAGGCATTCGGCGACATGATCAAGGTGTTGCAGAACAACGTGGCCTTGTTCCGCAATTTCACCAGCCCGATCTTTGATGGAGAGTTGACGTTGTTTCGAGCCACTGCGGAAACAGTGGTTCCGGCGGAGGTCTGGACGCGTCACGTTCTCGGGCAGATAGACGTCCACGACATTGCATGCCGGCATCAGCGAATGCTCACCGAGGAAGCGCTTGCGGTAGTCGCAAACGTGATCTGCGACAAACTGTCGAAGTTGTATCCGGGCCGCGGCGCGGGCACCCCGGCACGTGGCCGCCATGGCAGCACAGCCGATGCAACCGGCCTCAAAGTCATCGGCGCGGGCTTGCCGCGTACCGGCACGCAATCACTCAAAGTCGCCCTGGAGAGGCTCCTCGGCGGGCGTTGCTACCACATGAGCGAAGTGTTCGAACACCCTGAACATCTCGCGTTCTGGCGTGCGGCGGCTGACGGGGGGCCGATCAGCTGGGGAGATGTATTTTCCGGCTATGTCGGTGCAGTCGATACCCCTTCCTGCCTCTTCTGGCCGGAGCTCATGAAAATCTATCCGGACACCCTGGTCGTGCTGTCGGTCCGTGACGCGCAATCCTGGTTCGAGAGTTGCCAGAAGACCATCTTCGCGCGCCACAGTCCGTCGCGAGACTCGCGTGAGTCGCCCGAATGGCGGGCGACGATGGAGGCAGTCGCGCGCAATCGTATGCCAATCGGGCCGCTGACGAGCCGCAGTACGGCGCTCGCCTGGTTTGAAAGTTACAACAGGACCGTCGTGGCGACAGTGCCGCCGGAGCGGCTGTTGGTGTGGCAAGCCGACGATGGCTGGGCGCCGCTGTGTGCCGCGCTACATGTGCCGCTGTCAATTGAGCCGTTTCCGCATCTCAACACGCGCGAAACGTGGGAGGCCGGGCCACGGAAGCCCCTATCTTGAAGACACTCCTGATCGACAATTACGATTCCTTCACCTTCAATCTCTTCCAGTACCTCGCGCAGATCAACGGCGAGCCACCGATCGTGGTGCGTAACGATGAGATGAGCTGGAGTGAGGTGATGCGGCTGCGGGTCGACAACATCGTGCTGTCCCCGGGACCGGGTCGTCCCGACCTCGAGAAGGATTTCGGGATCTGCCGCCAGGCGATTCTGCACTCGGATCTGCCCATCCTCGGCGTCTGCCTGGGACATCAGGGCATCGGACATTTCTTTGGGGGAACCGTCCGGCCCGCCCCGCGCGTGATGCACGGCAGGCTGAGTGACATTCTGCACAACGGCGAGGGCATCTTTCACGGCCTGCCATCGCCCCTGCGCGCGGTGCGTTACCACTCGTTGGTCGTTGACCCGAAGTTGCCCGAGGTATTGCACGCCACCGCCTGGACGCCAGACGGGGTGTTGATGGCGCTTGCCCATCGGTCCAAGCCGATCTGGGGAGTGCAGTTTCATCCGGAGTCGATCTGTTCGGAGCACGGGCTCTCGTTGCTGAAGAACTTCCGTGACCTCTCGGCACGCGCGCGTCAGCGATGTGTCTCGGCGCCCTCCCTATCTCGAGCAGGCGCCGAGGCCCCGACGAGTTACACACTGCGCTATCGCCGCCTGCGGCATTTGGCTGACCCGGAAGCCGTGTTTCTGCGCTACTTCGCCGACTCCACAGCGGCGTATTGGTTGCATTCCGCGACTTTGCGCGAGGGGATGTCGCGCTTCTCCTTCATGGGAGATTGTTCGGGACCGATCAGCTCCGTCATCTCCTATCACAGCACGGAGCGCCGTGTGCATGTCAAACGCCACGGCGACGACAGCGTGCGGACGGAGAGTATTTTTGATTTCCTGACGCGTGAAATCGGGCGGTACCACTGCGCGGACGCCGGCCTGCCGTTCGACTTTGCAGGCGGATTTGTCGGTTACCTGGGCTACGAGTTGAAACAGGAATGTGGCAGCGACGGGCCGCACCGCTCCGCGCAGCCCGACGCCCTGTTCATCTTTGCTGACCGTTTCCTCGCCTTCGACCATGTTGCGCGGGAGACCTACCTGGTTGCTCTGGTAGAGCAGGGCGCTCCCCCGCCGGATTCCTGGTTTGATTCCATGCAGGAGGGTCTCGCCGAACTAGGGGTGCCGCCTCCTCCGGCGCACGGTGATCAGCAATCGCCCGTGATCTTTCGATTGCAACACGGCCGGGCCGAGTACATGGCGCGTATCGACGCAGCGTTGCGTGAAATTCATGCAGGGGAAACCTACGAGGTTTGTCTCACCAACAAGCTCGTGGCCGAGGACATCTCGGTGGATGACTTCAATCTCTACCGGACCTTGCAGCGGATCAATCCGGCGCCGTTCGCGGCGTTTCTGAGGTTTCCCGGCGTGTCAGTCATGAGCTCCTCGCCCGAGCGCTTTTTGCGCGTCGACCGCGACGGCCGTGTGGAAGCGAAGCCGATCAAAGGAACCGAGCGGCGGGGCGCCGATCCGAGCGAAGACGTCCGGCTCGCGCAACAGTTGCGCAGCGACGAGAAGAGTCGTTCGGAAAATCTGATGATCGTGGACCTGCTGCGCAACGATCTGGGGCGCGTATGTGAAACGGGCAGCGTCAGCGTGCCGAAGCTGATGGACGTGGAGACCTATGCGACCGTCCATCAATTGGTTAGCACCGTGCAGGGCAGGTTGGCCGCGCGATGCTCGGTGATCGACTGCATCAAATCCGCCTTTCCGGGCGGATCGATGACGGGAGCGCCCAAGATCCGCACGATGGAAATCATCGATCGGCTCGAGGGGGCCGCGCGCGGGATCTATTCAGGCTCCATTGGCTACTTGAGTCTCAATGGGACGGCCGATCTGAATATCGTCATCCGCACGGTCATTGCGGCAGACCGCCGGCTCTCGATCGGAGTTGGAGGCGCCATCGTGGCCCTATCGGACCCGGTCGCTGAGTTCGAGGAAACAATGCTGAAAGCCAAGGCGATTGTACAGGCGATCGTCATTACACAGCGAGGCTCAACGGACGGCACGGCCTTTCTCATTGAAGGGGCCTGAGCCGTGGGCGGGGCGAAGACCAAATATCGAAGACCTACAGACATCTGGATCACACCATGACAACCGAAGATCGAGCTCACATCGTCCTGATCAATCACGAAGAGCAGTACTCGCTGTGGCCGAAGGGCAAGGAAATACCGAATGGGTGGCGAGCAACCGGCAAGGAAGGCACGGCAGAGGAATGCTCACGCTACGTTGATGAGGTCTGGACGGACATGCGGCCATTGAGCTTACGAAGGAAGATGGACGGAGCCGCCGAGAACTAAAGCGTAGCCGCTATTCCTTCATCGCGCCGTACAGGTAAATTCGAGCCTTTTCCCAGTCACGATGCACAGTGCGACTGGACATGCGCCGGATGCCGGCGATCTCATCCACCGACAGCCCACAGAAGAATTTCAAATCAACCAACTCGGCGAGCTCCGGCTCAACGGTCGCAAGCGCATCGAGAGCGTCGCTGATGTCGCTCAATTCGTTGCCCGTCCAACTTGGCACCGAGTCGGCGGCGTCGATGGAGGTGAATTCGAAATTGCCACCGCGCTTTTGCGCATAGTGCTGGCGCACACAATCGATGACCACACCGCGCATTGCGCGAGCCGCGTAGGCCATGAAACGCGCCCGATCCGGAAACACCACATCCGAGCGAGCCGAAAGATTGAGATAGGTTTCGTGCAGGAGCGTCGTCGCGCTCATAGGCGCGCGTATTTGGGCAAGCTGGCGCCGCGCCAGCCGGTGCAGCTCCCCGTATAGGGCCTCGAAGAGGCGCTGACGAGCTGTGCAGCTCCCGCCGTTAGCGGCGTCGATCAGCGGTTGGATAATCGGATCACTGACCATCTGCGAAGTCCTTCTGTACTGTGGGACGAACGGGTTCGAGCACAGTCAAAACCCGTTGACTAGTTGTGTCACGAGGCAGCAGCCTTCTCAGGAGCCAGCCCGTGATGCCGCGGTGATCCTCGAGCGGGGCGCCTCCCGCATAAGGGCGCAAGCGCTTGGCGAATGCTTCCACGTTGCCATAGCGCTCGTGCAGCCGGTACTTGCTGGCCTTTGCGATGATGCGATCCAGGCCGCCGCGCAGCTCGTGCGCCAACTGCTGCGGGGTACAGCCCCGACTCGCGGCAATGTCCTGTGAGATCTGCAGCGCCGCTTTGCTGGCCTTGCGCGGCGCGGATCCGGCAGCGAATGGTCCGCAGATGGGATGCGCACCAACGAGCAGGGCATACAATAGAGTACCCAGGGCATACACATCAGCGCCTGGTGTCAGCGCGCCACCCTGGAACTGCTCGGGCGCGGCGTAGGTTGGCGCAAAGACGAGCCTCGCTGCATCGCTTAGCACCGCGCAGGTCTGCGACCGCATGGGCTCGAGCATCCTGACAATGCCCAGATCCATTACTTTGACGCACCCGTCGGCCGTAACCATGATATTGGCGGGCTTGAGGTTTCCGTGGACGACAGCCTTCGCGTGAGCATATTCAACAGCGTCCACCACCTCCATGAAGAGGGCAATCCGCGCACCTATTGACAGGCTCCGCGCGTCACACCACGTATCGATCGGAAAGCCGGTCATGTATTCCATCACCACATATGGCCGGTTACTCCACACACCGCCATCGAGCAACGGTACGATATTCGGGTGGCGCAGCCGCGATAACTTCAGGGCCCCGGTAGTGAGTCGCTGCACGTCGCACACTGCGCTTGACGTTCGATTCCATAGCTTGAGCGCCACGCGGCGCGTGCCTGTGCTGCCTGAATAGCGCGCCAACCAGACTTCTCCATTCGGACCTGATCCAATCAGGCGTTCGACTGTGCAGCGGCCGACTTTTCGGCCTCGAAGACTCGGTACTGCCCCGCACAACGCGCCTCCTTCCAGAAAGTGTGCCTGGCTCACTTGCCTTTGTGCGGCTAACGCAGATCTCAATTCGTCGGCCAAGGCAGGCGCGCGATGCGCCAGTCGCGCCAGATGGCGTTCGCGTTCCGCCGCGCCCAACTCGAGGAGTGTGTCGAGCCAACGACTCAAGCGGCGCCAACGCGTCGGGTTCATAGGGTCACTGGGCAGCTTCGCTTGCATGGAACCAATGTGGCTTCCATCTGCTGATATCTGTCTCCACCGCTCGATTTGCCGCAGGGGGTATTCACGGACCTGAGCCTAATCTCGTGCTGTCCTGCTGACAGGTGTCAAAAGTCATACGCACAATCCCCGTTCCCGGCCAGCGCCGGCGATTTATATGCAAGTGCATTCATCGTGCGACGGGTGAAGTTTGTTTGGGTGCTGGCATCTTTGGGTCACCCTCTACGATATATCCAAATAATAGCCCTCGTCCGTGGAGTCTCATGACCGACAGGAATGAACTGCCCAACGATGTCGACAGCCTCAAGGAGCTGGTGCTCGAGCGCGACACAACGTTGGAGGCGATGAGTCTTGCGTTGCACGAAGTACAACTGCGCTTCGATCAGCTGGCGTTGCTCCTCGAGAAGTCGCACCAGATGGAACTTCCCGCCGCAGTACGGGCACGCGCCACTACGTTCGCCAATCGCAAGCGCATGTGGCTGAACGGTATGCCGAATTTTGCAGAGTCGGACTGCAGCTGTCCGCAATGCACGCGCAAGCCCTGATCAGGATGTGGCAGGAGAGTGAAACGATGAGCGCCGATTTTCGCAGAACACTGACTCAGGATCAGACTGTTGGCGCGGGCAATTTCTTCGCTCGTTTCGCCGAAAGTTGCAAGGACGCGGACGCAACGATTCTCGTCTCCGACCGGAACATCGTCGCCGGCGCCACCGACTTTGGCGCCGAACTGTCCGTTGCCCGGTTTCACGCCGTGGCGGAACAGCTCGCGGGATGGTTGTGGACACAGGGAGTCCGCGCACGAACCCCAGTCGCAGTATTCGTGGCTGACAGTCCACTCTATTACCTCTATTACGTCGCTCTGTGCCGCATCGGTGCAATTGCTGTACTGCTGAACAGCAACATGCCGGGCGGTACTGCCGCCGACTATCTGCGCCGCGTGGGCTGTTTCGCCATCGTGTTGGACCGAACGCGGGCCCAGAGACTGGAGCCGCACAGGCGCGCACTCGCCGATTCGAATGGGAACCCCCCGAATATTCTGGCGGCCGAGGCGATGCGGCTCGACTGCGGCGCGCCGCCGGATGCACCGTATGGTTACGGTCAGGACGATGTGGTGCTGATTGCGCATACCTCCGGCACCACCGGCTCACCCAAGCCCGTTCAGTTCAATCATGCCGGCTATTTCTTCGGCGTCCGCCGGCAGATGTTCCATGTGCTCGGCCGCAAAGTGCTCTCGGCGCTCCCGCACTCCCACGGCTCGGCAATCACGATGTTCATGAGCACCGTCATTCGCGGTACGCCGCTGTTTGCGCAGACTGAGAAGGACCCGCAGAGCCTGGTGCGGACAATCGAGAGCTGGAAGCCGAATCTGGTCATGGCTTTCCCCAAGCCGCTCGTGGATCTGTGTCGCGTCGATCTGCAGCGGTGGGATCTGTCGAGCGTATCCTGCTGGATGAGCACCGGAGATGCCAGTCACGAAACCCACATCAGGCGTCTGATCCGCTGCGGCACGCGCGTCCGGGGTTCCACCCGGCAGCCGGGCTCGCTGTATATCGACAATCTCGGATCGTCCGAATTCGCATTCGGCATCTGCAGGAACGTCCATTCGCCTGAGACCAACAGCTACGACCGCTGTATCGGCCGTCCTTTCGAGTGGGTCGACGTGCGGATATTCGGTGAGGACGGCCGGCCGGCCGGAGTGAACGAAGTTGGCCGCCTCGGAGTCAAATCACCTTCCGTGACGAGCGGCTACTGGCAGGACGCGGCGGCGACCCGGAAGAATCTGTTGCACGGCTACTGGCTGACGGGGGACCTCGTTTTTCGAGATGGGACCGGGCTCTACTATCACGTGGATCGCACGACCGACCGAACGTTGATCGCGAATCGCCCGCTATACAGCTGTCAGCTCGAGGAGTTGGTTCTGAAGCATCTTCCGGAAGTCTTCGACTGCACCATTGTCGGCGTTGGGGATACGGCGCACGAATCTACTCTTGCCGTGGCAGTCGAGCCGGTAGATAACGGCTGCGACCCGTCAGCACTCCGGAGGCGAATCCAGATGCTGCTCACGAGTAAGGGCATCCATCAACCGGCCCACGTTGAGATCATTGCCCCGGGTTGGAATGAAGGCCTGACAGGCAAGAAACTGAAGCGTGTCATTCGTGACGGTTTCAACTCAGCCGGCCACAGCTCGGCTCCTCTGTAAGGTGTCACCTTGCTCATCCCTCTCAGCAGTGTGCAACAGTCTACGGTGGAGTGGATTTGCGCCGGTGGCAGCAGCGGCTTCGGCATCAACGTCAGTCTGAGCCTCAGATTCAGGGGACCTTTGACGAAGCCCGCGCTCGAGCGTGCCCTGGCATTCGTGATGAGCCGCCACGAAGGTCTGCGCACGCGGATGCAGCGCTCCAACGGCGAAGTGCTGCAATACTTTGCGGAGCCGCAGGATTCGGTCGATTTGCCCGTGGTGTCAATGACGGGCATGGCGGAAGCGGAAAGCTACATTGGCATGCGTTTGGCCAGCCGGTTGGACCTCGAGCGCGACGGTCCCTTGCACGCGCAGCTGCTGCAGCTGTCGCCACGAGATCACATTCTGCTTCTCATTCTCAATCATACGGCAACGGATACTCACGCAGACGACCTGTTCATCAGTGAGCTTCTGAGGGCGTACGACTGTTACATGCGCGGCGCGGTGCCCATGCTGCCACCGGCTATGACCTTCTCGGAACACATCACGAGCGAGCTGCAGGCGGGTAGTCGGCTGGGTGACACGCAGTTGCAGTATTGGCGAGACGTCATTCGGGGCCATGTTCCTCCAATTCCGCGGCGACCTGCCCGTGCGGCAAACGAGCCGGTCTGCGGCCGCCTCATTCGAGTCTCGACCACAGCCGAGGTGACTCGCCGCCTCGAAGACTTCGCTTCAGCCTCAAAGGTCAGCCTGATGGCGGCTGTGTGCTCCGTCATATTTCTTGCGGTGTGGCGCGAGTTTGCGCTCGAGGATGTCTGTGCGTTTACGGTTCACGCCGGAAGAGATTCGAGTCGGCTGAAAACATTGGGCGCATCGGCGCAAAGAGGCTTCCTGGTCCGCCTCGCCATGCGCAAAGCCACCTCCCTGCCTCACCTGGCAAAAATACTTCAGGCGACGTTGATGAGGGCATCCATTGCCTCCCGTCTCCCCTTCACTCATGAACGGGCGCTCGCGCAGCTCTCGGAGCAGGATGGGGCAGGTGCAGGTGAGGCAACAGGATCGCACGCCGAACCGCGAGTGCATCTTGGCATCGTCGATGCAATGCGTATCAAACGGACTGTGCCAGAGGTCACTCCACAGCTCGAGGTGGAGCGGGTCATGCCGGGCCCGCTCCTGGATGACCATTTTCACTTCAATACCGCAAAGGATTCTGAGCATCCTCTGGATGTGCCCTACATTGACTTCCTGAACATCCTGATCAGGCGTGATCTGTCGCCGGAGCCGGGTGAGCCGCTCACATTCGTGGGCACCTTCATCGACAGCAGGGTGGAGGAGGGCATCGTGCGACCGTTCCTGGAACGCATCTGCGCCGTGGCCGCATTGGTCGGGCCTGAGAATCGATCACTGCCTCTCGAACAGGTCCTCGCCACATCCAATTCTCCACAAACAAAGAGCTGAAAGTATGCAAGAGACACTGTCGCCTGGACGCCAACTCCTCATGGAAGTTCTCGATGTACCGGAAGTTGCCGTGAAGATTCCACCGGAGGAGGACCTGATACTCGCCGGGATCAACTCCGGTGACTTGATTCGTCTCGGCCTCACCATCGAGGAGCGAACTCATCTGCCGCTCACCGATGATGATCTGATGGATCTGCAGACCGTCGCCGGAATAGACCGCGTGCTGGCAAGTCGGATTTAAGCAACAGGAGCTCTCCCCATGTGGCTGCCGCATTTTGTACAACGCAATGCCATGGTCAGACCGCAGGCCATCGCGTTGAGCGATGCTGCGCGCCGGCTGACCTGGAGTGAGCTTGACGCGCGCACCGATTCGATCGCCTGCGCGCTCGCCGACCTCGGCGTCGCGAGCGGCGACCGGGTATTGGTCACATCCGCAAATCGCGTCGAGGTCGTCGAGCTATATGTCGCCATCTCGAAGGCGGGGGCGATTGCCTGTCCGCTCAACCCCAACAGCGCGTTGCCGGAGGTCGAGCACGTCATATCCAACATAGAGCCTGCAGGAGCATTTGCAGAGCGGGCAGTCCTGGAGAGATTGGGTTTGGAAGACCGCGTACAGCGCTGGGCCATCGCCATCGGCGAGGAAAGCTACGAAGCCATGGCGCGGGGTGCCCGGCAGCCGTGCCGATTGCCTGCGCAAGGAGACGCTGCGCTCATCTTCAGCACGTCAGCTACAACCGGCCGGTCGAAAGCTGTCGTGGTGTCACATCGATCCCTGATGGCTTGCTATGTGGGCATGGCCGCAGAGACCGCAATGTCCCCGCTGGACGTCATGCTCAATCCTTGCCCACTTTTCCACGGTAGTGTGGTCATCGGTTTGGCGCTGCTCGCTGCAGGCGGCCACCTCGCGATCGAACGGGACTTCAGCCCACAGCGATTCCTCGCCGATGTTGCGCGCTTACGAGCCACACGGGCGTTTCTGGTGCCATCGATGATCCGGTTTGTGTTGGCTGCCAAGGGCTTCGACACTACCGACCTGTCATCATTGCGCGAAGTCATGCATGGCGGCGGCCCCATGACAGAGACTCTGCTGCATGAGGCGCTGCGCCGGTTTCCGTGTAGGTTTCGCAGTGTCTATGGCATCACCGAGGGGGGAGGGCCGATCGCCCTGCGCGCTTCGGACGAGCCGCGGCCACCGGGTGTGGCGCATGTGCCGAATCCCCCCCTGCCTGCAGGACGAATGATACCGGGCGCGCAAATAGTGGTGGTTGATGATGAAGACAACCCTGTGCCGACGGGTGAGGTGGGTGAGATCTGCGTGCGCGGTGACGGAGTCATGGAGCGCTATTGGCGCAATGACGAAGCGACCGAACAGACTCTCGCCGGCGGGTGGCTGCACACCGGCGATATAGGTTACATGGACGCGGGTGGATACATTTTTCTGCTCGATCGTAAGAACGATCTCATCATCCGGGGCGGACAAAACGTCTATCCGGCTGAGATCGAAAGAGTCCTGCGCAAGCAGCCGGGAGTGGCGGATGTCGCTGCGGTGGGAATTCCCTCGCTCGAATGGGACGAAGTACCCGTTGCGTTTGTCGTTTCTGAAGACGGCGCGCAGCTCAATCCGGTCCATCTCATCGTGTCCTGCAGCGGCGAGTTGGCCAGCTACAAGCGTCCGGCGGCAATCTATCTGATCGATGAGATCCCACGGAATCCGGCGGGAAAGATTCTGCGCCGAGTCCTGCGGGAGCGTCTGGCGGCGCGTGCGGATCTGCGGCCGTCGCTCGCCGTCGCGAGTTGAGAAACCTCATGCGGGTCGCATGCGTAGGCGGGGGGCCAGGCGGTTTGTTTCTGGCATTGCTCCTGCGCCGGATGGCTCACTGTGCGGTGGATGTATTCGACCGGGCTCCACAGGATGCGACTTACGGGTTTGGCGTGGTGCTTTCGCGACTGAGCGTGGCCAGATTGCGATCAGTGGCCAAGGATGTGATGGACGACATCCTGAGCCACGGTGTCCGCTGGCAATCGGTGGAAGCCCGCTTTCGCGGCGCAGTGGCGAAATCTTCGGGTCACGATTTTGGCGCCGTAGAACGCCGAGCCATGCTGCGCGTATTGAGGACGCACGCCACCAACGCAGGCGTGCGTATTTCGCACTCCTGTGGAGTGGACTCAACCGAGTTGCTGAGTAACTACGACGTTGTGGTAGCGGCCGATGGAGCCGGCAGCACTACTCGGACACAACTGGCCAAGTACTTCCGGCCGGCAATTGCTCATGGCACCAGCCGGTATGTGTGGTTTGGAGCAGACCGCCCCTTCTCGTGCATGACATTCCTGCTGGCAGACGGCAGGCACGGTCTGTTGGGCGCCCACGTCTATCCGTACTCACCTACGCAGAGCACTTTCCTGGTGGAGGCCCCGGAACAGGTATGGCACAGCGCTGGCTTTACAGCCGACGACACCCGGCCACCGGGATGGACCGACGAAAGCTTGTTGCGCTATTGCCAGGACGTATTCGCAAGTGATCTGGCGGGCGCCCGGCTGATCGGCAATGGATCGCGATTGTTGAGCTTCGCTGAAGTCAGCAATGAGCGCTGGTGGGCTCCACCCGTGGTTCTGCTCGGTGACGCCGCGCATACGGCGCACTTTTCCGTCGGCTCGGGAACCTCGACAGCCATGGAGGACGCGGCGGAGCTCGCAAGTTGCCTGTCCCGATTTGCCAACATTGACGAGGCTTTCCGCGCCTATGAGGCGGCACGCCGCCCGGTTGTGAGCGATATCCAACTGGCGGCGTGGGCAAGCCGTGAGTTTTGGGAGCAACTGGACAATGAAGCTCACCGGAACATCGACGCGATCCTGCTGCGGCTCCTGACACGCACCGGTCAAACCGACATCGATCTGCTGCGCCGCATCGACCCTGCGCTACCCCCGGTGCCTGCGCCCCGGTCTGCCGTGGATCGCTGCAGGGAAACGAGCTTTGCGGCTCCGCTCAGTCAGTGCGCAGAGCTGTCGAGCGAAACACAGGTTGCCGCACTCGTTCAGCCACACGAGATAGATGAAATCGACGCTCGGTGGCCACAGGATTCACAGTGGTCTGCCGTCGCGCTCGTGGTCGACTGCGATAGCGATGACATGCAAGCCGTCGGTGAAACGGTTGCACATCTGACCAGACTTCGTACGTTCTCACGCGGTGTCTCAGTGGGTGTGTTCCATCTGGCGCACACGACGGAGTTGCCACGGGTGACAGCTGGGCGCGTGCGTGCGTTTGCAACCGCTCTCTGCAAGCGCGTGCCGCTCGACTTCATGTCGATCGGTTGCATCGAACCCATTGCGGCCTCTCGAACGATGCAGATGAGGCTCTGTGAATTCGTCAGATCGGACCTGGGTCTCACGAGCGTGTATGCGTGTCTGGCCGCTCAGCGCAGTCACGCGCGGACGCACGTGGAAGCTGCCCGTGCCGACCGGATCTGGTTTCTTCAGGGCCTGCCGTGATAGAGCACGCCCTGGAAGCCCTCCGGCCGCTCCTGTCAGGAGTTGGATTCGGAATTGCCACGGTTGCCGATTTTGAGGAGCTGCCCCTGTACCCGGAGGAAGCCCAACACGCGCAGACCCTGTGGCCACGCCGGCGACGTGACTTTTGGATGGGGCGCAGCGCTGCGCGCCGGGCCATGATGGAGCTGGCCAAGTTGGATGGGACCCTGTCGGATAAGACCAGGGCCGCCGGACCGGTCCGGGCGGACAAGCGCTGGCCAACATTCCCGCCGGGTACGGTGGGCTCGGTATCGCATTCAGGCGAGATTGCCGTGGCTATTGCCGGATTTGCAGCCCGCTTCCGCTCTCTGGGCATCGATCTGGAGCTGCGGCCTCTACCCGCGGCAGCAGCCAGGCTCGTGCTGAGTTGCGGTGAGATGGACTGGCTCCGCGAGGGAAAGCGCACGTGCGCCGAAGCCTTTTCGGCCAAAGAGGCGGCCTTCAAGGCGTTGGATCCGTTGCTCGACGGCGGTGCCCCACCGCTGCGACAGATTCAGTTGGCTCCCGAAAACGGGGGTTTTGAAGTGCGTTGGCCGGCACACCCGCAGATGCATTCGTTCGTATCCATTCACCCTCTGCGCGGCGGGATTCTCGCGTGGACGGCCATTTGCTGAAGGAGAGTGTTGTGGCGTTACGTCTGGAATATTGGTCCATTGCTCCGCAGGAATATCGAGCTATCTGTGCGGTGCAGCAGAAGCTCATGGAAGGCCTGGACTCACGTTTGGCAGAGCTCATCTTTCTGCGCGTGTCACAGATCAATGGTTGCGCGTTTTGTTTGGATGTACACGGCATGGAAGCTCTGCAGGCGGGCGAAAGCGCGCGCCGGCTCAACGCGCTCGCACTGTGGCATGAAACCCCCCTGTTCTGCGATGCCGAGCGTGCCGCTCTGGCCTGGGCAGAGAGAGTCACCAGACTGGGTGATCGCGGTCCGTCTGATGAGGCGTTTCAGTCATTGCAGACGCATTTTTCAGACAAGCAGATTGTGACGCTCACGCTGGCCATCGCAATGACGAATGCGTTGACTCGGGTAGCGATTGGTTTTGGACGGACACCCGCCCCTGAGCCGGTCTCCTGAAGACTCGATGGCGGTCCAGGCCGTTTCTTTCCGATGTGAATAGGGACACCAACGACATCGGACGCTCAGCTCATGATTTCATCAACAGCTCGTTCAATACCAATAACAAACCTCGTTCACCCGCTGCCGAATCTCTGTGCGATGTCCGCGGCTGAGATACTTGCCGCATACCGGGCCAGCCAATTCAAGGACGTCAAAGAGACCCTGGCTCGGGTTCGCAGCGATGCAAATGATCTTACGCAAGAGATCGGGATACTGAAACGGTATCTCGCCGTGTATCCGAACGCGAACTTCCGTCGGCGCCTTCAGACTGATGCGATCGAACGGTTGTTCCGGCGGATGCACGAGCACGTGATGTCGCACCCGGTATGGATACACCCCTTCTTTGCGCGTATGGCTGAAGGGGATATGACGTTGGACCAGCTCAACGTGTTTGCACGTCATTATTTCAACCAGGTCAAGAATACCCGCCAGTGTGTGGCACTGGCTCTGGGCCGATTTCACACAATGATGGATCGAGGGGAGGGTGAGCTGAGCCCCATTCTGTCCGAGCTCACCCAGGTCGTTCTCGCGGGATTGCTCAGTGATGAGTACGGAACCGGCGCGCATGCCCATGGGAACTCTCATTCGTCTGGAGCCTCTTCCGGCTCCCCCGCTCTGGACATCGGTCAGCTATTCGCCCCCACAACTCATCCCGGTCTTTTCAGGCGCTTCCTGGATGCTCTCGGCGCCTCGGCTGATGACTACGACGTGCCGATGCTGCACGCAGTTGCGGACAACGTACTCGTGCAACGGATTCTCGCGAGCGATCCAGCCTACGACGAGCTGGAAGCGCTGGCTTCGGTCGGACTCGGAATGGAGTGGGGTGTTCCTGCATTCTTCTCGATGATCATGGCCGGCATATACAAGGTGACCCGGCGCGAGGGTCTCACGCTCGACCCGAAGTCCATGGAGATCTGGAGCTCGCACGTCAAGCAGGACGTGGAGCATGCGATAGCCGTCATGATCGCAACCTCCTTCTACGTGCGTGACCAGGCTGACGAGGGCCGGATCGAGCGGGCCACCAATGTGTTGCTGGCGTATCGCTATGACATGATGAGCGACATTTATCGCGAGGTGTTTGGTCTTACCTGTCCGAAGATCGCTCAAATCGGACTCAACCCGCGCTATCTCCCCGACGATCGCCGCATCAAGCCGTTACTCGCACTTGCGCGGGAGCGCATCCAACCAGCTTCCGTGTGGCGTTACGCGGACTACGTGGCCTCGATCTGACATGGCATCGAGCGAGAGTGAGCAACGACGGATAATCGAGCAGTTCAATGCCACGGAGGCGGCTTATCCACGGGACAAACTGATCCACGAGCTGTTCGAGGATCAGGTGAAGCGTGCGTCCGAAGCGGTGGCGGTCGTGTATGAAGGCCGGTCGCTGACATATGGGCAGCTGAACGAGCGGGCCAACCAACTGGCGCGCCACCTCGTAGCTCAGGGAGTGCAGGCTGGGGACTACATCCCGGTTTTGATGCCGCGATGTCTGCCCATGTTGATCGCGCAGATCGCCGTGCTGAAGTGTGGCGGGGTATACGTGCCGGTGGATCCGGCCATGCCGGTGCAACGGCAGGCTTTCTTGCTCCGTGACTGCGCAGCGCGTCACGTGCTGACTGACCGGCCTGTGCCGCTTGAGCAGCAGGGAGAGCCGCGGACCGAGCTGAAGCTGGAGTCTGTGCGTTGGATCGACTGCGCCTTCCTGTCCGAGATACTGGAGCAGCTGCCGCGTGGGAATCTGGCCTTGCCCCTGAAGAGGCCCCGCTCGGCCTATGTGATGTACACATCAGGGTCCACTGGAACCCCGAAAGGGGTGGTGGTTCCTCATCACGCGGTCAATCGACTGGTGATCAACAACGGCTACGCGCAGGTTGAGAGCTCCGATTGCGTCGCTCACTGCAGCAACCCTGCATTCGACGCGTCCACGTTCGAGATTTGGGCGGCACTGCTGAATGGGGCGCGTGTATTGATCGTACCTCCCACGGTTGTGTTGGAAGGCGCCAGATTCGCTGCGATGATCGCGCGGTACGGAGTCACTGTTCTGTGGATGACGGTTGGGCTGTTGAGCCGATATACGGAAGAGCTGCGCGATGTATTGGGTCAGCTGCGTTATTTGATTACCGGTGGAGACGTTGTGGACGTGGGGATGGTCCGCCGGATCCTGCGTCGCAACCCGCCACGGCATCTCCTCAACGGGTATGGGCCGACTGAGTGCACGACGTTCAGCTCGACCTATGAGATCGAGACCGTTAGCGACGAGACGAAAGACATCCCGATAGGGCGGCCTATCGCAAACACGCGGATGTATGTGCTGGATGAGAATGTGCAGCCGGTGGCCATCGGGGTGGCCGGGGAGATTTACATTGGAGGCGACGGTGTTGCCTCGGGTTACCTCAATCGGCCGGAATTGACAGCGGAGCGATTTCTACCCGATCCGTTCAGTAGCGATGCTGCGGGGCGGATGTACAAGTCCGGGGATCTGGGTCGGTGGCGTGCGGATGGGACGCTGGAGTACCTGGGCCGCAATGATCATCAGGTGAAGATCCGCGGGTT
>Ga0307511_10002274_pt1 | contig 20089 bp, 14 predicted proteins | sample 13_EM_MG_FD_200266 | JGI IMG/M metagenome (GOLD analysis project Ga0307511, IMG submission 200266) | Populus trichocarpa ectomycorrhiza microbial communities from riparian zone in the Pacific Northwest, United States - 13_EM | ecosystem: Host-associated > Plants > Roots > Unclassified | place...
GAATGCGCCAGTTGCGAGGCCGATGACGATACCGCGCCGACATCGCGCTGCACGTTGCCGATCAGTTCCTTCAGGTTGTCCTGCATGGTCGAGATCGCGGTCAGAAGGGCCCCGGTCTCGTCCCTGCTGGTCACCTCGATCTTGCTGCGCAGATCACCCGAGGCCACCTTCTCGGCCACGGCGACCGCCTGCTTGAGCGGGCCGGTGATACCGCGGGTCAGCAGCCAGGCAATCGCCACCGCCAACAACACAACGACGGCCGACAGCCAGATCAGCCAAGTGCCGGCGCGCTCGCTGGCCTTCTGCATCTCGGCGTCCTTGATGGCGATCTGCTTTTGCGTGTATTCCAGCATCTTGCGCGTGGCGAAGATGAATTCCTTGGAAGTCGACTGCAAGGTGGTATCGGCGAGTTTGGCGATCTCTTCCTTCTTGCCTTCCTTGACCAGTTGCAGATACACGTCGCGGTTTTCCAGGTAGGCCTTGCGCTTGACCCGGATCTCCTCGACCAGTGCCAGGCCTTCCGGTGTGGTGGCGCCGGCGAAGATCTGCTTTTGCAACTCGCCGGCACGCACGGACAGGGCCAGCGCGTCCGGCAGGTTGATGGTGGCGAACACTTCGTTGGCACGCGCCGGGTCGCCGAACTTGGCGGTGGTCATGTTGCGCAGGCCGCTCAGGGTCAGGCTGCTGATCCATTCATGCGCGGCACGTTCCGTCACCAGGGACTCGCTGGAGAGCTGCTTGAAGCCGCGCGCCATGTCGTTCAGGCTCCAGATCGCAAAGGCGATCGCGCCGGTGGTGATGATGAGGATGATGCCCAGGCCGGCCGCCAGGCGCTGGGCGATGGAAAATCCGTTCTTTTTCACGTTTGAGGTTCCTTGCAGGTCGCAGAATGCGGGAGCGAACATTGATCAACGGCAAACGCCCGCTCAACTTGAGCACCGATTGTGCCCGCAAGGAAAACCAGCCCTGAGGCAGAAAAAGAGGGAAATTTCCCCTCTATTCATGAGGCCGACGCGCGGCGGGGCAGCGCGCCTGCACGGGACCGGGTCCAGGGGTAGAGTTACGGCCTCCGGGCAGATCCCGCGCCCGGCCGAGACTGGAGATATTCATGAGCAATACCCGCAGCGAGCGCGACACCTTCGGCCCCATCGAGGTGCCGGCCGAACGCCTCTGGGGCGCGCAGACACAGCGCTCCCTGGAACATTTCCATATTTCCACCGAGCGCATGCCCGCCGAACTGGTGGCCGCGCTGGCCGCCGTCAAGCGCGCCGCGGCGGTGGTCAACCGCGACCTCGGTCTCCTCAAGAAGGAAAAGGCGGACGCCGTTGTCGCCGCCGCCGACGAGGTGCTGGCCGGCAAGCACCCGGGCGAGTTTCCCCTCTCGGTCTGGCAGACCGGCTCGGGCACGCAGAGCAATATGAACATGAACGAGGTGCTGGCCAATCGCGCCTCCGAACTGCTGGGCGGCGAGCGCGGCATGGCCCGCCTGGTGCACCCCAATGACGATATCAATATGGGGCAGTCCTCCAACGACATGTTCCCCACCGCCATGCACGTAGCGGCCGCCGGCGCGGTGGCGACCCATCTGCTGCCCTCGCTGGCCACCCTGCGCGCCGCGCTGGCGGCCAAGTCCGAAGCCTTCAAGGACATCGTCAAGATCGGCCGCACCCATCTGCAGGACGCGACGCCGCTCACCCTGGGCCAGGAGTTCTCCGGCTACGTCGCCCAGCTCGACTACGCCAAGGGTTTCATCGAAGCCACCCTGCCTGCCCTGTGCGAACTGGCCGCCGGCGGCACCGCGGTCGGCACCGGTCTCAATACCCACCCCGAATTCGCCCACCGCATCGCCGGCGAACTGGCGGCTCGCCTGCGCCTGCCGTTCGAGAGCGCGCCCAACAAGTTCGCGGCGCTGGCCGGCCACGAAGCCATGCTGGCCGCGCACGGCGCCTTCAAGACCCTGGCCGGCGCCTTGATGAAAATCGCCAACGACGTGCGCTGGCTCGCATCCGGCCCGCGCTCCGGCCTGGGCGAGCTGAGCATTCCCGAGAACGAGCCGGGCTCCTCCATCATGCCCGGCAAGGTCAACCCGACGCAGTGCGAAGCGCTGACCATGCTGTGCGCCCAGGTGTTCGGCAACGATGTCGCGCTCAACATCGGCGGCGCTTCGGGCAATTTTGAACTCAACGTATTCAAGCCGGTGATCGCGCACAACTTCCTGCAAAGCGCGCGCCTGCTGGCCGACGGCATGGCCAGCTTCGAGGAGCATTGCGTGCGCGGCATCGAAGCCAACACGGCGCGCATCGAAGACCTGCTGGAACGCTCCCTGATGCTGGTCACCGCGTTGGCCCCGCACATCGGCTACGACAAGGCGGCGGCGATCGCCAAGCATGCGCACAAGCAGGGCAGCACCCTGAAAGAGGCGGCGCTTGCCCTGGGACACGTGAGTGCCGCCGATTTCGACCGCTGGGTCAAGGCGGAGGAGATGATCGGGCCACGCGCCTGAGCAGGCGGCCGGACACGCGGCGCGGGCCGATGCGGTACATTGCCGCACCATGATCCCGCCCCTGCACCGCGTTGTCCGCTCGCGCCCCCGCCTGGCCGCCACCGTTTTCGCCGGGATCATCACCGGCTTCGCCCTCCCGGCCGAGTGGAGCATGATCACCCGCCTGATGACGGCCTGGAACGTGACGGCCTGGTCCTACCTCGCGCTGATCACCTGGATGATGGCCCGCGCCGAACATGCGCGGGTGCGCGAGATCGCGCGCCGCGAAGACGAGAACGCGGTCGCGGTGGTGGTCATCGTCTCGCTCGCCGCCGTCCTCTCGATCGCCGCCATCGTGCTGGAACTGGGCGGCATCAAGGACCTGTCGGCGCAGCAGCGCGGCCTGCGCTATGCCTTTACCACCGCCACCCTGGCGGGGTCCTGGCTGATGGTGGGCGTGATCTTCACCCTGCACTATGCCCACATGTACTACTCGGCCGCGGAGGAGCGGCGGCCCCTGCATTTTCCCGATGACGAACTCCATCCGGATTACTGGGACTTTCTCTACTTCTCCTTCACCCTCGCCGTCGCGGTGCAGACCTCCGACATCAGCATCCAGACCCGGCCGATGCGCAAGGCGGTGCTGGCGCAGTCCCTGCTTAGCTTCCTTTTCAACGCCGCCGTCCTGGGCCTTTCCATCAACATCGCCGCCGGCCTGATCGGCGGTTAGGTTCACACGCATGTCTACCTCACCCGATGCCCGGCTGCTTCTGCCCCGGCCGCTCACCCGCGACGCCTTCGCGCCCTTCGGCGACGTGATCCAGGCCGAGGGAGCGAACTCGTTCCCAATCAACGCCGGGATGGTGCAGCGCTTCCACGACCTCGCACGCGTCGAGGTAGGCGAAGGCCGCGCCCTGATCAGCATCTTCCGCGGCCAGCCCTATGCGCTGCCGCTGCCGGTGCGCATGGTGGAGCGCCATCCGCTGGGCAGCCAGGCTTTCTTTCCGCTGGGCCAGGCACGTTGCGCGGTGATCGTCGCCCCGCCCGGCGACACGGTGCGCGCCGAAGACCTGCGCGCCTTCATCGTCCACGGCAACCAGGGCGTCAACTACCACCCCGGCACCTGGCACCACGTGCTGCTGACCCTCGATGCGCCCGCCGACTTCCTGGTGATCGACCGCGGCGGGCCGGGGAACAACTGCGACGAGTTCCATTTCCCTCCAGCCGGACAGGCAATCTTCTCGTTCACCTGACAGCCCTACCCTAGGAGTCTGGGCGGCAGAAGGTCATCGGCCAGGAAACAAAAGTGCGCGGCGAGAAAACGGTATCGTGAGCCGACACTTTCGGCGGCAATAGAACGACTATTGCCTTGAAAGTTTCGCGCCACGCTCCGCGTTTTCGTTACCTTTTCGCCACTTTTTCCTCGACTCCTTCTACCGCCCAGACTCCTAGGCGCCAACACCCTGGAGCCGGATTACCGCACCCTCAAGGATCTGTAGCATCCGCCGGCCGGCCGCCGCGCCGCAGCCCGCGCAGCAGGAAGCGCGCCGGGTCCACCGCCTCCAGCAGGTCCGCCTCCAGCGGCAGCGGGTCGCCATCGAGCATGCTGGCGATCGTCTCGCCCGCCAGCGCCGCCCAGGTCAGGCCGCGCGAGGCCATGCCGCCGCTTACGTAGAGCCCGGGCTGCCGAGGCAGATCGGCCAGCCGGGGCCCGCCGCGCCGGCCGGGGTGGCGGGGCGCAGCCCCCGCTTCCGGCACGGCGCCAACCAGCGGCAGGCGGTCCGCCATCACCGCGCGGAAGCCGACGTGGCCGGCGCAGCCTTCCACCAGGCGCGCGGCGTCGATGCCCGGCAGCATTTGCGCCAGCCGCTCGAGATTTTGAAGATGTTCGGCCTGGCGCGGGGCGCTTTCGCCGTCGTTCGGGCCATAGGTCGCCCCGGCCCATACGCGCCCGTCCACCGGCGGCAGGCAGTAACCCGCGCCGCTGAGCACGGTACGCGGCGTGCTCTCCGGCGGCAGGTGCACGCCGGTCAGCTGCCCGCGCACCCGCCGCACCGGCAGCACCTGTGCCGGCACGCCGGCCAGGCGCGCCAGGTCCAGTCCGGCAGCCAGCACGGCCACGGGTGCGCTACCGAGCAGCGCGCCGCCGGCATCACGCGCCTCCCAGTTGCCGCCGGTGCGCGACAGGCTGGCGACCGCACGGTCCGCCGTCAATCGCACGCGCCGCGGATGGGAAGCAAGGACCGCCGCGCAGTAGGCCCCCGCGTTGAGCCAGGCGCCGCCCGGAAACCAGCAGCCGCCGTGCGCCAGCCGGACCCCGGCGAGGCCGGAGGCCTCGGCGGCATCGACCATGCGCACGAAATCGGGCGGCAGACCCAGGGCGGCAATCAGTTCGGCGGCATGGTCGAAGTCGTCGCCATCCCGGAGGCAATCGATGCGGCCGCAGGACGCATACCAGCCGGCCGGCTCACCGTTGCCGAGAGCCGCCAGGCGCCGCCCCATGTGCAGATAGGCGGCGCGCGTGAAGCGCGCCTGCCGGTTGTCGTCGCGCGACAGCAGCGCATGCAGGGCGCCGGCGGGCGCGGAAGAAGCGCCTCGCGCAGGACCTTGCGCGCCTTCCAGCAACTGCACCTCCCAGCCGCGCATGGCCAGGCTGTCCGCCACTGCGACGCCCGCGATCCCGGCACCGATCACCAGCGCGCTGCGCCCGGACCCGGCCGCGCTGTCGACCGCAGGGGCAATACGCTCGGTCGCAGAGGCGATGCCTTCGGCCACAGCGGCCGCGCCCGCGAGGCGGCCCGCGCGCCCCACCAGCATGTCGCGCTTGCCGCCGAAGCCCGGCGCCTTGCGCACCTCGAAGCCCGCTTCGTTCAAGCCGTCGATCACCGCCCGCGCCACGGTGTAGGTGGCCAGCGTGGCGCCCGGAGTCGCCAGGCGCGCCAGCGCCTTGAATACCGGCGCCGACCACATCTCGGGATTGCGCGAGGGCGAGAAGCCATCCAGGTAAAGCGCGTCGGCGCGCAGGCGCAATTGCGGCAGCAGGGCCTGCGCATCGCCCAGCGCCAGCGTCAGCACTACCCGCCCCTGGTCCAGTTCGATACGGTGCAGGCCCGGCGTCAGCACCGGCCAGGCATCGGCAAGTTGCGCGCCCAGCGCCGCCATGCGCGCGTCGCGCGCGTGCCAGGCGCGCAGGTCGGCGGCCTGGAAGGGATGGCGCTCGACCGAGACGAAATGCAGGCGCCCGCAGCGCCGCGGGTCGTCGCGCCAGGCCGCCCAGGTGGCGAGGAAGTTGGTGCCCAGGCCGAAGCCGGTCTCCAGCACCACGAAGCGGTGCCGCCCGGCCCAGGCGCCCGGCAGGCCGTTGCCGGCCATGAACACCTCGCGTGCCTGCAGGTAGCCACCGGCATGGCTGTGGTAGACATCGACATAGCGCGGCGCCCAGGGGATGCCGTCCGCATCGAGCAGCAAGGTCGCGGGGGTGAGGATGTTCACGATCGGGATCGAAAGCAGCGAATCAGAAGCAGCGGACCGGAGGCAGCCGATGCGGCGGCGGCCCGGCCGGAAAGAAAATGTGGCGCACCATAAATCCGCCGCGCGGGCAGCGGCGTATCTCGTCTTGGGGAAACAGGCGCAGTCTAACGTCAGCAGGCACCCGGCGTTTGATCGGCAATGCCGCCGCGGAATTAGTGCTGGCGCGGGTCAATCAGGCAATGGCAGAATCTGTGCCGCGGCGCGCCCTGGCCCTGGCGCTGCCGTCCGTCCCCAAACCGGAACAACAAGGCTGCTCCATCACGAACCTCAACTCCTGGAGAACACAAGATGAACGACCGTGCCAAATTCGACGAACCGCAGCTGGAAAGCCTGCTGCCGGAGGTGAAGTTCAATCGCCGCGGCTTTCTCGCCTCGACCGCTTCGGTGGCGGGCTTCGCGCTGGCCGCCGGGCCGGTGATGGCGCAAACCGCCATCAAGACCTCGGCCGTCGGCCTGGAAACCGGCGATATCAAGGTGCCGGTGCCCGGCGGCGACATGCCGGCGTACTATGCCGCCCCTAAAAAGGCCGGCAAGTTCCCGGTGGTGATCGTGGTGCCTGAGGTGTTCGGCATGCACGAGTACCAGAAAGACATCTGCCGCCGCCTCGCCAAGGTCGGCTACTTCGCCATTACGCAAGACCCGTTCTTCCGCAAGGGCGACCTGGCGAAGATGAGCGACATCAAGGAAGTGATGGCCGGCGCCAACAGCCTGGACGACAACACCATGCTGGCCGACCTCGATGCCCTGGTCGCCTACATCGAGAAGCAGCCCAAGGCGAATGCCAAGAAGCTCGGCATCACCGGCATGTGCCGCGGCGGGCGCACCGTGTGGATGTACACCGCGCACAGCAAGAAGATCAAGGCCGGTGTGTCCTGGTACGGCGGGCTGACCGCCGCGCCGCCCGTCATCACCGCCACCCCGATGGACATCACCGACAAGCTCAACGCCCCGGTGCTGGGCCTGTACGGCGGCGCCGATGCGGGCATCCCGATCAACCTGGTCGAGCGCATGCGCGCGGGCCTCCTGGCCTTCGGCAAGGACAAGGAATCGATGATCCACGTCTATCCGGACATGCCGCACGCCTTCCACGCCGACTACCGCCCGAGCTACCGCAAGGAAGCCGCCGAGGATGGCTGGAAGCGCATGCTGGCCTGGTTCAAGCAGCACGGCGTAGCGTAAGCCGCGCCTGCTTCAGGCAAGGACCCGTTCGCGGGCCCTTTTTTTCTGCCTGCCGTTACCGGGTCAGTGACGCAAAGAAACCGGTCCCGGCGCACGTCCCGTTCAGTGCACGTCCAGGTAGCGCCGCCGGTAGGTCTCGATCAGCTTCCAGCGCACGATCGGCAGGCTGCCCGCCAGTTCCGCCGGCAGCACATAGGTCTGGGTCGGCTGCAGGAAGCGCAAGGTCGAACCGCGATGCGCGTCGCCGCCCAGGGCGCGGGCGCCGAAATGGTCGCCCTCGCGCAGCTCCTCGCTGCGGCCGCGGCGCCGCTCCAGCATGGCCGCGCCGCTCTGGATCAGCATCAACTGGCTCTCGGGCGGCTCGAACCGGTCGCCCGCCTCGAAGCCGCGCAGGCGCGCCGCCTGCACCATGCGATTGAGCATCACCGAGGAGACGCCCTCCTCGAACAGCCAGGTGCCGCGCAGGAAATTGCTCTCCTCGCGGCTCTGGATGATGCTGGCATGGAGATTGTTGCGCTCGACGAAATCGCGGTACAGGTCGCCGCCCAGGCGCAGCGCCTGCACGAAGCCGACCGCGCGATAGGCCACGTCGGACGGCCGGGCGGTCAGCACCGGCATCTCCCCAAGCAGCGCGCCGCCGAACAGCGAATGGCCGCGCTTCTGCCCGGAGCGCAGCATCTCCACGTTGCCCGACAGCAGCAGCAGCACTTCGCCAACCGCCTCGCCCTGCTTGATGATCAGGGTCTCGGGATTGAAGGTGACGATGCGGTTGTTCATCAGGTGCCGCAGCGAATGCAGCGCGATGTCGGGGAAATAGTTGCGCAGGTATTCGAACACCTTGCGGCGCAGGGGATTGGCCACCGCCGGGATCAGCACGTCGCTGGTGCCGAAGGGCGCGCCGCTGCCGATATTGCGCTCGGCCTCGTCAAGGTCGCGATCGGTGTGCGCCAGGATCAGCCGGCCCGAGGCATCGCCGATGAAATCGACGGCGCGGCCATGGATGGCGCCGCCGCCGATGTCGATCTTCTTCACGTCCGCCGGCATCGCGTATTCGCGCCGGGTACGCTCGAAACGCGCCGCGCTGATGCCGGGCGCCGTATCGTCGTCGGTCACCATGCCGCCCAGCACGTCGAGCGAGGCGATGTCGGCCAGATGCGTATAAGTGCGGTAGCCGCCCTCCCAGAACACGCGAAAGCGCAGGCAGGTGGTCTCCACCGGATGCGGCGAGAGGAAGGGCAGTATCTCCAGCCCTTCAGCCTCGTTCCACTCGTCCAGCAGCAGGTCGTGGATCTCGAACAGGTCCGAAAACTCCAGCTCGGGCGCGCCCAGCACCGCCGCCAGTTTCTTCTCCACCGAGGCGCGCACCAGCGGCACGGCGAAGTACTTGACGCGCCGGTCGCTGCGGATCAATTGGGTCAGGCCGGCGAAGTGGTCGTCATGGCAATGCGTGCTGAACACGCCCTCGATCTCGTTCATGCCGATGCCCAGCGCATCCAGCGAGGTCTGGATGTTGGGCCCGGCGTCGATCAGGTAGATGCGCCCCTGGTACTGCACGATGCTGCCCATCGCCGGGCGGTTCACGTCCCAGCCGTCGCCATCGCCGGAATGCACCACCGAAAAGTAGTCGCGCTGGATCAGGTGCTTCTCCAGCCGGTACGGCGCCTCGTAGCGCTCGCCATATTGCAGCATCAGGTCGACATCGACATGCTCGTTGCCGTAGGCGATGCGGAACTGGTTCAAGTCGATGCGCTTAACCGTCACCCCGCCGGCGATCTCCACCGTGTCGTCCTCGACGTACACCGGGCGCAGCAGCTCCTCGCTGGGGCGGATGCTGCCGAAGGCGAAGGCCAGCTTCATGCGCATCATCTCTCCGGCCAGCTCCGGCGTGGCGCCGGCGGCGACCATCTCCTCGGCCGACGTCAGGCCGTAGTTGCCCCGGAAGATGTAGGCCATCTGCGCATCGACCTGCTGGCGCGCACCCACCAGCAAAGGCAGCGCACCGGTGTTGTTCGGGTGGCCGGGAATCAGCATGCCCTGCAGGTAGAGCATCTGCAGGACCGGAAATTCGGCGCTGTTGCAGATGCGCCCATCCTGGATCGCCAGGTCGGAGAACAGGATGGCGTTCGGGCCGGACTCGGTCTTCACCCCCGCCACCTCGACGCCGAGGATCAGGCCACGTTTTTTCAGGTGCTTGACGGCATCCATCGGGCAGCCGCACAGCAGACGCACGTCGGCGGCGGGCACCTCGACCCAGAACACCCCCGGGCTGACTGCGATCTTACGGATACCAGACATGGAACCTCGATCTTTCAAACCCGGCTGCATCACTTCAGGGAGATACGTAGCGCCCCGGACAACAAGACCCGCGCATGGGCGCATATTAGCGGGTTTCCAGACGCCATTGCGGCTATCCTTAAGGCTTGTTGCAAACGGTAAGGCATGCACCATGTTCGCTCCCTCGACTGGCTCGACTCCCTTGATTCGCGCGGCCTGCACGCTGCTGCTCGCCTGCGCCTCGCCTGCCCAGGCCGCGCCGGAGGAATTCAACCTCGACCTCGGCCACACCTTTCCCACTTTCGAGGTGCGCCACCTGAACGTTGCCACCCAGCGCGGCCGCTTCAACCGCAGCAGCGGCAAGCTCACCCTCGACCTGGCGGCGGGCAGCGGCGCGGTGCAAGTATCGATGGCCAGCACCTCGGTGGACACCGGCAACGACGAACTCGACAAACTGCTGCGCGGCAAGTACTACTTCAACGCCGACGAATATCCCGAGATCACCTACCGCTCCACTGCCTTCGTGTTCGCCGACGGCAAGCCCAGTGTCATCAAAGGCGAGCTGACCTTCCTCGGCCAGACCCACCCGGTCGAACTGAAGGTGCAGTTCTTCGGCTGCTCGCGCCTGCCTTTTCTCGGCCAGCGCTGCGGCGCCGACCTGAGCGGCAAATTCCTGCGCTCGGAATTCGGCATGACGGCGATGCAGGGCTTTGTCGGCGACGAGGTTACGCTGCTGATCCAGGCCGAAGCGGTCAAGGGCGCCGCACCCGAAGCCCCCAAGCCATAGCTCGCCTGGCACGCGGTGTGCATCCGGCGTGCATCTTCTCCAGCTCAATCCAAACTTTCCGCCGCCATGCACTTCGACTCCCGCCGCCGCCTGCTGCTCGCCACCCTCTCGACCCTGACCCTGTCCGCCTGCGCCTCGTCGGCGCGCCGCCCCGACCTGAAGATCGGCGGCCTGTTCGCCGGCAGGATCGACGATGCCGGTTTCATGCAGGCCGGCTACCAGGGTCTGGTCCGCTCCCGCGATGAACTGGGCGTCACCATCACCTACGTCGACCAGTTGCCGCCGCAGCGCGAGCGCCTGATCGAGGGCCTGCGCGAACTCGCCCGGCGCGGCGCCCACCTGGTGGTCGCGCAAGGCGGGCAGAACAACGAAGCCGCGCGCGCCGTCGCTGCCGAGTTTCCCACCACCCAATTTGTCGTCACCCAGGGCAACGTCACCGGCCCCAACCTTTCCTCTTACGAAGTGCTACAGGAGGAATCCGCCTGGCTGGCCGGCGCCGCCTGCGGCCTGCTCACCGGGACCGGCGTGGTCGGCCATATGTCCGGCATCCGCGTCACCCCGGGCCTGAAAGCGCGCGCGGCATTTGCCGACGGCGTGAAGACCGCCAACCCGCAGGCGCGCCTTCTCACCAACTTCTCCGGCAACCAGGACGACAACGCCCTGTCCAAACGCGTCGCCCTGGCGATGATCGATGCGAAGGCCGACTACCTCTACACCATGCTCAACGCCGGCCGCCTTGGGGCGATCGAGGCCTGCCGCGAACGCGGCATCAAGCAACTGGGCAATGTGCGCGACTGGGTCGCCGCCATGCCCGACGTGTTCGCCGGCTCGGCGGTGGCCGACTCGGGCATCGCCTTTTTCGACGCGGTGCAAGACTTCGCGCGCGGCCAGTTCAAGCCCGGCGTGATCCGCCGCATCGGCCTGGCCTCACCCGAGGCGGTGCGCCTGGTGCTCGCCGATTTGGTGCCCGCGGCGGTGAAGACCCGTATCGACACGTACCGTGACGGCATCATCGCCGGGCGCATCAAGCTGCCCGAGACCTACACGGGCCCGGAATTCCAGGCCTAGCCGCGGCCCCCTTCCTTTACGGCGCGGGCGAAGGATGGCAAGTGCAGTTCTTCCAGCGGTACAGCCGCAGGTGATGCAGCGCATCCTTGACCGTCGCCGCCACCCCGCCGGTGAGTATCTCCGCGAGGGTCAGGCCAAAAAACGACACATTCAGCGAAGGCTCGGTCGCCACCACCGCGTGCCAGGTCCCCTTGGGGATGAACAGGGCATCGCCCGGCTCCAGGCGCGCATACATCCCCTCCGCCTGCTCGAAGCGCCGCAGCAAATCGGGCTGCTGCGCCAGGCGCGTGATGTCGACCCCGCCCAGTTCCGCGCCCCAGTCGTATTTTTTTGAGGGCGCCATGTTTTCCGAATAGCGCGGGCTGAACAGGATGAATTCCTTGGAGCCGCGCAGCTGGCAAAACCAGTTGCTGGGAAAGTCGTAGTGCAGCCCCGAGACGGTGTGCGCCGGCCCGAAGAAAATGAACTGCCAAGTCTTGCGCCAGCCTTTCCAGAGATGCTCCGGACGCAGCTCCCTGAGCAGTTCGGGAAACTCGCTGAAGATGTCCCATTGGTGCAGATAGAGGCTGGGCGGCGCGCTGGTGTTGATGTAGTCCCAGTCGAGGTAAAAACGCTCGCCTGGCGCGAGGGCGCGGCGCCGCGCGCGCGTCAATAGCCCTTCGTCCGCCTGGGGCTGCGCCGCCTGCCGCGCCAGCCCTTCCAGGTAGGGCAGGATGTCCTGGCGCCTGCGCTCGCCGGAAGGCCCCTGCTCGGTGGGACGGTCGGGAATTTCCGTCCGCACCGGTGCGCCGTTCTTGCGGCGCAGGGCCGTGAAGCTCTCGAAGCTCCAGTCGCGCGTCGCCGGCCAGTCGGCGATCAGGCCTTTCACCAGCAGGGGCGTGGGTCGGCGATAGAACTCGGGGGTCAACGCAAGATCGGCGGCGCCGGCTTCTTCTACCAGTTGAAACGGCGGCCCCTGGATGGCGGACATCGGATGCGGGTCGCGGCTGCGGGCCGCGCGTATGGGTAACACCTAGCATGATAGCCAAAGACCGCGCCCGCCCGCTACTGCCGCATGCAGGCCCACATGCAATCCCGCATGTAATCCCTACTCCGCCTTGATCCCCGCGCTCCTGATCAGCGGCCACCACTTTTCGATCTCGGCCTTGTGATACGCGCCCAGGCCTTCCGGGGTCTGCTGCTCCCTGGTGGGAATTTCCTGCCCCATCTCCACCAGGCGCTGGCGCACCGCCGCGTCGGCCAGGGTCTCGACGATCGCCGCGTTCAGTTTCGCGTTCACCGCCTTGGGCGTACCGTGCGGCACCCAGATGCCGTGCCACACCGCCATGTAGAGGCCCGGCACCCCGGCCTCGTCCACGGTGGGAATCTCCGGCGCGCTCACCAGGCGGTTCTTCTGCGTCACCGCATAGCCGCGTATCTTGCCGGCCCGCACCTGCGGCAGCGAGTTCGAAGCCTGGTCGAACATCAGCTGGATGTGCCCGGCCATCAGGTCCTGCAGAGCCGGGCCGGTGCCACGGTACGGCACGTATTGCAACTGGGCGCCGACCAGGTTCTGGTAGTACACCCCGCCGATATGCGAGGCGGCCCCCACCCCGGCGGTGCCGACCGACACCTTGTCCTGGTTCGCCTTCACGTAGGCGGTCAGCTCCTTCAGGTCCTTGGCCGGCACGCTGTTGTTGGAGACGATCAGCTGTGGGTTGCTGGCGATCATCGCCACCGGGTCGAGGTCCTTGATCAGGTCGTAGTTGAGCGGGTAGATCGCGCCGTTCACCACGTGGGTGCTCCAGTGGCCGATCGACAGGGTGTAGCCGTCGGCCGGGGAGCGCACCGCGCGGCCCACGCCGATCGAGCCGGCCGCACCGGTGGTGTTCTCCACCACCACCGTCTGCCCGAGGTTCTTGCCCATGCGCTCGGCCATGATGCGCGCCAGCACATCGGTCGGCCCGCCGGCGGCGAACGGCACCACCATGATGATCGGGCGCGCGGGATAGGCTTGCGCCAATGCGTTGCCGGCCTGGGTCAACATCAGCGCGGCCGCGAGGGCCGCCACAATGCGCAACATCTTGTGTCTCTCCTGTTTCAAGGTCGGATGATTTTATGCGCCGCGCGGCCCCTCGCAGATACTTTCGCCGCAGCAGCTTATGCCGCCTGCTTTGCTGTGACTCCCTCCGTCCAAGCAGGCCCGGTGAGTGACGCAGTGAGCGGCATGATACGCGCAAGCACACGCTTGACGCCTTCCCTCCCCAAAAGATACTCTGCATAAGGCGGTACGCCACCGACTGCATCACGGGCTGTTCCGCGTGCCCCGCGCAAGCACAGCGCGACAACAACAAAGGAGACCGGCTTCATGCGTTTTGCCTTCGCCTCTTGGGTCCTCGCTTTCAGTACTTTCCTCGCCTCCGGGGCCGCCCTTGCCCAGGGCGCCTACCCAAACAAGCCGGTACGGGTGATCGTGCAGTTCCCCGCCGGCGGGGCCGCCGACACCATCCTGCGCATCATCGCCGCCCCCATGGGCGCCGCGCTGGGGCAGCCGATGGTGGTGGAAAACCGCCCGGGCGCGGACGGGGCGATCGCCGCCGACGCCACCATCAAGTCGCCGCCCGACGGCTATACCCTGTTCCTGGCCACCAACAGTTCGCTGTCGGCGGTGCCCGCGCTGCGCAAGGTGCCGCCCTACAACCCGCTCACCGATTTCACCCCGGTCGGCCGGGTCGGCTACTTCTCCTTTTTCCTGTTCGTCAATCCGCAGGTACCGGCCAAAAGCATGGGCGAACTGATCGCCTACATTCGCGCCAACCCGGGCAAGGTGAACTACGCCGGCGCCACCTCCACCGGCATCATGGCCGCCGCGCAACTGGCCGGCTACGCCAAGCTCGATATGGTGCGCGTGCCCTACAAGGGCGAAGCCCCCGCCACCATCGATCTGGTGAGCGGCCAGGTGCAACTGATGTTCGCCACCACCACCAACGCGCTCGCCCCCGCCAAGGAGGGCCGGCTGAAAGTGCTCGCCACCCTGCTGAACCAGCGCAGCCCGGCGTTGCCGGAGGTGCCCACCATGACCGAAGCGGGCGCGCCCAAACTCTCCATCGTGCCCTGGGCCGGCTTCTTCGGCCCGGCAAAACTGCCGCCCGAGATCGTCGCCAAGGTGAACCGCGAACTGAACGCCGTGCTCAAGCGGCCCGAGGTGCGCGAGCAGGTCGAGCGCCAGTCCTTCGAGCTGCAAAGCTCCACGCCGGAAGAGCTGGCCGCGTTCACCAAGGAACAGCTGGACACCTGGAAGACGGCGGTGCGCGACAGCGGCATCCCGCAGGATTAGCGCCGCGTTTTCCCTCGCGCGTTTTCCCTCACGCGCAGCCCGGCGCGGCCGGGCACGATATTGGCATGCGGCGGACCGGGTCTACGCGGGGCTACATGGGGCTACACGGGGCTACACGGGGCTACAATGAGTGCGCGCGATCGGGAATTGCGCCGCCGCGCCGTGGTCCGACACGGCGCGGGCCCCGCTTGCGTTACCCGTCACGGCTTCACCCGTCACGCCCGCACCGTCCCCATCCGCCACGCCGGCCCTCCTTCCGCAATTCCTCTCCCGTACTCCCATGACCAAACCCGCAATCGCGCCCTGCCTGTTCGTCATGTTCGGCGGCACCGGCGACCTGATGCAGCGAAAAATCCTGCCGACGCTCTACCAGCTCGCTTCCACCGGGATGCTGAACGGCAAGTTCCACATCCTTGGCATCGCGCGCGACCAGAGCATGACCGATGCGAAGTTCCGCGACTGGGGACGCAACGCACTCGCCGGCACCAAGGGCAAGACCGCCAGGCAGATCCGCGAGTGGTGCGAAACCTGCCTGCACTTCCAGGCGGTAAACCAGGCCGACCCGGCCGCCTACGAGCGCCTGGCCATGCGCATTTTCACCCTCGAGCGCGCCACCGGCCTGCCCGGCAACCGCGTGTTCTACCTCGCGCTGCCGCCGGGCGCCTTCCCGGGCACCATCGAGGCGCTCGGCAAAGCCGGCCTGAACAGCAGCACCGGCTGGACCCGCCTGGTGATCGAGAAGCCCTTCGGCCGCGACCTGGCCTCGGCGCGCGATCTCAACAAGCTGGTGCATCAATACTTCGACGAATCGCAGGTCTACCGCATCGACCATTACCTGGGCAAGGAGACGGTGCAGAACCTGCTCGCCTTCCGCTTCGGCAACGCCCTGTTCGAGTCGCTCTGGAACCGCGACCACATCAAGAGCGTGCAGATCACCGTCGCCGAAGCGCTCGGCGTGGAGGACCGCGCCGGCTACTACGAAAACGCCGGCGCCCTGCGCGACATGGTGCAAAACCACCTGACCCAGTTGCTCACCATCACCGCGATGGAAGCCCCCGCCGCCTTCGAAGCCGATTCGATCCGCTTCGAGAAGGTCAAGGTGCTGCGCTCCATCGCCCCGATCGCCGATGACTCCGTCGTGTTCGGCCAGTACAGCGCCAGCCGTGACAAGACCCTTCCCGGCTACAAGCAGGAGCCCGGTGTCTCGCCGCGCTCGCAGACCGAAACCTTCGTCGCCCTGCGCCTGGAAATCGAAAACTGGCGCTGGCAAGGCGTGCCTTTTTACCTGCGCACCGGCAAGCGCATGGCGCGCCGCGTCACCGAGATCGCGATCCACTTCCGCAAGCCGCCGATCGCCCTGTTCCGCTCCCTGAACGGCGACAACCCGCACACCAACGCCCTGGTCATCACCCTGCAGCCCGACGAAGGATTTGAACTCTCCTTCGAAGTCAAATCCCCCGGCGACGGCTTCTCGCTGCAGACCCAGCGCATGGCCTTCCGCTACGCCGAGGTATTCGGCACCCTGCCGGACGGCTACGAGACCTTGCTCATGGATGTGATCGAAGGCGACCAGACCCTGTTCGTGCACGCCGACGAAACCGAAGCCTCGTGGAAGCTCTACGCACCGCTGCTCGAAAAGCGGCCCAAGACCCACCCCTACGCCGCCGGCAGTTGCGGCCCGAAAGCCGCCGACGAACTGGGCTCGGCCTGCGGCACCGACTGGCGGGTGATCTAGGGCCTGTTCACCCTAGATCGTCGATGCGGCCCGCGAAACCACGGTAAATCACGGGGTTTTGCCGGTGCCGCAAACGCACAAGCGGCTTCCGCCTCGCTCCGGTCTTGTCCAGGTCAAACCCGGCACACCCTGACAAAACCTGACCTTTTTCGCAAATCGTGCGGGTTTTGACCAGGCACTTTGTCCAACACCCCACAAAAAGACGGAGGATTTGGCCAGTTCGTCGCCTCGTCACCCCGTCGCCCCGTCGCCCCGTCGCCCCGTCGCCTCGTCACCCCGTCGCCTCGTCACCCCGTCGCCTCGTCACCCCGTCGCCTTGTCGCCTTGTCGCCTTGTCGTCCGGGCGTCCCAGGCGCCTCTGCCCGCCGCCCGGGAACCTTGCAGGCCGCCGTCCCGGTTGCGATTCAGCGCCGCGCAGCGGCCCGGTCCAGACACGGCGATCCACGCGGCGTCATTTATGCACGCGCGAACCAATACGCGCGGCGGCATGTCTCCTGGTTCCAAACATACGCGAGTCTGGGCGCGCGTGCACCAGTGGATGCAACGGGTGCCGCGGCAGCCCCTTCAGGAACTGAGCACCCTCGGCGTGACCAGCTCGCGCGTGTTTCCCCCGGCCAGCAGCCGGTCCAGGGTCTTGATGTCGACCGGCTTGAGGAGATGGTGATCGAAGCCGGCGGCGTGAGCGCGCTGACGGTCTTCCGGCTGGCCCTGGCCGGTCACCGCCACCAGCAGGGAAGCGGCGTCCGGTTCGGCGCGCAGCAGCCGCGCCACCTCGAAGCCGCTCAGGCCCGGCAGGCCGAGATCGAGCAGCACGACCTCGGGCCGGAAGGCACGCGCCACTTCCAGCACGCAATGCCCGTCATAGGCGGTCTGGCATTCGTGCCCCTTCAGTTCCAGGAGCACCGCAAGGCTGTCGGCGGCATCGACGTTGTCATCGACGATCAGCACGCGCCTGCCCCTGGGGGCGATGAATTCACCGGACGGGGCGTCGTCGGCCGGGGCGACCCGGCCGGCCAGCGGCAGGCGTACGATGAATTCGCTGCCCTGGTTCGGCCCGGCGCTGCGCGCCTCGACCGCGCCGCCGTGCAGCCGCGCCAGCCGGTCCACCAGATGCAGGCCGATGCCCAGCCCGCCTTGCGCGAAATCGCGCGCCCGGGTCGACTGGGTGTACATGATGAACAGGCGCGGCAGCATGTCGGCAGCGATGCCGATACCGTCGTCGCGGACGGTCACGAGCGCCTCCTCGCCTCCCCCCGGCGCCGCCCGCACCGCGGCCTCCAGCCAGATCCGCCCGCCTTCCGGGGTGTATTTGGAGGCATTGGTCAGCAGGTTCTGGAAAATCTGCACCAGGCGCGTGGCATCGGCATCGACAATGGCGGTGTCCGGCGCCGGCAGGCGCGTCTCCAGGGTCTGGCGGCGCTTGTCGATCAGCGGGCGGCTTGCCGCCTCCGCGTTGCGCAGCACCGCCGCCAGGTCGAGCGGCTCCCGGCGCAGCTCCAGCTTGCCCTGGGCGATGCGGCTCACGTCCAGCATATCGTCGACCAGGTGCACCATATGGCGCAGCTGGCGCTCGATCAGGCCGTGCGCGTCCTCCACCACGGCGCGGTCGCGCGATAGCCAGCTGATCTGCAGGGCGTTGCGCACCGGCGCCAGCGAGTTGCGCAACTCGTGGGCCAGCACGGCGAGAAATTCGTCCTTGTGGCGGTCCGCCTCGCGCAGGGCCAGCTCGGTGCGCTTTTGCTGCGAGATGTCGTGCGAAATCTTCGACGCCCCGATGATGCGCCCGTTGCGGTCGAAAATCGGCGAGACGGTCAGCGAGACGTCGATCAGGCGGCCGAACTTGTCGCGGCGCATCGTTTCGTAATGGTCGACCTTCTGGCCGCGCCGCACCCGCTCGAAGATCTTCGGCTCGTCCTCGGCGCGGTCGGCGGGAATGATGCGGGTGATCGGCTGGCCGACCATCTCGTCCGCCGCGTAGCCCAGCATGCGCTGCGCCCCCGCATTCCACGACTTGACCTTGCCCTGCATGTCGACCGCGATGATGGCATCGTCGGAGGACTCGACCAGGGCGGCCAGCAACAGCGAGGCTTCGAAGAGCCGGCGGCGCTCGTCGATATCCTCGACCACGGCGACGAAACGCCCCGGGCGCCCCGCCTCGTCCAGCTCGGTGTTGATGCTGAAATTGACCCACAGGTAGCTGCCGTCCTTGCGGAGGATGCGCGCTTCGCGGGTGTAGCTATGCTCTTCGCCGGAAAGCAGGCGCTCGATGCCGGTGGTGTCGGTGCCACGCTCCTCGGGGTGGCTGAGCGAGCGCACCGGCTGGCCCACCAGCTCGGCCTCGGCATAACCCAGCATGGCGCACAGCGCCCGGTTCACCTTCTCCCAGGCACCGTCAGGAGAAATCGTCGCCAGGCCGACCGCGGCACGCTCGAATACAGTCTGGTAGGCGTCTTGGCTCATGGGGCCGGGCGTGGTTGCTCTGCTGGGCCGCAAGAATACCCCAATCCCGCCGCGCGGGCACCTCGCGGCGTGTCGCCTATTGCTTGGCGCCCGCTTTGGCCCTGACCCCGGCCTTCGCCTTGCCGGACTTCGCGCCGGCGGCCGGCTTGGCGCCCTTGGCTGGCTTGGCGCCGTTGACAGACCTGGCCGCTTGTTTCGGCTTCGGGCGTTTCCACTTGTCGCCCTGCAGGGCGGCACGCAGGATGTTCTGCGCCGACAGTTCGCCGCGCGGCCCGCGGATGCTCAGCTTGGCCGCCGCCACGGCGACGCGCTCGGCGATCGCGCGGGTGCTGGAATGGGTGCCGGCCCGCAGGTCTTGCAGGTGCAGTTCGTTCGCCAGTTCGCGGACCGCCTCCTGCCAGCTGCCGGCCAGTACGGCGCGCCGCTGCGCGGCGCTAGCCTGCAGCCGGGCCGGCGCCGACAGCCTGGGCTGGGCGATCGCGGCCAGTTCCGGCGGCAGGTGCCACTTCGGCTTGACCCGGGCCCAGGCGGCGAAATGCGGCACCCATACCTGGGTCAGCGCCGGCTGCATGTTCGAAGTCGGCGTCTGCATGTTGAGCTTGAGGATGCGGCGATCGCGGAAATGGGCCACCGCGACCTTTAGGCGATGCGCGAATTCGTGATGCTCGACCGACACCGAGTCGGGCTCGAAATCCAGCGACAGGGCCACCGCATCGCGCAGCTTGAGCATGTGCGAAGCACTCCAGGCGGCCCAGTTGGCTTTTTTGGGAGGCCGGTGCGGCACGGCGGCTGCCCGGCTCTCGGGGTGTGGTTCGGTCGACGTGCGCACCGTTGCGCTACGTTTGCTGCGGGTCTTGTCTATGCTCATGACATGAGTGGATCGCGATGCGCAGCGGCATCCTAATCCCTTCAATTTACACGGGCTTGGACATGCAGGGTGAATATTTGCAGGACCGAAGCAAACTTTCACGCGATGGGCTGGAAAAACGCATTTTCATCGCAGAGCGCGTGAGAAACCCGGCCTGGATACGCCGGGGGCCGGCGCGCAACTCGGGGGATTCTGTGGTGCCGTTGGACGGAATCGAACCGCCGACCGTTTGCTTACGAAGCAACTGCTCTACCGACTGAGCTACAACGGCGAAGCCCGAAATTATACCTTGGTTGGGCGCTGATTTGGAGAGCCGCGCATCTTTGTGCGGGTCCTTGTGCGGGTCTTTGTGCAACCTTCGCGCGGGTCTTCGTGCCCTTCGCGCGCCG
>Ga0307511_10002275_pt1 | contig 20087 bp, 22 predicted proteins | sample 13_EM_MG_FD_200266 | JGI IMG/M metagenome (GOLD analysis project Ga0307511, IMG submission 200266) | Populus trichocarpa ectomycorrhiza microbial communities from riparian zone in the Pacific Northwest, United States - 13_EM | ecosystem: Host-associated > Plants > Roots > Unclassified | place...
GGGAGGGGGATGAGAGGAAGTTGGCGGCTCGAGAGGATGTTCACTCTTGAACTTGAAGAACCTTCTCAGTAATCGCCAAGTCAGGAAACACTAGCCCCAAAAAGAGGATGGGAGAGATGCGGAGTGATTTGAGGGCAGGTGAGAATCCATGAAATGGGATGAGGTGGCCTCTGAAAATTTGAGGTACCGACCATCGTTGTCCAAGTTCAAGCGTTTTATTTCGGAGAAGGCTTGAATCCATCCACCCTCTTCTGTATCTGTCGCCACAACAAGCCGAGAATAACCAACGAGCAAAGTGCTGGTTTGACACGCGGGGGAGTTCATAATGTCTGGGAATGTCTTCTTCCACGAGTCAAGGTCGCTTGCAGAATGGAACTTGATATCAGTCAATAGGTTCTTTCTGGTAAGTGGAACCCATGATTTAGAGACGGGGCAGCACTGCTTGAGTGTCTCCAGGTCATCGTGCAGGAGGTCGATGGTACAGTAGAGTTCGGCATCGCGGTTTCGGTCAAGAGGCTAAAGCTTCCGTTTCACACATTATTACTCTTTCTATCTCAACAATGATCGTCTCCGTTGCTCAAGCGCTCATCTTAGGCGCTGATGTAAAAACCAGGGGGTTCCGTTACACTCACAAGCTCTGATGTGTTGATGGTTGGTTGTGATCTCAGGGGAAACGAAACGTGAGCGATTCCCTTTCACGAGGCAACAGGTGTTGGATGAGTTGAATCGGTCATTTACTGAGCGAATGGTATCATCTACGACATCCAGTAGCAACTTAGATCAGGTGACCAGGTCTCCCTTCGTTGCCTCCAGCAACAGACATTCTATGTAATATCTCGTGTTTTTATCCCCCCCCCCTCTAGCATCGTGCATGCGACCTTTGGGCGGATCAAATGCAACTCCAAGAAGTGGGCGACAAGGTTGTTGTGGTCCAACCACCAACCAAAGATCTCTCCTCCGATGGTTCCCTTGACGTTGACATCGGGGTCAGTGAGAGTGAAGCAGAACGGGGCGTGGATCGAGATATGCTGGAGATCCTGAGGTTCGGTGGTGCCGGTAATAGTTCAGAGAGCCATGGTGACCCATGTGACTGCTGGTGAGAGGTCAATGGAAGCCAAGACAGAGTCACCTGCAGACGAAGGTAAGTCATAGCTCAGTGTAGAACCAGAACGAACACGCGGAGCGGGTGATAATCGAGATCGATATACTAGACAGTGTCAGTATACCTTATCACAAACTCAGTTATTTAACCGAAGATTATCCTCCTGAATCCACGAGAGCGCGAGTTTTTGGAAGTGATGACCGCTGGATAGGTCCGACGGTCGACACGCAGCGTGCACCGTACCTCCGCGCACATGAAGATCAAGGTACCCGGTGAACGCCGGTGAGGTCAAAATAATCGTGGCTCGTTGCCCATTGAAGTCACCGCCATTGCTTGACGATGGACCGAGGCCAAATGAGGTGAGGTCCTCAAGGAGAGGGAAGAATGAACGGGGTTCAAATTTTCTGGGTACGGAAGGAAGAGACCCTGCGCGGAGCGACTTGAGGGTCGACAAGAATTTGTGGAACGAGGCAAGGGTGATTTTTTATAGGTCCCGGGGATCACCTGTAGGTTGTCGTCCATAATGTCCAAACCAACCTTAACTGTACAACACGAGGGAGGGTTTGAATCCAGCCGCCCGCTGGGGGAGCCCCAACATTAGTCACGACTCTATTGAGCCATCCAGCAGTGGTGTGAAAGAGTCAGAAAGTCTGATGGCAGAGGCGTACTCTGGTTTGGTCGGGTGTGTGCCAAGAAGTACGTGGCACGCTAACACCGATTCCCGAATACCGTGGAATAGCATTTCACCTGGAAAAACCTGAAGAAAGTGATACATAAAAACAGCCGATATCCGTAATTCTGCGCCCATACCTGGAAGATAACCCCTGACTACGGTGTGGGTACCGCATCTTCCTTACCAAACTCTTCGGGACTCAAGAGTTCTGGAGACATGAAGGTCATAGACCCTCCAGTTGTGTGTCATAGACCAGACGGGGGCAGGAACCACGGTCACGGAACCGAAGTCTGCAAAACAAGCACGCATGAACAAGCACGCATGAGGATGTTCACCTATTGTCTTCCGCAAAGTAAGCGGTGGGGGAGGGGAAGGCACCTTACCAATTCCAGCCTAATTTCAAGATGTTCGGATGCGATAGAGAGATCCAGAAGACAACTTGCCAGCAAAATTGCTGGAGCGGAATGGTTGAAACGGCGTCGTAAGAGTAAACTGTGCCGTACGCGGAGAGCTTGGGTTGCTGTAGTTGCAGAATTCATTATGAATTACTGAACAACGTCGGAGAAGAGGAAATGCTGCTTTCTTCTATACTGTTCAAGCGGTTTTTATGGATGTACTATACATACGTTCCCACGTGGGTCTCGTCACAAGTGGGCGCAAAAATACCGTTCATCCTATCCCCCTGATCGCCTCCTCCCTCCCTCCTCCCTCTGAATTTGAGGCTGGACTCCAACCTAGTTAATCCCCACCTTTCTAATCTTTGTGAAGTCACCTGCGCTATAACCCTCAATGTCTTCATTACGACAAGGCGTCTCCTGTATGTTCCGGACCTGAGATCCGCAAACCCACTGGAGGCAAGTAGCTTGTCTGAAACCTCAACCCCCCCGGTGTCCTCATGCGACTCAGCGGCAGTCTGTGGCATTCGGCAAATCTCCTCAACACGACGAAGAAAGCTTGTTTCTCAGTAGGTCTGAGGTTGTGTTCTGCGGTGACCAGTGACTCCCTGACGAACCAGTTGAGGTTGCGAACAAGGCAGGTTTAGATCGGGACTTATGTTGCCCAAAATCTGAACACATGACTCTGTATCCTCGCCGTCCAACCGTGAGATAAAAGCCTTGCAGTTCTTATCGGCCAAAATTTCTGCCAGGGTCCTGACAGCTTAGGCTTTGCCAGTTGCGCTTGCGATGACAATCCATAGCCATGGGTTCCAAGTGAGGAGTTGAATGAGCGAAGGGAGGTTCTGTGCTGGCATGATTGAAAGAGGGAGGATAAATGTGGTTGGCCGCATCTGGACCGATTTATAACTACCAGGGCGTGTTTTCCAACTACCGTTTAATACTACTGTATTTGCCAGCCAGGGGGAGATTCTGCGAAGTCGACAAATTACTGTTGCGGTCACTGCTCCAGTGGACAATCTGTTAGAGACTAGCTCGAGCTAACCAAGTGGGGAAAGGAACCGAGCCGGTTTAACAGCGGTGTGGTCGAAACCAATGCATGAGATCTTGAGATCTTGAGAGATTGGAGGGGGGGGGATGGCGCCATTTGCGGTCCAGCTTCCTACCGAACGGACCCAAGCACCCATTTTGCGTGATATGCTCAATCAAAAATACTAGATTCATCCGCAGCAGGTATGTAAGGCTCGCATATGGATGACACAACCGAAGAAGGACCCCGGCCGAACGCCCAACAATCGCAGATCCACTTCCGATGGGCCTATTTCTGGGGGGTGTCAGGTCCAACAGGGAGGTGTGATGGGGAACTCAGCTGATCCCAATCTCAGTTAAATGTGTACGGGGTTGATCGGGTACTTATCTTGGACCAGACGTCTGGGTCGCCGCCCATCGCAAGGCAAGGCCCAGGAAAACCCATTGGACGCCGCCGCACTGCTTCCCAGCCCGCGACAGTTTCCAATCGCTGTAGAAGTCTAACCCGAATCGATTCCCCCGTCCGTAACTCCGGATATCTCTGCCTGTCCTTTCACATTTCGGGGTCTTCATTTTGTTTATGGCTAAGCGCAAGGTGGGTATTGTAGTTTTAGCAAGGCCTTACTCGAACAAACGGCACTCCTTTCATATTTCCATCAGGTTGACTCACTTCCTACTGTTTGCACGCGATGCAACAGTGTGTCATGGTGAGACCTGACAAAGTTTGTATTGGTAGAGATGACCGTGGAACGCGAGCCATGACAAAGGCGTGGGGAGAGGAGTTTGACCATGGAACGCTGGAAATGCTTACAGCCGAAGGTGTCCACTAACATGTGGCCTTGGAACCTAGTGTTCGCCGTCTTTTCGCGATGAGCTTGTGACGGCCCTCACCGGAACACGGTCCCGTTTCTGTTGGATGCCTGAGCAGACACCGGTTGCACTGGCTGAAGAACTTGACGCGAACATCGACTTGTGGACCTTCAGAAAACGAGTTACATGCTCCTCGATGCGATCTGGTTCGTGTGACTAAGGATTCCCAAGCAATCATCAGGAATCTCGTTGTGGAATTTGCCGTGCATTGCTCTGCAGAGGTTTGACACTATGGTGGGACATCTCTGTCATCGGGTGAGTCTGAGCGCTTTCTCCGTCTCGGTGGGGATCACATCGGGCCATATCCATGGGCTTTTCAATGTTGACCACGCAGGCCCCTTTACCACCATCGTTCAGTCTACGTTCTGAAAACTGCCGTATGGTCCATGGAAACCAGATAGGAAACCGGTTACGGCCAACCAAAAATGGAAAGAAAAACTATTGCATTGGAAATCCTTATCCGACGACCGAGGAACCCCTATACACCATGAGTTCTCATCTGGGAAGTCAGATGCCCTCGCGAGTCGCGTGTGTAGGTTTCGTCACCGCCATGACGTGAGTGAAGATTTAGGAAACTTTTTTGATATGTACATCAAGCAGCTGGCAGTTCGCAAGCGCGCTTGAGGAACTGAAGTGGCGCTTGGTCCGGATGGGTGTTCAAGGAATGTCTCAAGAAGTTGGGAGTTCGATCCCGACATCATGGCTTTTCAAATTGGCACCCCGGGTCCTGCGGCTGGGCTTCCTTTAACGGTAGCTGATGTCGTGGAGCTAGTCTCAGTGATTTTGCGAACTGCCGGCCGATTGATGTACATGCTACCGAATTGGTGAGTACGCGTTGATTGAATGCTCGCAGCAACAGGTCGAGACTATGGGGTGACCGGTGACCCACCATCCGTTCCCTTGCCCCAATGTTGAGCGCTGACTTGCCATCCCTGGTTTCTGTCGTGATATTTCTCAAGCTTTGTTTCTTTCATTCGCTTCATGATGCATTTATCTAGTGTACCTTCCACCCGATACACCTGTGTAATATCTACGAGACGTATACAAGCACCATTGGGCTGTGATGCACAACTGGCGTTGCCATTTAGCAACGGGAGGCGATGATGGGCGTTGTACTTCCCCTAAAATGCGCACAATTCCACCGGGCCAATTGTTTCCCCTCTCGTCACTTCTGGCATTCACTGCCCAAACAACCCCTCATGTTCCATCCCTCCCCGAGCTGTGTCTTGCATACCGCCTCTATGTGAATCGAACGCGACTCCCAGAATCAGATCGGGGCACTATCGAGGTCTATCCACTGCTGATGGATCGCTTCTCCAACGATTTGCCCGATGTTGGCACCGATATCGAGGTAGATTGTGTGGAGAGAGGGGTAAATCGAGATTTGTCGGTGATCGATTCACAGGGGAGTTGTAACATCTGGGAGCACCTTCCACAGCTCGAGATCACTTGGGGAACGGAGCTTGATGTCGCGGGAGGTCGGCGGTGTAGTTAAGCATTTCTGGTGGTAGGTGCGAGTTTAATATCGTGTCTTCAGTCAAGAGGTTAAGGCTTCCGTTTGACACGTTACTCTTTTCCCCCCTCTGACCTAACCCATAACGCCCATCAACGCCCTGCATGGTCACCGTAGACGCTGGTGTGAGAATTTCGGCTCCCGACGACAAAACGTGGCGATTCTCTCCCGCGAGACGACAGGGGTTGATCTGAATAGGGAAGTGAGTGGCGCCTACACCGTCCAGTAAGAAAAGTGAGATCAGGTCAAGCGAGGACTTCGAGAAGAGGGGAAGAACGAACGGGGTTAACAATCCGGGGGTGGGAAGGAAGAAGATGACCGCATGCGATCGGCCGGGTGGGGGGACAGTTATCATGAGATCAAAGTCCGCGAAGTGAGCGGAGTGATGTTTGGTGTGGGGTTAAGACTGGTGCGGTGTAGATATTTCAGACCCTGGGTTGCCCCAATACACTATCGCCGTACTTCAGCAAAGGAAGTAGCGGGAAAAAGCGAGGCCACGTACCAATTCCAGCTGGCGAGATTGTTTTCGATGAACTCCATGATGCTCCCGTGTGACATCCACTCCGGTACATTTGCAAACTGCGGTTTCTTCACGTCCTCCTGAGCTCCAACAGGTTTCGAGATGTTTGGATTGGATAGCGCCCTCCAGGGGATGACCTCCTTGCAAAATCGCTGGAGTGGAACGGCTGAGCGACCGCGATGGGGCAGCTATGCACCTTTCCAGCCCTCAAGAGGTCGTCCTGCCGTAACCATCAATGTCTTTATCGCGACGACGCATCCCCATACGTTCCGGACCTGAGATCTGCAATCCACTGGACGCGAATAGGTCAACCGAATCAATCCTCCCCGCCATCCCCGTGCGACGTGGCAGTAGTCCGTGCCGTTCAGCGGGTCTCCTTGATGCGACAAAGAAAGCCTGCCCGGCCGTGGGTCCCAGGGAGGAAGTGGGGGAAGGAGGGTATGTTTTGCGGAGGTACGGTGGAAGGAGGGAGGACAAACAACTTGGTAGAAGGAGGGGGGACAAACACGGTTGGCCGTATAGGGACCAATTCCGTAACGCCCAGAATATGGTTTCCGGATATCGTTCAATGCTTTCGCCAGAAGAGGTGTGGCGGCGTCCAACGGGTTTTCCCGGAGTCTCGTTTTTCGATGGAAACCCAGATGTCTGGTCCAAAGGTGCCCCATTAACCCGTACACGTTTGACCGACATTGGGATCATCTGGGTTTCCCATCATACCGCCCCGGGTCTGTTGGCGCAGGTCGCCAACAGACCCATCGGACGCGGATCTGCCGTAATCGGGGGTTCGATTTGGTCCCTCTTCCGTCGTGTCATCCCAGCGGGCCCTCCCTGGTGCGGATGAATTACTTGTTTTCGATTGGGCTAATTACGCAGAACGGGTGTTTGGGCCCGGTTGGTAGGAGGATGGACCGCGCACAGCACCATTTCTCAATGCTCACGCTCACTGGTCACGCGTCCGATCCTCCAGCCGTGTGTGAAAGAAAACAGCACCAACAACACCCAGTTATAAGCTATATGGCCGGCAAACGGCACTGCCCACGACCATTCAACTCAGCCAGACCTGCTCGGTCTCCTCCTGTTCGCCCACTGGCGGACCCAACGTTTTTGTATTTCGACACAGCATCCGGGTGGCTCGTTGCAGACCACGCAATCGTGGGTGGCCGGCAGCCTCATCAGCGAGCCCGAGTTTTTAGCAATGACGACAAGAGGATTCGCCAAATATCCATTACACCGACCACGCACGGGTGGTACCGCTTTACGAGCCAGAACGTCGGCGCAAACGGCCCGTTGATGTGATTGGGTGGGTAGTACATTACAGCGGTCTGCCACTACGGAATGTTTATTTTGTTTGCTCTACAAAGTGTGTATAAACCCGACAGCAGGTGCCATGCGGAGCATCACCACGGATCTTAGTGCACGTACGACTGGAAACCTTCGTCCTCAAAGTCCAAGTCATCCGGTGGGTTCGAACCGACGATGGGTGCCACGCGAACCATCGAACTGGATCGTGGGTAAGTACGATTTCAAATGGACAAAAAATCAAAGTCGTTCTGCCAGGAGATGATCGGACAAAAAAACAAGACGCCCTCCCTTCAGTCATGGGAATAAAAAAACAACTGTCGACCGCTCCTGTCCTCCTACACTCCCTCCTTCCCCCGCGCCTGCCCAGCGCCTTCCCTTGACTGCGCAATTCTTCGCCGGGGAACTATGGCTAAAGATTACCAGCACCTGTGGGAGGGCGCGGTTAGTGCAATCGACGACGCTCAAGCGATCCAGACCCTGTCTAGTATTTTGGCCGATAAGGAGGGCAGGGTTTTCGCCTCGCGTTTGGACAGGAAAGATACAAAGTTGTGTGCTGAGATCTTGGATAACGTAAGTCGTGGTCCGCACTCGTCGCGCTCGCACCACCTCAGCCCACTCGTCAGGGTATTGTAGGGAATGGTCTCAAACCTATCGAGAAGCGTGCTTTCTTCATTACCTTGAGGAGGGTCGCCGAGCGCCACGGATTACTGCCAGACCGGATAAGGATAAAAGAGGGGATTGAAGTTTTGGATGAGATACTTGGCTCGGGTGGATTTGCAGATGTCAAATCGGGAACGTACGAAGGACGCCCCGTTGCGGTCAAGATCATGAGGATTTCGGCAGGGGACAACTTCGTGAGGATACGAAAGGTGAGGGTCAATGTTGGCCACCCTGAACGCTATCTCAACCATCCTATCCCAGCAATTTTACAAGGGAGTCATCCAATGGAGCATGCTATCCCATCCAAACGTCTTGGGACTTGTTGGAGCTCAGGAAGACATAACAAAACGGCAGCTCGTTACCGTGTCGAAGCGGATGATGTATGGGAACATAATGAAGTACATCAGCGAGAATCACGCAAACAGACTGGAGCTGGTCCGTGACTTCGCTCTCCTCACTGCTTCCTTCACTAAAATCCAACGGTAGTTGCACGGCGCGGCCCAAGGTTTGAAGTACCTGCATGGTGCAAATCTCACACATGGGGACCTTAAAGGGGTTGGTGTCTCTCTGTTTCACGACCGATCCATTTTTGACATGTAGCAGTCAAATATTCTTGTGTCCAACGACAATCCTCCTCGTGCCTGCCTCGCGGACTTCGATTTCATTTCCACAGTCCCCGACCCTGCCCAAAAGTTGTCCACCAGTGCGCAAACGGACGGCGGTACGCCGTGGTTCAAGTCTCCGGAACGCCTAATTCCCGAGGAGTTCGGTAAGAAAGACGCGCTGCCCACGCAGCAGGCGGACATCTACGCATTTGGATTGGTCATCTTCCAGGTACGCAAGCAGGGTCATAGGTATCGGCCGTTCTCATGAATACCTTCTCTAGGTCCTCACGGGTGAAACTCCATTCCGCAGTGTGCAGATACCGGCCCTGGGACACTTCGTGCTTCGTGGGATGCGGCCGACCAAGCCAGAGAACTCCTCAACCATTGGGCTTTCTGATCCGCTGTGGGCGTTTGTCCAACGATGCTGGGATGGTAGGATGGAATTGCGACCAAAGGTCGGGGAAGTTGTTGCGCACCTTGGGGAAGCGGCGGCCGGGTGGAGCGGTCTCATGCCACCTTCCTCCCAGGTCAATGGTGTCACTTCCAGCTCCGAGGAAACGTCGGACTCGAAAAAACTCGGTGAGTAAGAATTTCGATCCTCCCACTGGTATTGACCATCGAGCAATGGTACAGGTAGAGTCTTCCGACCGTCTTCGGGTGTCACCAAATCCCAAGTCATCCCTGGGCCATTCGCCCTTTTGGATGGACCACCCGCCAATTTGACTGGGGCACCAGGAAATAAATCACAGGGAGTTGTTGCTTTGCCTGTCAAGGAGCCACAGCCAGATAGGTCGCACGACCCTCCTTGTGCAACCAAGATTTCCCCGCACTTCAACCAGATCCACAATCCACCCTCGCCCCGACCCCTCTGGAAGGGCCTACGGTACTACATACGGAAGGTCCTCAGGTTCTTTGGTTGTTGGCGCTGACCCCCATTTCTGTCGTGGGGTTTTTTAAGTTTCGCTTCGTTCGCTCCATAACATATCCACTTGATTTGCTCCCTATCCGATACCTTCGTGTCTCGTTACCATCCTTTCCATTCGACTCGGACCGCCATCGTAGTAGATGGTGACTCGCGGCCGCGCCGCTCACATCTCTCACTCGATGTTCGTTGTCCCAACCACGCAATCGCAATGAGATTCGTCTTGTTATCTTCTTTGTGCTGTTATTCCCATCTCGACTTTTGGTTGAGTTATTTTATTTCGTCTGCCTAGAAGATATTCCGTGCACTTGATCCTCGCACTTTCATCCCCGACTTCGCATAATATATCAACGTCTCGCGTATTATGGTTTTGCTGTATCGATACCCCTCCATTTCTTTCGCTTTGTACTGCGCGCCGTTCAGGGAACCCGATCCACGGCATGGTGTCGTTGGGGGGCGGCGTAAGATGAATATTTTCCTCATGCCCCCCCCCGGCTGTACCTCCGCGGTCGGCTCGTCGCGTGAGATCCAAGCGTCAAAGGCCTAAATCGCGTGCGTGGCTGCAGTAAAGTTCGGTTCGGACGCGGAGTCGTTCTTCAGATTCAAGATACACAGAAACGGAATCTCATCATGCATACCAGATAATGCAAACTTTTCACTTGCCGCACAGACACATTGATTTCCTTCAAGGGGTTTCATACCACTTCGGGCTTACCAGCACTGTGACGTGACAAAGCCAGAAGGAGGTGGGAGCGTATCCGCAAACTCCTCGAGGCCCCGAGCTGCAGATAAGAGGACACGCGTCACTCAACCCTCAAATCAGGCACTAGATCTCACCGGGGTACACTGTTAGCATCAGAAAAACCGTTCAACCCTTGGAAAAGAAGGGAGCATACAGTCAGCGACGCCTATCCCATCTACCAAGGTGCATGGTATACGATCGGGTCGACTATCCCTCTCTTCGCTATCTCCGGCAACAAACACTCAATGCAGTATTCCGTGTTTTGCCCCTTTTCCCCCCGCCCCTCGCATCCTACCCTCGGACGAATTGAAGACGACTGCCAGAACTGGACGAGAAGGTGGTCAAGGTCTGACCACCCCCTAGAGGTTGCTTCCCCAAGGGATCCCCTGATATCGGCACCGACATTCCAGAAAGTCAGGTGAGTGGGCAAATAAATCGAGATTCGTCGAAGGTCTCGATGTTCCGGTGTGATGGTTTTGAGTGCCACGTTGATCCAGTCGACTCTCTGCGATTCAGGTCGAAAAACCGCATCACGGAGTTTCGTTGCTTTCGAGAGGTCGAACGAGGCCGACTCCAACCCGACTGGGTAACAGAATCAAGTTATCGGTGTGGACAAGGTACGAATGCACATACGATAGAAGGTGTATTTGATATCAAGGAATTCGAGGGTATGAGAACATCTTCCCACTAACTCCGTTATCCACCAAAGGTCTTCCACGCGACCACATGAGAGTGTGATGTTTCGGAAGTGAAGACCGTTCGGTAGGTCCAGCAGCTGGCGCGACATTTCCCGCCCCTCCGAGTATATGAAAGTCAAGGGAACCGGTGAACACGGGCGATGCCGACGGGACGACCGTCCATGACTCATGGGGATCATCGTCATTGAACCGCGACTCTTCGCGACCCTCCAGGGTCAGGTCTTCGAGAAGGGGAAAGGAGAGAATGAGGTCGAAAACCTGTGGGAATGGAAGGAGGATGGGAGAAATGCGGAGTAATTTGAGGACGGGTGAGAATTTGTAGAACGGAGCGAGGGAAACATCCGAAGCTCTGAGGAACCAACCGTCGTTGTCCACGTCCAAGCGTTTTACGCCAGAGAAGGCTCGAATCCAACCACCCTCCTCTGCATCTGCCACCACGACGTGCCGAGGGCAACCCACGAACAAGGTGTGAGTTTGACATGCCGGGGAGTTCGTAACGTCTGGGAACGTGTCCTTCCACGACTCGAGGTCACTGACGGAACGGAACTTGATGTTGGCGAACAGATGTATTCGGGTGCGTGGAACCCACGATTTTGAGACAAGGCAGCAATGCTTGAGTATCTTTGGTTCGTCGTGTAGGAAGTCGATGGTACAGTCGAGTATCTCTGGTGGGAGATAAGCGTTCGGCATCGCGGTTTCGGCCGAGAGGCTAAAACTTCCGTTTTTCACATCGCGCTTCTTATCTCCTGACTTCCATAACCATCAATCTTGCCGATTATCCTGGGGTGCCGCTGATGTGACAACACGGGGACATTATTGAGCCAACGGGCTCCTGACGCAATGGTCACGGGTGGCCTCAGATGAAACGAAACGTGGGTGATTCCCTTTCGAGAGGCACAGGCAGTGTTGTACGAGTTGTATAGGTTATTCAGTGAGCGAATGGTGTCCATGTCATTAGATCAAATCAGCCATTATCCTCTTCGTTGCCTCTGGTAACATGTTATGCAGTATCTCGTGCTTTCATCCCCCTTCTCCAGCATCGTGCATACGACCTTTGGGCGGATTGAACGTGACTCCCTGAATTCATCGAAAGGGTGGTCGAGGCCTAATCACTGCGCAGGGATATCTCTTCCAATGGTTCTTCTGACGTTGGTACGCGCGTCGATGAGAGTGAAGTGGAAGAGGGCGTGGATCGAGATATGCTGGAGATCCCAATGTTTGGTATCTGATAATCATTCGGAGCGCCACGGTTGCCCGTGTGACGGCTGGGAAACGTGTACGTGGTAAGAATCGACAAATTGGTGACAGAAGGGGATATGGAAAACTCATATTCATACTTACGAGTTCGTGACGAAAGAAATGAAGGGACCGGAGTTAAACGAAACGGAAGGACGATTGGAACGAGTAAGCGAGGAGATGCGTGCGGAAGACTGAGGCCGATAGACAGCCTCAGAGTTCTGCCACCTTCGAAAGGTCAATGGAAACTGGGCTAGAGGCAGCTGTAGACGAAGGTAAGCCATGGCTCAGTAAAGGACGAAAGCGAACGCACAGGCAGGCTATAGTCGATATCGAAGCATCCGAGAGTACGGGTGCACCATGCCACCGACTTTGATATCCACTAAAGATCGTCCTCTTGAACCACGAGGATGCGAGCTTCCTGAAGTCAGGACCGCTGGGACGTCAAGCGCCGAAGAGGCAGTGACCCCTTCAAAGTTGCCATGCGTAAGGCCGACGGCGCATGGATGTTTCAGGCCTTCAGGCCCTGGGCTGCCCCATACATCTATTGTCTCACTTCACTGAAGTAAGTGGCGGGGAAAAGCAAGGTCACGCACCAATTCCAGCCTGCCGGCTTGGTTGTTTTCGATGGACCTCATGTTGTTCTGTGTGACGTCCACTCCGGCGCAATGGTGAACTGCCGTTCTTCGTGTCCTCCTCACTCCCAACAAGCTTCAAGACGTTCGGATGTGATAGCGTGCTCCAGAAGACGACTTCCTCGCAAAATTTCTGGGGTAGAATAGTTGAGATGGCGTGGCAACTGGGCCTGAAAATACCGTCAATGCTCACCTTTTCAATCTTCGCGAAGTCATCTTGCGCTAGTGACGGTCATACACAGCCGCTGATAATCATTGGCGTAGGGTTCTTGAGGAGGGGTTGGATGTGGCAAGTTTCGCGGCAGCAAGGCGGGAAGATGACGCTAAATGCGGTTAGCCACATCGGGACAGATTTGGGATGGCCAGAATGTCTTTTCCTACGGTCATTAACATCCTCACCAGCCTGTGAAGGTGTTGCCGCGCTCAGAGGCCGTTCCCGACCAGGATTCATTTCCCTACAACCGTACAAATCCCCACCAGCTCGTGAAGGCGTGGCTGCCCCCAAAGGCTTTCCCCGGACCTTGTACGGGTAGGCGTCAATCCGAACATCTGGTCCAAACCAACCCGGTGGATGCACCACGACATACACACAAGCGATATACGGGACCCCGGAAAGAAAAATACCGCCATGTTTGCGGTCCACCCTCCTATCAAACTGGCCTACGCACCGTTCTGTGTGATTGTCCCAATTGACAGTGACGAATGCATCCGCACCAGGCAAACCCACCCATGGATGGTACAACAGCATCGAGCTCGATTGAACAGAGTCCAACGACCATGCGTTCAACGTTCGACATCCATCCAATGTCCAATCCGTGGATTCTGTTGGTGTGTTTTCATAACATCCCGGATCTCTGTTGTTCCACGCGGTTTCATCTCCAGAATGGTAGGTCATGACCCTGGACCCTGGAGGTCCCAAAACGGAACCCTCAATCAGACTCCTGTACTAGCATGGCCAAAACAGTAACCACGTTTCTTGGAAGTACTGATTGACACGTGCCGTCATGGCCTGGCGAGTTAACTTTGTATGGCCCAAGTTACTTACTTTGGTCACAACCCCTATGACTCCCGTGAGACGAATGGTGAGTGGTTTTAGGCTCGAACCTCGTTCCTTGGCCAACATGACTGTACCTTCATCGGAGATGGGAAGGTGCTCCGATCAGCGCGGTCATGAGCACATTGTGAAAGGATTACGGGTGACTGGTTCCCGGTGTTCCCTTCCATTGCTGGAGATTGGCAAGAGGATACGAGAAAAGAAAAAAGAAAGTGATTGACGAAAACCGGATCTAAGAAGTGACCGATAACCGATCATACGATGGTTGTAAAACGGTGATGGGAAGCTTTTACCTCTCCCAAATCTCGTTATCGCCGATGTACCTCCTCGTTGTGATTGGCGCCAATATTGAACATGGCCAACTACTAGCCACGCCTCCCGCAGCTGGGGCGTGGAGGAAAACGTAGCTACAAAAGTTGGGTGGCCAACCGCACCTATCTTCCCCCCTTCCACCATGCCTACCAGCGCCTTCCATTGATTGCGAAATCCTTACCAACGGCCATGGCTAAAGATTACCGGCAACTGTGGGAGGTCGCAACCGGTGCAGACAACGAAGCCCGAGCTGTCCAGACCCTATCTAATATTTTGGTTGACGAGGAAGGCAGGGCCTTCATCTCAGCATTGGACAACGAAGGTTCAGAATTATGTGTCAAGATCTTGGACAACGTAAGTCGCGATACGTACCCACCCAATTTACTACCACTTCATACAGTCTCGTTAGGGTGTTATAGGACACGACCTCAAACCTGCAGAGAAGCCGGCCTTCTTCGCTACCTGGAGGAGACTTGCTGAGCACCGTGGACTACTGCCAGACCGGATAAAGATAAAAGGAGGTATTGAGGTTTCGGATGAGGTACTCGGCTCGGGTGGATTTGGGGATGTCAGGTTGGGAACGTATGAAGGGGGCCCCGTTGCGGTCAAGATAATGAAGGTTTCTGCGCCGGACAAGTTTGCGAGGATAAAAAAGGCGAGCATCAACGTTGGCCACCCGGGATCCGGTCTCACTTATCCTGCCCAGCAATTTTACAAGGGAGTCGTCCTCTGGAGCACGCTATCCCACCCGAACATTTTGACACTCGTTGGGGTTCAAGAACACTCAAATAAACAGCAGCTCATTATCGTGTCAGAGTTCATGGTGGGCGGGAACATCATGGAGTATATCAGCGAGAATCACACCAACAGACTGGAGCCGGTGCGTGACTTTGCGATCGCTCTCCCCGCTAATTCTCCTACTAAGATCAAATGATAGTTGCACGGTGCAGCGCAGGGTCTGGAATACCTGCACAGTGTCGGCCTCGCGCACGGTGATCTCAAAGGGGTTCGTGTCTCTCCGTTCGTGACCGATCCCCTCTTAACATTTACCAGTCAAACATCCTTGTGTCCAACGACAACCCTCCTCGTGCCCGCCTCGCGGACTTCGATTTCATCACCACAATCTCCAATCCTGGCCAGAAGCTGTTGTCAAGTGCACAAATGGAGGGCGGGACGATATGGTTCAAGGCTCCGGAACTCTTGATCCCTGAGAAGTTCGGTAAGAAAGACTCACTGCCTATGCATTTGGATTGGTTATCCTCCAGGTATGCGAGGAGGGTTGTGGGTATTGGTCGTTTTGATGTATTCTTTCTCTAGGTCCTTGCGGGTGAAACTCCGTTCAGCGATGTGCGGCCACCGGCGTTGGCCTATCATTTACTTCATGGGATGCGTCCGGACAAACCGAAGAACGCCTTAGCCATCGGTCTTTCCGACCCATTGTGGGATTTCACCCAGCGCTGTTGGAATGGCAAGGCGGGATTGAGGCCAAAGGCTATGGAGGTTGCGATGCACCTTAAGGAAGCTGCAGCCAACTGGGACAGGCCCATGCCGCCTTGCTCTCAAGTCGAGGATGTCGCCTCCCGCCCCGAGGAGACGTCGGATTTGAAAAAATATTGTGTGTTCAAATATTTGATTCTCCCTTGACACTCACCATCGAACAACGACACAGGTAGAATCTTTCAACCGCCTTCGAGTGCCACCAAATCGCAAGCCGTATTTGGGTCATCCACTCTTCTGAATGCAGCACCTGCCAATTTGACTGGGGTACCGGGAAAGAAATCGCAGGAAGTTGTTGCTTGGGCTGTAGAAGAACCACAGCCAGATAGGTTGCGCGACCCTCTTTGCGCAGCCAAGATTTCTCCGCACTTCGATCAGAACCGTGGTCCTCCCTTGTTCTGACCCCTCTTGGAGCGCCTAGGGCGCTACATACGGAAGGTCCTCAAGTTCTTTTGTTGGCGCTGAAGCGCTGACCTCCCACTCCGATTTATGTCGTGGTGTTTTTCAAGTTTTGTTTCGTTCGCTCCATGACGAATCTATTTATTACTTTCTATCCGATACGTCCATGTCCCCTTACCATCCATTCCAAGTTTCATTTTCGACTCGGACGGCCCCCATAGTAGATAGTGACTCGCGGCCGCGCCGCTCACATCTTTTATTCACTGATTGTTTTTCCAACCCACGCGCCGAGATTCGCCTTGTTATCTTCTTTGTGCTCTTATTCTCATCTCGCCTTACGGTTGAGTTAGTTTATTTCGTCTGCCTAGACGGTATCCCGCACACTTGCTTCATCCGGCTCACAAGGTTCATCTCTGACTCCATATAATATCTATCGTCTCGTGTATTCAAGTGTTGCTCCATCCCAACCCCTCACTTTCTCTCGCTTTGTACCACGCACCTCGTGGAACCGGATTCACGGCACGGTGTCGTTGGGGGGTAGTGTAAGATGTCCATTCCCTCCACGTCCCCTGTGAGACGCGCCGTGGTTGTGTCTCCCCGGTGGGTTTGTTGCATGAGGATTCAGACGTTGAAATGATAGAAGCGGATCAATTCGCGTGTGTGCTTGCAATAAAGTTTGGATATAGAGTCGTTCTTCAGCTTCAATGTATAGAAAAACTAAATCGCATCATGCGCACCCAATAATGCACAGTTCACACTTGCCACACGGACACTTTGACTTCCTCTAAAAGAAATCTACTGTTACTCCGGGCCCACCGGCGCTGCGACATGACAAAGACCGAACGCAGTGGAAGTAGTGATCTCGAAAGTCTGGAGAGGCCGCTGGCTGGAAGACACATTGCGTAAAGGTACTCGTCACCCAACACTCAAATGTTTATCGTATGTGCTAAGGCTCGTGGTATCAGAGTGGGTCAACTATCCCTCTCTCCGTTATCTCCGGTAACAAACACTCAGTGTAGTATTCCGTGTTTTGCCCTTTCTCCCCCCGCCTCTCGAATCCATCCACCCTCTTTCGCATCTGCCGCCACGACGAACCTAGAACAATCAACGAGAAAAGTGTGAGTTTGATATGCGAGGGAGTTCGTAATGTCCGGGAATGTCTTCTTCCCAGACTCGGGGTCGCTTGCGGAACAGAACTTGATATCGGCGAATAGGTTACTTTTGGCACGTGGAACCCGTGATTTAGAGACAAGGCAACACTGTTTGAGTGTCTCCGGTTCATTGTGCAGGAGGTCGATGGTGTAGTCGAGTATCTCTGGCGGGAGATATGAGTTCAGCATTGCGGTTTCGGCCAAGAGGTTAAAGCTTCCGTTTTGCTTTCCATCTCAACATCGATCGACTCCGTCGGTCATCCTAGGCGCTGATGAAAAAACCAGGGGTTCCGTTATCCCCACAAGCTCTGAAGGGTTGGTGGTCGGTGATCTTAGAAGAAACGAAGCGTGAGCGATTCCATTTCACGAGGCAATAGGTGTTACATGAGTTGAATAGGCTATTTACTGAGCGAATGATATCGTCTACGACGTCCAGTAACAACTTAGATAACGTCAGCAATCCTCCATTCGTTGCCTCCAGCAACAAACATTCTATATGATACCTCATATCTCCATCCCCCCTCTAGCGTCGTGTATACGACCTTTGGGCGGATCGAGCACAACTCCCAGAAGCGGGTGAGAAGGCGGGAGTAGATGCCGCCCAACAGGGACAGCCGGCGTGCAAGAGGCTTCATCCATTCCTGCTGAAGAGCGTACGAAACCAATTCACGATAGGATTGAAGGGTGGACGGCAGAGAACTATCGCTATTGTCGGTGAACGCGTTGTCGGTGACACATCCAGGTCCTCGAGATGTGGAAGTGAAAGGACGAAGTCGAAAACCTGTGAGGAGGGAGGGGTGGGAAATTTCGTGCAGAGGGATTCAATGACGGGTGATCGGGATAGTTGCCTTTGACCGACAGCTCATAATAACCAATCAGGGTCAGGTTCTCGAGAAGGGGGAACGAATGGCGTCGAAAACCTGTGGGTGTGGAAGGGCGATGGGGTCCATGCGGAGCGACTTGAGGGAAGGCGAGAACTTGTAGAACGGGGTGAGAGAGTCCTCCGAGGCTCTGAGGTACTGAGTGCTATTGTCCACGTACAGGCTGGCGACAGTAGAAAATGCTCGAATCCAACCACCCTCTTCCATGTCCGACGCCGTGACGAGCCAATGGCAACCAACGAATAGGGAGTAAGCATGATTCGCAGGGGATTTCGCAACATCCGGGAACACCTTCCACGACTCGAGGTCACTTGGGGAACGGAACCTGATGCCAGTGAACAGGCGCCTTCGGGTGCGTGGAACCCATGATTCGGAGATAAGGTAACACCGCGTGAGCGCCTCTGGTTCGTCGTGCAGGAGGTCGATGGTGTAGTCAAGCAGTGGGAGGTATGAGCCTGTCATCGTGGCTTCGGCCGAGAGGCTAAAGTTTCCATTTGACACGTTGCCCAATTCTTCCCCTCTGGCCAACCCATGACGTCCACTGACGCCCTGTTTGGTCATACTAGGCACTGGTGTGAGAACCTAGGCTCCTGACGAGTTGGTGGCTGGTGGCGATTCCAGACGAAACATGACAATTATCTCCCGAGAGTTAAAAGGTGTTGAATTGAATGGGCAAGCGAGTAGTGTCTACAACACCCGGTAAGATAAGTTAGATCAGGTCAAGCGAGGACTTCGAGAAGAGGGGAAGAACGAACAAGGTTAACATTCCGTGGGTGGGGAAGGAAGAGAGAGCAACCGCGTGCGATCAGCCGGACAGGGCCAGGGACCATGATCCTGAGACCAAAGTTCGCGAAGTAGACGGAATGTTGTTTGAAATGAGGACATTCGCCTATGAAATGTCAAAAAAAACGTCGAAAATGGATCGGTCGCCAAGCAAAGAGGCACTGACCCATGAGGTCCCTGTGGCTAAGACTGGCGCGGTGTAGATATTTCAGACCCTGGGTTGCCCCTATACACTATCGCGTACTTCAGCATAGGAAGTAGCGGGGAAAAGTGAGTCCACGTATCAATTCCAGCGGTTGGCGAGATTGTTTTCGATGAACTCCATGACGTTCCCGCGCGACATCCACTCCGACACAATGGCGAACTGCCGTTTCCTCATGTCCCCCTAAACCTCAGCGGGTTTCAAGGTGTTCAGATGGAGCGTTCTCCAGGGGACGACCTCCTTGCAAAATTGCTGGAGTGGAACGGCTGAGTGACCGTGTCTGGGTAGCCAACGATGACACACACCCTTCTCATCCTCAAGAAGTCGTCCTGCTGTAACCCTCAATGCCTTTCTCGCGACGATGCATCCCCTACACGTTCCGGACCTGAGGTCTGCAAATCCACTGGACGCGTTTAGCCCGCCCGAAACCTCAAACCTCCTCGCTATCCTCGTGCGACGTAGCAAATAGACCATAACGTTCAGCTAGTCTCCTTAGCGCGACGAAGCAAGCCTGTTTGGCTGTGGGTGAAGGAGGGTAGGTTTAGTGGGGGCAGCTGGAAGGAGGGAGAACAAACGCGGTTGGACAAATCGGGACCAATTCCGTAACACCCAGGATGCGGGTTCCAAGTCCCGCTCAATACTTTCGCCAGCTGGAGGAGGTGTGGCGGCGCCCAATGGGTTTTCCACACCTCATTGGGACACCGTCCCGTCTCCGCTGAATGGTTTATGGTGCGCGTCACTTAGAGACCACTACTTTGTGACAACCGGCGCTCGTCGAGAAGTCGACCTCACACAATTCACTCCTAGGAAATCCACCTTGATAGATCATCTCCTTTTCATCCGTAGAAGAGATCTGTCAGACAGAATTCCTTGAAAATGTATCCTTGCCGAGATATTATTTTTCTT
>Ga0307511_10002276_pt1 | contig 20076 bp, 13 predicted proteins | sample 13_EM_MG_FD_200266 | JGI IMG/M metagenome (GOLD analysis project Ga0307511, IMG submission 200266) | Populus trichocarpa ectomycorrhiza microbial communities from riparian zone in the Pacific Northwest, United States - 13_EM | ecosystem: Host-associated > Plants > Roots > Unclassified | place...
TTCAACGTTCACACCTGAGATGCAGTTTGATAACCCCCCCATGAATTTTGTTCACTCAGTACTAATATATCTCGATAGTGCACCTTCTAAACCACCTACGCTAAGTGTCCGCCAGTTGATATCACATTGTGGTGGGGTGTGGGTGAAGTTGTCGGTCAGCCATCACTGGCGATGAGAAGGACTTTACGTCTATAATTCTACATTATCTCAACAACTACTGGACCAATTTGAATAATTCTTGCACTATTGAAATCGCCTGTTTCTGCTCTATAAATGGTACTACCTGCTTACACTCTCTGTGTTGTTGCTGAATACTAGACTCTCTTTATACGTTGAAAATTCTGTGGTTTGGCTGCAACTGTGGTTTGGCTGCAACTGTGGTTTGGTTGCAACTGTGGTTTGGCTGCAACTGTGGTTTGGCTGTCGGGCACTCAGAGAGAGAGCGAACGGGTGCTGGCGGCGGAGTGAGAACGAAGGCGCCAAGGGGAACCCCTGTTAGGCACGAGTACCTGTTGAGAGACCGCCCCACCCAGGCCAGCCAGCTGCGCACTGCCAACTACGCCAGCATCCCCCAGGGAGGGTATCTTGCTGGGAGGGGGTATCCCATAATTTTCGAGGTGTATACGGCAATTTCGCATGAGTTCTGCTACTAGCTAATAGGCGCATATTGTAGAGCATATTCAATAGTATTGGAATACAATTTACCCGGCCTGTATAGGAAGCCTAGCCAGTGCAATATCCTGATATCTTCGGGGGGTTGACATGGATCATAGCACCGTCATGGGTCCGGTCTTGATCAAAAACTGTAGGTAAGAATGATGAATTCTATATGTAATGTGCAGGCCGACTAGATTATAAATGCGAATTCGAATATGCTAGATCCAGACCCGGCTAGACCGGCAAGTAGGCTTGGCGGGAGTTGAGGGTAATGCTGTTCAGTGAATTGAGGGTAATCGTTAGTAAACTGTTACACTCGCTTTAATCCTTGTGCTCTAACTTTCACCCCCTACTAACTGCTCTACTCTACTATGACCGACATTTATCGCTCAACTACAGCCACCATCCTAGCGGAGCAGCTTAAATGATCAAAGCATCTATCAAGTATACAATCGAGCCTCCCTTATTGCATAAGCCTGAAGTTGGGTATCCCAGCCAGAACCACAAGGCCTCTGGAGGATCGAGCCCGCCTACAAGAAGCTTGTGCCAACCAGACTAGGTCGAGCAGTGCATCGAAGAAGTGTGTTTAGTACCTGAAACCTTTTAGCTATAGAATATATACAGGAGCATAGAATACAATGCTAACCCCAAACTTGATCGGGATGTTCGAGACTACCGGATCCTCTAGAAGGATATCGATGCATATATAATATAATACTGCCGTCCACACCCTTTGAGCGGCCCTCCAGGGCCAAAACAGCATCGATTCTCTAGTCCTCAGTTTGAGGTAAATAAGCCCCTCTTTCCAACTAATATACCCAGCATAGTTCCACCCCAGTTCGCCTATTATCAACAGGAACTCAGTATCATTCCGAGGTGAGTCTCGTCAGTGTATAAAGAACCTGTGCTGAGTCCACCACCATATCTAGCTTGAGTCTGTCGGAAGTTGCATTTCGGCTGTGGTGATCAATATGCCAACAGCCTGATGCTGCGATGCAGTGTTTGCCACCTTGCCTTTAGGTCACCAGCACCCTCATTGGGTGTCATTGGACAACCTAAGTGACATAGTAATAATGAAATTGCCGACGTATACTATAGGAACTCGGGATCTTTCACTGATTCATTCGTAACCGAACATACTTTAATGCAAGGAACCAGAAGCCGCTCGTTTGTTATCCACAAATCCTCCTAGTCTAGTTATACTCCTCTAAAGTTCTAACGTATCTGCAACTCGTAACTGAGCCCGGGCATCCTAGGTCGATAGATCAGTATAATACTAACTAACAGCTGTTAAGTCAGAATCCAGGCAGCATGGAGTCAGCAGTGAGCCCCCAGCCGTGGCAGTCTCTAATGCGGCTGCTCCACATACACCACTACCAAAACCACCTTCACTCAGGCCACCTTCTTTTTTTCCCCTCGCAAGCCTTGCTGCAAGCGTACCCAATATTCAAATATTGGGTTTGAAAAGTAAAAAGATGCTGCTCCGCTGCAAAACAAAACAAAAAACCTTCCACAACATCTGCAAGACTGGCCACTCGGGTCCCAGTTTTATAGGCTGACCTTGACATCCTCTGCTTACACCATGACGGCCATATTAGACACAGAGAAGGAATCAGATAGGGGTGGCTTCTTACTATATAGTAAGTTGTGCAGTCAGAAATTCGACGATAGGATGGATACCAGGGTATCAGGGTATTCCCACAAAGTAGCGGATGAAGCGGGAGGGAGGGAACACAGGTGCTACCTGCTCCCGCGAACTTACTCCAACTCCCCCCTTGGCGACTCCCGCGACTTACGCTCCACTACCACAGCGGACTCTTCTGCGTGCCGCCGCAAGCAGATATAACCACAGCTCAACACATCTACAGAAAACAAACAACCCGCCGAACACAAACAACTCATAGAACACAAATAACTCCGGGCATCAGTTTGTCCACCATGATCACACATGCTAATAGAGTATTTGTCCTGACCTGGCTAGACCCAGCAAACGAACAAACAATTGTTAGAGTCCGTGCGACCCACCTTTGGGGGGACTTTTCCGTATACTTTTGTGAGATTGGCGGTATCCAATTGGGTCACGCCTTCGTCAACCTCAAGAGGGTCCCACGATCTATCCCTAAGTAAATTCTGATCATGGATTGGAATGCTACCGCTGTAGTCCCAAGTAGCTCTGATCAAGGCAAATAACTTATGTGCTCCCAACAAGACCACGAGGGTGTATGTATTGATAATGCGATCCAAAGATGGGCTTTGAGGAAAAAGCCAAAGTTGGGGTCGTTGGTTCGGAAGGATATGAGGGGAAATTGAGAGCGGAGGGACCTGGAGTCCCTAAACAGTATATCCGCTTTCTCCTATTTGCAAATTTAAACTAATTATGAAGAAGAGGATTGTCACCTTGTCTGCTGAGTCAAAGTGAATTGTTAATCATTTAATTTATATGCATTGGTTGACTAGTTTTATTTTTGGCAGAGTTGCCGTGTTGTGCTTAGTTACTTCAAGTTTCTTAGATACGGTATTCATTACCCTGAAACTTTCTTGCCAGTTTTTAGTATACCACCACAACCAACCAGCTTGACTATACTATACAACAGACAGTACCAGCCCACACTCCATCCACCGATCATCGATCACCCACGATGAAGAATCTGATAAAGCCTAGACCAGAAAGGTAGAGTAGGTAGCGACGTGTGGGGGCTACGTTTAATCCAGCTATCCATATCTGATTCCCCCTTCTACGCGATCGAGGATCGAACGATTTGCATAAGAATAACAAGCTATACTTATGTAGTATCTGTAGAATGATCATGATAAAAATCGCCGTAAATTAGTTCATCGACCGATCCGATCCATGATCCATACCAAATCCCCATGCTCCCTACTAGGATCGCACGATCAATGAGCAATGAGTTTAAATGAACCACACAACCATAGTACTTACTACAGCGATTGATGGGTCAATGGGATGGACTGGTCAATGGGATAGCCTAGCCCATGAGGGTTGGTTGCGCTTCAGGTAGGCTGGCAAGTAATATGTTCTGTCTCATGTGCCTACGGTCAGTGCGTCTCTTCAACGGTATCGGTAGAACTCACAACCTCACAAGTAATAATGAATTCTGTAATCCCTGCCTGACACCCGGTCTGCACCTGCGGAAAGACCTGTATTTAGCACACTTAATCCTAATATACTCTAGTTTCTTCGCATCCCATTGACCCATCAATCGCTGTATACTACATTCCACTGTAACCACTAGCTAGGGAACGTGTTGATTTTGACTTTGAACACCAGAATGAAACTACAGCAAATACTTCATTTATGTTTGTTTACTTACCCTGATATTGGTAAAGCTCTTGAGCGGCATTAAACCATCTTTACCCTACAACGGTTCCTGTAAGAGAGGGTATTAACAAGAATACATAACAAATCATATAGCTCTAACGATACGACCATGAAACTTCCAATTGAATTCAATGCCTGTTAATCTTTGAGAGACTAGTCCGGATCCCAGTAAATAGGGGCATTGCTGTAAGTCATCCTGGATATGGAATTTAATAGTGAAGTAGGTATACCAACCATAAAAACTTGCAACAAAGAAAGCTATTGCAAGAACACGACACTTGGCGAGCCTCTTAATTCAGGAGGAAAAACAAAAAAAAACAAGGTATTCTCCTTCAGTCGCGCTCTAGAAGCTCAGATCAAAGTACAATGGCTGTCCCCCACAATGGTCTAGTGAATGGGAACAATAATATATAAGCTACTAGTATCTAATGCAAATAGTTCGATTCTCGATCGCGTAGAAGGGGGAGTTAGATATGGGCAGCTAGATAAAACGTAGTCCCCCCCACCACACACACACACCCGTCGCTGTCTACTCTACCTTTCTGGACTAGGCTTTATCAGATTCTTAATCGAGGATTGGTGGATGGAGAGTACTGTCTGTTGTAAAGTAGACTCGGAAGTGAGAGACCGATGGTTTACGAGAGCTTGTGCCAACAAGACTACCGATGGTTACGCTCAAAAAGCAAGTTTTCTTATCATAGTCCCGATAAGAATAACAAGCTCCTCATTTATCTTTCGAAGATATCCGAGCCCTTGTGTTGCGCTTGGAGATATTATCGGCGAAATGCCAGTGAGGGAAATAGAGTAATAGGACGGGAAGATACAATGCAAGGTGGGTCTGGGACTGAAGCTTCCTCTCCAACAATGGAGACAGATACGTATAATATATTAAGCAGCACCAATGCATCACTTTTAGGTTGAATAAAGAAGAATCCCCGAATCATTTACATTATGTTAGTCAGCTCGCTACAACCCTACACAATAACCAGAACTCGCCCATATATCACAATATATTATAGCCAATGGTTGTGCTACTTACCTACAATCGACATCTACTCCTCTCCTAGGCCTTTTATCTCTGAAGAACACTCGGGCATTACCCTGAATCCACCTCTACAATTCCAGGTATCAAAATTAATCTACTCCCCAAGAAAAAAGAAAAAAAATCTGAACCTTTTTTTATGTCAAGCTATGAAACCAAAGGAATCCAACCCCACCACGTATCGACAGATATTTGCCTCTTAACAGCTCCATCACCCGCCAATAAAAGTAAAGTAAAATGCCAAATCAATTGTAATGTCCAGCTCTAAAATAAACCAAGCTCCTAACCCCCAGCTCCGTGCCCTAGTTATGTGCTCAAGAAGAGATAAAATTCGATGAAAAATAAATGAAAAATAGAAAGCAAAGAAAGCCCACCCCCCAAAAAAGTCATGAGAACTCCGTCCACTATACCACCCAAAGGAAACCCAAGCAAATAGTAGTAGCTTATTCCATTCTCACAAATAAAGCATCTCCCCCCCTTTTACGCCTCGGCGTCAGCTCTCCATTTCCCGTATACAGCTGAAAGCCATAATCATCCACTGCAACTGCCAGTTACTTCTCCAGCTCCGCCATATTCTCCTTCCCGCCAACATTTCTGCCAGCTCCGGCTACCCCACAGCATCTATCCCGACCCCCCTGGGGATTCCTGGCCTAGGCTCAGCCAGCCCAGCCTCTACAGCCCCGGCTTCCACTAGCTCAGCTTCCACCGACCCACTGCTAACAACACCCCTCGCCATTCTCTGCATAAACCCCGCCAAATAGACACTGGGCTTAACAACCACCATATCCGCCGCCGCCGATAACATCTTCCCCGACTGTGGAACGACACTCCCCAGTTGACTCAGCAGGTTACTATCATCCTCATACGTCGTAACAAACGTAGTTTCCGAGTTCGTCAGCGTCGCCCCTGTAGTAGTCTTTGGCGGGGGCACGACCCACGGCTGGCGATAACTTGGCTCGCGTGGCCCTTTATGAGGCATTGTTGGCTTGGAGTCAAGGGCCTCGGCCGGGGGGGAGCCATATGACGTAGCAGACGCCGAGTATGTGAATGTGGAGGGACCTAAGAAGTCAACAGACGAATTTACTACTGGTGCGATGCCGATGGGGCTTGGCCTACAGGATGTTTGTTCGGATGACTGGACATCCTGGCCGACGGTATGATTTCTGTTAAGTTCGCTGAGTTCCTCATACTGGGCGTCCTGGTCGGAGGTATGTTTTATGTTGAGAAGATCGCTGGGGTACTCGTTACGCATAGGCGTAGGAAGGACGTCGTCAAACGACACCATGCCTGGTAGAAAATACGGCGATATGAGGGGTGTAGGTGGCGGGAGCCCTCTCGATGGGCCAAATGTAAGTGGGCCGGGCCTATGAGGGCTCCTCGGGCGCAAGGCGAGATCCACATCTAACTTAATTGAATCCGACATAGGCGCGGGAAGGAGGTCGCCAAATGATTCCAGGGCAGGAGAGGGGAGTGGTGTAGGTGGCGGCCCTCCTGAGGGGCCTGGCATGGGGAATTTAGTCTTATGGTTCTTCGGGCGCAAGAAAGGAGATGGCAAGGTCGATGAACCCTTTGCCTTTGGCGTTTCCATTGACTGCTTTACCGCTATCCACTCCTTTTCCTTCTTTCTTAACTCCTTCTCTTTCTCTTTCTCATCCTGACCAACAAAATCCACATCCATCCTCACAAACGGACATTCTTCTTTCTCAAATGACAGCACTCCTCGCAGGGCGTTTTTAAACTCTTCAACAGCCCCATTCATTCCCGCCTCGTTGATCTCCACTCTCCAATATGTCCCCAGCCTGATACGGAGCACAAACACTCCTTTGCCCCTCCCCCTACCCCAAACCCCCTTCCCAACTACTTCTTCAACACACCAACAAGTACTCTTGGCCATGACAGGATGCACGGCCTTGCCACTTTGGATAAATGCAGTGTTATGTGGCTTCGCACGATAAACTTTGATTGATCCTTTGGCAATCGTGCTATCCGTAAGATTTGTGGAGGGCAGTAAATGCTGCTCTGCATCCCATTGACTGCTATTCCCAGTGATAGTAAAACTAACAATCTTCGAGTAAGGATGAGAATACAAGATCTGAATATTTTCATTCCCATTGCCATTCAAAGAAAATTTCGGCGGTGAGGCACCCACAGAGGACGACCCCAGACGGATATTATTGCTGTTCATATCGGAATATTGATCTGATCGTAAAGTCACTAAACTTGCCCCCTTCACCTCCCCCAGGACCAGAGGAAGTGCTGTGCCCATAGGTAGTGTAGCTGATCTTTTGGCACGACTTGGAGACATAAAAACTGCAGGAGTAGGAACACGAGGTGGAGGTGGGGGGAGTGCTGGTGGTGCTGGGTCTGTCTCAGAACGACGCAGGAGCACAGAGCTTGCCTTTCGGAGAGTATGTGTTTTGATATCCCTGCGGGAGGGTAGGTGCGGGCCGCTCATTTCAAGCCCAGTGTAGTCTGGTTGCCCGATGTATCCTCTGTTCATGCAACCCGTGACACACATACGATATAGATATATATCATATATCGGCCTCTGCGGATTCCCGGTTACTGTTTGGAATGTGATGCACGCCGTTTGGATTCGACTGAGAATGAATTGACGTTGATGAATGAGGGGCTTATGATATTAAGAAAACGACGCTTTCTGGAGAGCCGAACCAATTTGACACTTTATATGGACGCAAAGAAGGTGTATAGAAGGAAAAATCAATATTTTCATTCCAATAGCCCTCTGCTCTATATCTCCGTTCTTATATATAAACACACTGTGCTTCCCCCTCTGGTTCCTACCAGAGCCTAGGTAGACCAGCCAACCAGAATTCAAGCTGTGCTTTGACTCTATGACTGTTGATGTATCTTTTGTTGTATGTTTCTGTAGCGGGTGCTATTGATGATGTCGTAATAATGTTGGTAGATGGAACGCACATGCGCAGAATATAGGTCTGCAACAGCAAAGAAGCTTTCCAAATAACAGGTGAAGGAGGGTATATGCTGCACGAATGCCTCACTGGATCAAAGAAAAAACGCTGTATGAAATAACGTGACAGCAATGCGTAAGGTTAGGTATACCAGTTACCAGGAAGCAGTGGTGGTGGAAGAAAGGAGCAGGCAGGATATACTTGTGCCTCAGATAAAGTACTGAACCACCCGTTATCGGGTTATCGGGGTACACGAACAAACACAAGACCCTCGCAACCGGAACCGCCAACCCGCTGAAGCAACTCGCCTAGCATTTTGAAGTATCCAGTTGCTTAACCGCCCCTTGCGTTCTGTTAACGTTAGGCATTCATTTTTCTCCGCCCCTCTATTACCATGACCACGAGATACCTTCCAACGGTGAACCGTACCTGGAATCGATGCGGTAGGGATCATAACCGCGGGGCGTAGGGCCGTATGCAAGGAACATCTGTGGATGCTAGGGGGGGGCAAGGGTGCAGGATCCATGGGTCAAAAATCCGACAGGCATTCACACTTTCAAGCGCTGATGCTTATTTTGTTTTCTTAAAAATCTGTACTCGCATTCGGCCGAAGCCACCGCGAGAGCTGATGTTAGGTACATACAAGCACGGTATCTCTTCATTCTAGATCATTACGTTTGACAGTGGTTGAGTGTGATTTATTATGCTATGATTGGTTCGCTAGAGTAATACATTTTCAGCAAAATCAAAAAAGATTCTTCTACTTCACCGCACCATTGCAAAGATTCTTCCGTCTGCTTTGTCCCCTACAACCGTCTAGCGAGCATCACCACCCTCCTCCGCCCAAGACAAAAAGGTTTCTTCTACCTCACCCATCTCTGACAGGTCTTACCCTAGAATACAATGTCCGATTTCGTCTCCCTTTTTTGCCTGGTCTACAGCAAGCCGTTCAGAAGGCTTTCGCAGTTGGAATCGAAAGAGGAAATCTTCAAAGAGCATAAAAAGAAGCCTGCGCTTGACCATACACCCACCGACACTCTCTATCTCTGACAAGTGCCCATACCAGAGGAGAACGGTGAACTTTGCTCTCGAAGATTCCAAAATCGGCAGAGTGTTCAAGGGTGATCCCCGAGGACCATGTCCACATTATCTTAAAGGTTCCTGGTAATTGAGGCACACACTTGTGGATTTCACACTCGCGGATTCCACACTAACTGTACTGGCGCCTGTAGTGCAAGATAGCCCGCACTCATAACAGAGCTCAAGAAGGAGACCGGTAATCACTCAATAAAGCACCACTAGTATGTGATTTTAAATCTCCTTGCAATCGCCTCCCATGACTCCTTGTTAGTTTTCTATATACAGTTACAACTCCTCATATTAGATCCGGAATAAACTCGGGATCTCCAAACTCGGGATATACCGTAGAAACCCGCATATAAGATAATACCACCTATTAAGAAATCACACTTGCATAAGAAACGTCAGGTACCAGGGTCTGAGGATCCCGTAAATCAGAAACATGGACGATGTTTTGCTTATTCGATATCACTAGTCTTCCTAACTGAGTACCATAGTCTTATCAATTACCAGTGTGAACGCAACTGCATCTCCTGTTGGCACTGCTCCCACTGAATGCCAATTTGATTCAGACGACTCAAGCCTTGAATCCATCCTAAGCCAGCTAGATAGTGTTACGTATCTGGGGTGGAGGAATATATTGATATGGTTGATGCTCAATACATTACCACAGGGGAGCCAGAAGCGGCTATTGAGGCCCAAATGAAGCTTGAGCTTGCTCATGCATTAGACATGAGACTTGGTGATGGGGTTGGTTGGTTTTGCCCTGTATATAGTGTAAAGGAACCCCCCAAATATAAGAAACTAAATTTGGAATACCCCCGATTTTGTAGTTGATTAAGGAACGTTTCTTATACGCAGATTATACGGTACGTACCTATCGTCCTTTACTAGATGGATATTCCCGGCCCACGTATCTACTAAGAGAGGCTTGACTGTATCTATAGAAGAGAAGATATTGATTTCGTAAATCCCGTCGCTTCTGTAGCCGGGGCTATCAAGGCTCTTGTACTAAACAAATTACTCAAATGCTAAAAACTGTACATTTGTCCTCCTTCCCTTTCCCTCAGTGCAGGCCCAAGGCCGTGAGAAAGTTCTGCGATTCTCTTCTACATCCACCATCCCCCCTCTCCCCTCCCGGCCTTCACATTACCACGACCTTAAGAGTGAATGGGTTTGCCGTAAGTGGCCATGGCAGCCTCCTTGAATGCCTCAGATAGTGTTGGGTGGGCTAGAAAAGAACATCATTAGCCACATTGAACTAAGATATACTGTGGGATCAGGGGCAAAGCATACCGTGACTTGTTCGTCCAATATCCTCAGCAGAAGCGCCATACTCAATTGCCAAAACACCCTCAGCAATCATCTCACCGGCGTTGGATCCAACGATGTGGATACCCAAGATGCGGTCAGTCTCCTTGTCGGCAATGAACCTAGAATGCTATATTAGCATTGGTAAAATAGCTAAATGACAGTTACTAAGAGACTCACTTGACAAGTCCCTCAGTATCGAGGTTAGTCCTAGCACGGGAGTTGGCACTGAATGGGAAAACTCCGACATTGGTTGAGAGGCCTTTGGCCTTGCACTCCTGCTCGGTCAGTCCAACCCAAGCGGCCTCAGGATGGGTGTACATGACGGATGGAATGGCGCCGTAGTTGACGTGGCCATGACCGTGCTTGATGTACTCAACCGCAGCAATACCCTCCTCCTCAGCCTATGAAAAAACAAACTGATCAGCCATGTTTTCTTCCGCGAGTATCTAAATAAAATTAATTACTTTGTGGGCCAACATAGCACCGAAGGTTACATCACCAATGACCCTGATGTGTGGGAACTTGGTCCTGTACTCCTGATCAATAATGATCCTTCCCCGCTCATCGGTATCCAATCCAATGTTCTCCAAACCAAGGCCATAAGTGTAGGGCCTGCGCCCGATAGCAACGAGAACAACATCAGCGTCAAGGGTCTCGGCCTTTCCGCCCTCGGCCCCCTCAATGTTGACAACAACCTTGTCAGGTGAAACATCTCCACCTATCACCTTGGTCTTGAGCTTGAACTTCATGCCCTGCTTGGTGAGGACCCTCTGCATGGCCTTTGCCATATCGGTGTCCATACCTGGACCACCGATCTGGCCCAAGTATTCAACGACAGTAACTTCCGCTCCAAGTCTTGACCATACGGAACCCTGAATAAATTCGCAATTAGCAATTGCCGAACCAACCATAAAAACCTGCAGCATACCATCTCAAGGCCAATGATACCGCCTCCAATAACCACCATCTTCTTTGGCACCTGAGTCAACGCAATGGCTCCAGTGCTGGTAATAATCCTCTTCTCATCGATCTCCAAACCATGGAAGGGAGTAGCCTCGGATCCAGTAGCAATGATGATGTTCTTCGCACGGAGAGTCTGTGGCTCACTGCCATCGATAGGCGCAACTTTTATCTCGTGCTCGCCGACAATAGTTCCGGTTCCCTTGACGTAGTCCACACCATTCTTCTTGAATAAGGATTCAATTCCTAATGTAAGACCATTGACGGAAGTCTCCTTCGCCTGCATCATCTTCTTCAGGTTGAGCTTTACTTCGCCGACTATTGGTAAGCATTCCAATTAGCTCCACATCCTGCCGAAGTCGTGGTAGTAAAATCGGCTGGCTGACCTTCAATTCCGCGGTTCTCGATATCGTGCTTTATTTGGTGATAGATATGGGAGTTGTTGAGTAGGGATTTTGATGGGATACATCCCACATTCAAACATGTACCACCAAGAGTGCCTCTCTTTTCTATACAAGCAGTCTACAGACAACTATTAGCACTCTACCCATGTGGTCGGTTGGAACCCCCTGGCTTACCTTTAAGCCCTCCTGCGCAGCTTTTATCGCAGCAACATATCCACCAGGTCCTCCACCTACAAGCATAATTAGCTAGGAAAACATTCTCTGAACCGCTGAATATGAAAGTCAAATACCGATAACGACAACATCATGCTCCACAGACCCCGCTTCGGAAGCCATCCCCCGCCGTGAAGGGATGATGGTGTAAGATGGAGCAGCAAAACGACATCGTGCGTGGGCCCTCAATGCCGGCCTCAGGGCAGAGGGTTTAGTGAGCAAGTTGAGCATCCCGAGAATACGAAAATGGAGAGTGTGCAGGGGAAAAGGAAATTGGGGTATCTCAATTGGAGTAAGGGAGTAGTGTTGATGGAAATCTAGTATGCAAAGCTCTAGCGGAGGTAGTTCGCGGCGGAGGCACTGTTGGGCGCGGAACAACTTTGAAGTTGGGATGCTTGGCTTGGCGGTGCCTTCAATAGCCGCCACTTTCGCATGAACGGAACTAGTCTCGTAATCGTCTTTCAAGAAAGATATCCCAACGACGGAGTTCTCTAGTGGGGAGCGAGGTTGGTGAGAATGAGGGAAACAGATGCGGCAGTGTGGCGGCCGGAAGTGAAGCGAAACAAAAGCCCGAATATTCGCCAACTATCAATCTACGAGCCCGGCCCTATATAAACCATTCTAATTCAATTAAACTTTTGAATACCCAAAGTAAAATGCCCTTTTTGGTACGAGAACAAAAATTCCCTCACAGCAAGGACTGCTTCCTCCACCAACAGTGTCCGTAATTTCCGATGACGCAAATTATATCACTACGCTACCCTGTTGCCTGTGCCACAGCAGCAGTCTTCAGTGCATCCAGCGCCACTCGGACTCCCCACTGGACAATTTCCGTCTCGGCGGCCCCACCTGCAATGTCCGTGTTCTTGACATGCTTTTTGAGGAAGTAAAGCACTCCCCGGGTTAAAGCGGGCACGTCGTTGATCCTCAGGAAAACTTCCATGATAGGCTTCTCGGTCCTCTCACCCGCCTTATAGCCAGGCTGGGTTTTGAGGATGAGTGTAATGAAGAATGCTTCTAGGAACATTTTCGTGCGTTTTTGTAGGTATGCCATGTTGAGAACCTAAATACAGTCGGCCAATAGCTATTCAGTTCCATGCCGTTTGTGAGCAGCTCTATAGAGCAGCCACATACCTTCAAAATGTGCAATGATAGGGCACCTTCACCAACTAAATTGCCATAGAGTTTTGCTAGGTTGACCATCTTGGTCATCGGTATCTCGCCTTCCTCATCCCCGCCGTCTAACTGTTCACCACCTCCATCGCCCTCACCTAATTGCCTGAAAATTCCCCATAAAGAAAACTGCAAAGCCATTTTGAGGGGATGTTGGCTGCACAGGTGGCGAGCAATGAGGGTATAAAAATGATTATAATTGGGTTCAGCCCCACAGCAGTGGAGGACGACGCGAGGAATTTCCCTTTGTTGGACCTTCTTTAGCCGAAGCCTTAATAGACGTTCACATGCGTCTCTATAGTTCTAGAGCTGATGTTAGACCATCAATCATGAACCGTCGATAGGGACCTGTACAAACCTCACTGCTCATGATCGTGACGAAGATTGCCCGCCTCACATCAGTGTTCATCCCCTGCTCCCTGGCAAACTGGAGATAGTCAATTGAGTCTAGGGTATCATTGCCCACCTCCTGACTCTTCTTCACTACTAGCTTCTCTCCCTCCTGAGTCGGAGTTGATTGCCCTGCCATGTTGTCTCTCCAGGAAGCTCCAACCAGCCACCATTTCCCCTTCGTTTCCACATTTCGTATATCTTCTAGTGATACACTCAGTGGCTCGCTTGCACGAAGAGGTCGTGTATTGAGGGAACCAAGTGTTTTCTTCATACGCTGAGTTGACTCCACGAGCACTACCGAGTTCGCAACTGCAGCTTTCAGGCGATTGTTCTTTAAGTTTGTAACAATTTCAATCATGAACTTTGTTCGTACACTATTCTTGAGTTAGCTATCACATCACGTTAAGGAATGATGTGAAAGGAACATTACGAGAGGTTCGCTTCTCCAGTGTTTGCGACAGAAGCCTGCATCATCAAAACCAGATCCTTCAATGCGGTTGGGTCGTCCACTCTTAATTGGGGACCGCAATCTTAACGAATATCAATGATCACTCAAAGTGATGGAGAGCTTTGGGGCTTACTTCTCACGAGCTTCAGCAGCAGTTCTGTATTCAATTCCGTTATGTCCTTTAAGAACGTCCGGACAAAATCAAACATTAGGGTGCATCCCACCACCTGGAAGTTGTAGAGCTCCGAGAGCAAGGAGACCATATTCGAACATTCCTTGCCTCCACTCTGCCCATCCTCCGGTTTGTTTCTTTCATAGCTTTTGTCAAACTCTTCAACTATCCTCTGTGAGACGTGCGCGCCAAAATCTACTCCTATAATCTTATAGAGGGCAGCAATGAAGCCTGCATGTAGAACCATAAAGGTGTCCAGCAGGGTCGACCGATCACACACGGACGCAATAATAAGATCGGCGAGCGTAGATGTGACATGATGTCGAGGATTACTGCGGTACAGCTGCTCCATTTCATTGACTATCCCAAGTAAGGTTGGCTCTGCAAGGCGATTGAGTTGACCTTGAATCTGCCGGCGAAGGCGGGTCAATTGCTCATCTTCCCCAGTGACCGCCTTTCTCAGGGAAGGTGGTATATACTTTCCAGTACTCGGGGCAGGTGCATTTTTTCGCCTTCCATAGATATCTAATTCATCTGGGTTCTCCCCTTTGGGTGCTTCCTTGGCCTTAATATCCTCACCACCAACCTCATCACCGCCCTCTTCTTCATCCTCTTCGCTATTGTCGTCCTCTCCCTTACCATCATCTCCAAAGCCCTTAAATTCCTCCTCAGAGTCACTATAGGCTGGGCCCGTTCCATCATCATCTGTTCCTTCCTCAGATTCGGATTCAGGCTCCGGCAACTGAGATCTCTTCCGCTTCACCCCCCTTAGCCCGTCCTCCGAGTCCAATCCCTCCAGTAAAAAGTCTAGTCCATCGTCAATGAAGGCTTTTGGTAGCTTCTTGTCCTTGATCTTCAGCTTCTTCTCCAAGGCCGCAATTTGTGCATCATCCTGTGCAAGTTTATCCTTTACAGCCCTCCGCATGAACCTCTTGTCCGCTTCTACCGTCTCTGGTTTGGGCTTCTTCAGAATTGACTTCTTTGGCTGGCTACTAGGTACTGGAGAGATCTCCTTCTTTTCGACTTTCTTCAATCCCTGCGGTTTCGGGGGCTGCGGACTCTCGGCATCGTCGAAATCACTATCAGTGAGCTCATCGTCATCGCTCCATGGTAATTGCGGTTTTGGCTCACCGGGGGCAGGGCCGCGACTAGAGGTTGTTTTTAGTCTCTTTGATCGCTTCCTCTCCAATCGCTCAGTTTTCCGCCGCTCCTTCCTGCCTGGAATATTTCGACCCTTCGGTTTGGTTGATTTGGGACCTTGGAACATTAGCTTAGGTAAGTCTATGGGGTTTACAGCACTTACTTGACTGAAGCTGGTCCAGCAGCTGTCTGGGAAGCTTGGTGGTACTGGTTTTCTGGTGAGAAGGTGCCATGGTTGGGACGAAGTGTACTGAAGGATTTGAAGCAGGATTGTAGACAGCTTCAGTATAAGGCTTAGCGTTAGTAGATTCGGCTCCGGTAGGTCGGGGCTGCGCTGTAGTCTCGCAGTGATGTTTGTTGGAATTGCAATTGATCTCAGGGTGATAGGAACACCTATATCCGTAAATCTTGTAATTGTTAACGTAGCGGACCTTCTTATTTTTGCCCGAGATGGCTACTAAAGTTCTAGAAGTTGCCAAGATTTCAGTTGTATGCAGCTGAAGGGGAGCGCGCGTAGGTAAGGTGTTGGCGTTGGGCTCCACAGTTAATTCACCGTGCCCCTCCATATTCCAACGCCCCCCACCATCGTCAAGATGCACCAGCAACTTCTGAACAACGAGGAGGTAGTTATAGCCCAGACCGACTTCTCCACAACTACTGACGTCAATCCGTAGTTCTTTCAAAAGCTCGGGCAGCTCTTTGCTACCACCACGAAGCAGGAGTTCGGGTCAGTGTTCTTGACACAAAAGCGATGCAAGTATTTCACCGGCTCATCCTCGCCGAGTAGTTCCGACTGACCTTTGCGGGACAGTAACACCCCATGACCAAAGCTCCGAAAAATCCGACAAAAAGCCACAAGAGGACACATTAGCAGACCTTGCACTTGCAGAGACACCAGGCCCAGTACTGATACGGGCAACAAATGGCGCCAGCAAACAAAATAGGGATGCGAAGAAGATCAAGTTTTCTACCCTCGTAGAGCCTGATGCGGTCGATGCCTTTTACGTCCGATATGCGGAGGTGTGCAAAACTGGGATGGCGGCTCTGAAGAAAAAGAACCGCAGGAAGAAGAATAAAAAGAAGGCAGCGAAGGCAACAAAAACTGAGGGCGCTACTGCATGATACGGCAGCTTTATCACCTGAGCTCTGATGCGATTTTTACATACCAATTAATGTCCACCCATAATCCTGCACTTTGCCTTTCAGTTGGCGCTTCTCTCACTATTGCTTGCAGGGCTCTTCCCTTCCCCTAGCTATTGTTTATATTATTATTATCTATTTTCTTGAACTCTTGCTCCACAGGGCCGGCCTCCACTCCCCCTCAATCACAAGCAGACTCAGTTCCCGCTCCTGACGGAGGGGAGGGTAGGTGGTAAATAGATAAGAAAAGGCAGAGATTTACAATGTAGAGGACTACACTTGCTATGTCAAAGGCTATTTAATCTGAGAAGCTTTACACAATACATTACTCTCGCCGCTAAAGCATTCAGAGTACCTCTGCTTGAAATGGCATTCCTATGATTGGCTCAATTTCATAGGATCCAGTACGTACATTGTTTCACCTTTGAATCCTATATTGGATGTAGTTTAATTGATCGAAGTCACTACTATAGCCTGTACTCTAGGTAAGTAGAGGGTTACGAGTGATATCGCAACTTCAGGGTAAGGGCTTGGGTGGCTGGTATGATGACTAAGTATGGTGTTTGACATGCTTGTGATCCGCGTCGTACCTAGATCCGCGTTTCTCATCCTGGTTCGCCGCAACTTTACCCTTCGCCAAAAGTAAGTGTTTGGGGAACTCTAAACAGACAGTCTGGGATACGCTCGTGCCTGGATACCAAGCTATCGCATCTAGATACTATCGCCCCCAATAACGAACGCATAAACCAGAGTTATCCGCAGGTTACGTCTGCCGAGGGAGGGAGCGGCAGCTAGAAACATCAACGACAAGAAGAGTTCAACGGCTTTCACCACGATGCCGGGTCGTGATCCAAAGCTACCAGATGCTGTGTACAAAGCTATGCAGGGTGTCATGGACACCTTGTTCGCACAAACAGATGAGGAGTGAGTTACCCATAATTGGTTTTCTTTGGTGGACACAATTCTCGGGGCATCTCAAATTGACAGTTCCAGCGGCCGCGACATCTCACAAGTCTTTCATGATCTGATCCCGAAACGGGCGCTTCCCGACTATTACAAAGTCATCAAGCACCCGCAGGCTATGAACCCAGTTCAGGTAAGCCTCGCCACACAGCTAATTGTAGTAACTATCGCTGACGATGTTATTCAACACAGACCTCGGTAAAAAAGAGAAATTATTCAACATTTGCCGCCTTTGTGAAGGACTGCGCTCAGGTACGAGAGCACACTTAAGAAGTAGCTCCAACCCAGCTGACGCCACTAGATATTTTTCAATGCGAAATTTTACAATACGTCAAGCAGTCAGATCTATGAAGATGCTGTTACATTAGAGGTGCGATACACATTAGAATTGTTCCGTTCCTAGGGTACACGATCTGACTATAGCTGAACAGGGCGTTTTAGAATCTGAACTTCGCAAGCTCAAGAATCAGGGAACTATCTCCGAGCAGGATACAAAGCTTCCAGACTTTGGACCACTTCCTCCACCATCCCCCACTGGATCACAAGGCACCCCTGAGCCAGAGGAAGACAGTGCTGGTGATGACGATGACGATGACGATGAAGAGGATAATAAACGCAGGACCAGGAGGAAACGAACTACCAAGCGCGAAGCCACCCTTGACGACGATGATGAAGGAGGCAAAAAGGAGACGGAGCAGAGAAGAAAGAGGGGCAGGCCCCCAAGGGTGGACACTCCGATGGAATGTAGGATCAAGAATATCATGAAAGGATTGAGGAAATGCAAAGATGAGGAGTAGGGCTGGGTCTTCTTTTATAACCTTCAGGACCTTGCTGACCATGGTAAAGTGGCAATTTGCGGGTAAATGATTTTGAGAAACTGCCAGATGCAAAGCAGTACCCAGACTATTACGAAGAAATTAAAGTCCCCATCGCCTTGGACAATATCAGGGTAAGTTTGGCTTTACAGTATTTTCAGAGCGGGGCTTACCATTGATCAAGAAACGGATCAAACGGCGCGAGTATAAATCGGTTGAACAATTTGAGGCAGACGTGCGGTTGATGTGCGAAAATGCAAGAAAGTATAATGACGATGGTTCGCGAATTTTCAATGACGCTGTTGCCATTCTGGTGAGTACTCAATTATCTGCCATTCTTGATTCATTACTGATCCGCTTATGTAGGATGAGCTTGGAAGTTTGGCGGAGGCTGAGAAGGCTCGAAGTGATAGCGAATTCCAAGGCGGCGGGGGTGAACTAAAGTCTGGCCAGGGGAAGGAAAAGCAGATGAGGATTCCTCTCAAATCAATACAACATAATGGCGAGGCTTATGTCATTGGTAAGTCGCCTTTTCTCAATCGCAGCTATCACACATCTGACAATAGCGCAGGCGACTGGGTGCACATAGTTAATGCCAATGATCTCTCAAAGCCAACAGTTGCACAGATCTACCGAACTTGGGAAAATCCAGAGGGTCAAAAATGGATCAATGTATGCTGGTACTACCGCCCTGAGCAAACGGTACATGCCCACGACAGAAAGTTCTATGAACATGAGGTTGTAAAAACTGGTCAATACCGAGACCACCAGATTGAGGAAGTAGTCGGAAAGTGTTTTGTTATGTTCTTCACAAAATACTCACGAGGTAGGCCTAAAGGTATAGGCCACCGACAGGTATATGTTTGTGAGAGTCGATATAATGAGGTCGAGAAACATTTCAACAAAATCAAGACCTGGAAGAGCTGCATCCCAGATGAGGTTCGGGGACAAGACTACGAGATAGATGCTTTTGAGAAGCAGGAAACTTTACGAAAGTTTCCGAGCCCTATTGCACATCTCCTTCCACCTAATGCAACAGAGGATGACCCACTCCCAGATGCAAAGATGGGAGCAGAAAATGCACCACCAGTTGTAGGAGCAGTATTCAAGAGGCGGAAAGGATCAAATGTCAGTTAACCCTATGCCATTAAAGGTTGCTGTTAGCAATCAAAGGTAAACTGGAATTCCATTCCTAACCATTGTCAAACCAATTAGGATTCCCCTCCACCTGAAGCAACACCCCCACCGCAGCCATCTGTATCCGCTCATCAGCCGCCTGCGCCCGCAGCAAAGCCAAAGCCAGCTAAAGCGGGAACACCGTCATCGGACTACCACGAAAATTTGTCAATGACACAAATGTACAAGCAAGCCGCCAGTCTCACACCCGCCCCCCAAACTCCAGTCCCTGCTACACCCACACCCCAGATGCATCATCGAGCACACATGATGCAGACATCTATGGCCCCACAATATTCGCAGCAAGGACATAATACCCCACTAATGAGACAAGGGTCTGTACATCAACAATACGCGCCTGGGCCAGTACAGCCCTCCCCATCACCGCATATGTACCCGCAACAGCAGCACCATCATCATATTCCCCAACCTCACCTACAAGCCCCACCACAAATGTATCCGAATCCACAACATTACGCACACCAGGCGCCTATGCAGCCCCAAGTGATGCACCAACCCATGCCCCATCATCCAGGAGTATATGCGAATACACAAGTCCAACATCCACAATATCCCCCCCCGACTACGCCCCACATGCAACAGCCATACCCACAGCAGTACCCTACCCACCACCTCCACCAACCACAACAATATACCCCTCAAATGGCACACCAACACCGCGCCCCAACCCACGCACCTATGCCTCAGCCGCC
>Ga0307511_10002277_pt1 | contig 20074 bp, 20 predicted proteins | sample 13_EM_MG_FD_200266 | JGI IMG/M metagenome (GOLD analysis project Ga0307511, IMG submission 200266) | Populus trichocarpa ectomycorrhiza microbial communities from riparian zone in the Pacific Northwest, United States - 13_EM | ecosystem: Host-associated > Plants > Roots > Unclassified | place...
CCTAGGTTAATTTGAGCGATGGTTTCTTGAGTGATTTGCACGCCGATTTATAGTTTGGTTTGGACGGTGATTACTTAAGTAATTTGAACTATAGTTTCTTGCGTAATTTGCACTAGGTTGGTGGAACCGTTATTTCTTGAGTAATTTGTAGCCTTATTTCTAGGGTGATTTTGATGGTGGTTTCTATAGGTGATTTGAACTTAAACCTTTTCAGGTGCTATGACTCCCAGCTAACCTAAACGCATGAAATCCAAGCTAATCTAAAGGTTGATGTAGGGGCGACATATCTACTGGTATATCTCCCGATATTCCAGAGACATTTAGATTGATCATGCATTACCAGCTACAATAAAAGCGTCAAATCTGAGCCGATCTAAGCGTTGATTCATAATTATAGCTTGCAGGAGGTGGCATGGTGAGGGGGGTGGTAATATTGAATATGATGGGGTTCAGCTTAGCAGTGTTTAAACATACAAAGATTGAGGTTGCGCATAGGGGAATAGCCGGGTGCTATAGTCTTTTGACCTAGACTCGATCCATGATGGTGCTGTGATGATCCATGTTCACCACCCCGGTCATATCGAATATATCAGGATGCTGTACAGGCTAGGCTCCTTATACAGACCAGATAAATTATATTCCAACACTATTGAATATATTCTACAATATGCGCCTCTTATCTAGTTGCAGAACACACTCGAAATCGCCGCATACACCAATCAACGTCGATAATGATGAAATACTGCTTCCCAGTGAGGTACCCTACCCCACCAACAGATATTATGAATTGTCAAGTCCATGCAGTATTAGGACCTTCATTTACTCTCTTCAATTACGTTAGGATACTGTATACAGGCATAGAGTAGTATAGGAAGTTAGTATTTACAGGTAATTACATTGAATAATTCAGCTATTTGGGATTTGGAAGTATTTTAAGTAAATTATCAGCATTATGATCCTCCATAGGCTCTACACCCTCCACAGGCTCTATACTCGCACTCCACATACCCTCTAAACACTCCATACCCTCCGTACCTCCTCCTCCCTTTGCACCTACTGCTCGCTTACAATGCATCCTCCGTACCCCATACCTACCAGTTACCTTAACCACGCACGTTAACAAAAACGGATCTAGTTGCTTCATATTCAAATAGGTATAGCAATCGTTTTGCCCAAGTAGATATTTTGGTGTGACATTCAGGTACCAAGGCCCCGTTTGAGAACACCACTGGGTTGCTATTCTCAACCGTCATTTTGACGATATCGTGGACATCAATGGGTCATTTGAATTCCATATGTGCGGACAAAAATCAATAGTGCTTCTTTGAACTCCTTTCCATTATCACATTCAACGGTTCGAGGTAAGCCAAATAATGAGATCCAACACATGACTGCATGAGAAACACCCTCACCATCGTTGGTATGTCAGCAAGTCCACCGTGGGAATATCCCTGCCTGGGACTGGCCCATCGCGACTAGACCAACCTATACGCGAATCAGTTAGATTCCAGGCCAGGTCGGAAAATACAGATGAGCCTTGTTTTCTCCCTCCCCAATTCTTTACTCGTGTTTCGACATATGACAAGCCTATCGCCAACTAGACTATGCCACTGCCAAGGCTCATTTGGGACTAGTCTAAGCATGGACATCGCTGACTACCTAACCACTGGAAACCTCTTAGGGCAGCCCTATGAGATTCGAACCTACAAACGCAACCGCGTTCACCAGAGTGAACTCCCCCACAGATCGGCCTGCCCTTCCCTTCCATTGATTGATGAACCTAATATACACCTACAAAACTTACCGGAACGTAGTTGGATATTAGAAGAGTGTGTCCTCACATGGCCTGCTACTACGTGAAGTATGGTAGCTGAGTCGAGCCACTGACTGACGGGATTCACGGACAAAGGAAAAAAGCTCATCAGTTGCCATCCAAACGAATTTCCTACCTCGTAGTTAAAAAATTCCGGCTCGCTTTGTTCCTTTCAACCTCAGTGGAACAAAGACCAAAGTCATGTAGACAAAGAAGGCATGTACGCTCCATTGTCTTTCGGAAATATACCTCGCTCTTGCCTATTACTCCATAATGTCCTCTGCCCATGACATAATTTCCCTTTCTAAATCGTATCACAACACCCTAGATTTCTGCAGACCCCCTTAACCAACTGTAGCGCTCAACGCCTAGCGCACTGATTACCTCTACTCGCCTTGCTAGGTTTAACGCAAAAGGCAACAATGAGTATACAAGAGGAACCCAACCCATATTTCTTCTCTCCTAAATACACGCAACAACTTTTCCACAAGGGGAAGAAGGAGAAGGGCTCGACTACTACAGACTACCGGGACTGGAGAGAATGGAATTTGGCACGGGATGGAACAGAGGGGAGGCTACGTAGAGACAAGTCATCTCAGAAACGTGTGGGTGGAGCAGCAGTGCAGGATGGGGGGGTGAAGAAATCCAAGAAGAGGGCGAGTACGATGTTAGAGGTGCAGGGGAGGTTATTGGCAAAGGCAGCTGAATATACAGGGGCACCGGTCGTTCCGGCAGAGTCTGAGCCGGTAGTGGGATGGCAAAAGCAAATGCCAGAGGTGGCAGAGGAGGGAGTGGAAGGCGATGAAGAACTGGAAGTAACAGCACAGCTCCAGAGAGAATCAGAGCTAGAGCCACGGTTTGACGATGAAATTAGACCATTTGGCCATGCACCAAAGATAGTAAGTAAGGCTGGGGTTGTCGGGAAAGGGATTTTGCGTGGAAGGCCTAGTAGGAAGAGACGGAGAAGAGTTACAATCAACATCGTCCCAAAAGTCTCAGAGATAGAGGATATAGAGAATACCGAGGAAATAACGGATGTAGGACCCACTCCACCCCCTCTAGACTACTATGCTTTGGAAAGCTCTCCAGATGTGGAACTCAAAGATATCTATGACATGTCTGAAGACTATCGGGGCAGGTTTGAACGACCAACAAATCCGGTTGAGAAAATCTTCTTTCCGATGTTACCGAGGCAAAAAACGGAGATTACAAAACAGTCGGAAGTGGTAGAATCGTGGCAGGCGTTACTGGAGAAGCGGAAAGCCCTAGAACCATATGATGTAGATCTGGTGAAGCATACAGAAGGGAGACTCCAAGCTCATCTAGCAGAGCTGGAGCGTCTGATTGCCGTGGAGCCGTATCTGTGGGTCTATTCTGCAATATGAACCTCAGTGAGGAAGAGAACTAATTGGGAAACGCAGCCCACGATATTCGACCACCAGAATAGCAGCTCTGAAAGACTGTTTAACGCGATATGTGAATGCAGATGAGATTCTCAATGTAAAAGCTGTTATCAAGGCATTCGAGGACAAAGTCCTGGGGAATCACATGGATCAATGGACAATATTCTACAATGGAAAGATTGTAGACAGAATAAACTCGTACCGCGAGTTGCTGTGGAGCGTGAGGAATCCTTTATATAAAGAGGTATATGGGTCAAAGGGGTCAATTTGGATAGAGCCAGTGAGTGCATTCTCCCTTGACGGAATTGATACATGTTACATCCATATCGGCACACATAATTTCTATTTTATTCTATGCTCCAGCCCACCTTATAGCATTTCTCCGTCCACAACACTGTTGCTGCCACCTGCCAAGCGCCGTTCACTGCGGGCGGAGCACACCCTCGTTCCTTGGTCTCCTAGTTTCCCTTCCCACGCCGGTTAGTGTACTGACACATGGCTAATTTGATAAATAGCCTACAAATGACGTTAGCAAAGCATGTGTGACCATAGAAAGCCCTCAGTTCGTTTCGGGCGCGCACTGGTACGTAAAACAGAACATATGTTTACCGTGGTACGAAGCAAATTATTCTCTTGAGTTGGATTTCCTGCTAGATTCTGGAGCAACGGACCCCCTAGTGGACGACAAGGATCTTCTGGATCTCGGCCTTATCAAGTTAGACTGCCCTCATGTAACAAACCGCAGCGTTAGTACTGCATCCGGAAGAATATCAGTGGATTTCTACCCCCTGCTCATCCAGCACTTGGACCGGGATGAGGAAAAGAACAAGGTGCCGCTGTACCCTTTTATGGATACTATCATTGGGACAACGGTCGGCCATGCCGAGAGACTCTCCGGGCTCGACATTTACCGGTTCTGCTATGTCACCTCTGAGCCTTCCACTGGCCGTTGTTCCTATCACCCTCGGTACAACAAGCTTGAAATCCGCGACAATATTGCTCCTGGGGGAGCTATGACCCCCAGAGCATGGTTCACCCGGACATGGGACCAGAGCACACAACGATATGCTATCTCAAGTACAATGTGTAGCCTTACCGGCCGCCCCCCCAGGCTGCTGAACCCCGATGGCGATCGCTGGGTGGAGAACGTGAATGCATATCCATACCAATACGGTCAGGAGGACCGATCTCCCTACCGGATAGGTTATATCCCAGGCCACAAAGTGCACCCACCAACACCTGATTACATCCGTGATGACAGGAAATATTATTGGTCTCGTGGGCTAGCATACCGCGATAACCGCCCTTTCGTTGGCCCACGTTTCTATTCCAGTGATAGACGTCATTACCCCCGAGACCAGTATTATGACTATCAGCTCCGTGAAGAAGGTAGATTTGAACCACGCCCTACGACCCGCCCATTGAATCCATGGCAGTTCAAGGCCCCAAAACAGCATTACCGCCAGCCAACTGGGCAACTGATGAATCTCCCAATTAACCCACCGGGAGTCATGTATTGGGATCGGAAGTTCCCTAATGTTGCTAGGAGGCTTAAACTTGATCCAGGGATTGTGCCCAGCGATTCGGGCTACCGGTATCGGAATAGGAAAGAGGATGATTTTTGGGAGATGAGGAACGCGAATTTGGCCGGTCATAGTCAGGAGTGCCCGGTAACGGATACAAAGAATGGTACTAACTTGAGGCAGGTAAACTCAAAGGGGAAAGTGAAGAGGCCGAAATATTTCAGTGACGAGGTGGAGGAGGAGGAAGCCGATCCCGGAAGGAGAGAATCTGATCAGGCATAGGGACTGGAGTTTGTGTAGGGAATGAATCACAGGAATAAATATTCAAGCTTGGGGCATAAGTTCTGTTGAGCCTCCAATGTAAGTGTAGTCGAGCAGGATGCGAGCGTGAGATTTCGAACGCCGTTTCTATCCTGAGATACTTATTATGTGGACTTTGTGTTTCTTTCTGTGGAACATTTGTATCCGCTTTTTAGTCAATCGCATTTCCAATAATGAGTTTTAGCGTATTTCAGCGCAAACCGTTGGTCGGGCTCGTAAATTAATCATCAATTGCTCTGTCCATACCCATTCGCCTCCATCAGATCAGTCGTTATCTGCAATGCAAAGATTGGTTTGCTGGTATTGGTGGTATTCGCGTGATCTGAGCACCCTGGGATCCCTAGACATCAAAGAGGACTCACATACTACACATGGGCAAAAGTCTCAAAAATTCTCAAGATCTGTATGAAAACTTTCATTGGCTGTGTCATGCAGATATTTGGTTGACACACCGTGACAACAACTGAGGCCCTCGCTTGTCATTTCCATGTTTATACAGATTCTTTTACTCACCTCGTTTCCTACATCCTACAATTCTGGTACCTACTTCTGCAATCGTAACAATCGATGGCGCACAATGAGGCATGCACTCCAGACGAATAAAAAACATGATTACTCTAACGTCCTGCAAAAATCAAGCTAATAACACTTCCACGTACTTGAAGCTAACCTGTCAGCTGAAGCCCCCCTCCTCCTCTATGCCCACCATAGGCCGAATGCCAGCGGGGTGAACTTCCAAGCATTAGGAGACTTTTATCAAGCATCTATATTCAAGGCTAGTACCGACCGCACAACAGCAAGCTGAGACAGTCTTACCTACTGGCACATACCTGCATACAATGAACCAGACTACATACAATGGGCAATTTGGAGACCTCGTATCGCTTAAACTAACTCAAGAATATTAATACCTGTCTCGATCTTTCACTCAAGCCTGTCCATAAATACATCTACAGAGTTATCTTTACCTCGCCTTTTACCTGGCCCCGATCATGGATCCCACTGAGAGGTCCTACGACGACCAACAGGATACCATCACACTCCCGTTACCCACTATCCGATGCCCGATTGTAGAGATGAGAGGTCAAAGAGCAACGCTTACTGGGCCGGGATCATAGGAGGTGGCGTGAGGGAGGGCTAAAGAATAGGATACACGGATGGGACTGGGATCAACGGGATGGTGGCAGCCGCCAGCCACTCAGGGGACTGGAGAGGCTTCAAAGTAGGGGCATATTGGGGCTACTTCGGCCCGTTAGCCTATGTAGCTGACGCAGAGAGAGGAGCTCATTAGGAGCAAAAAGAGAGACTACAGACATGCTATTCCTGCTTACGGACTTCTAGGCAGTGCTCCGGAACGCAATCAACCTAAGTACCAGCCAACCTCCGAGGTCGGGTGTGGAGGTACAACTGAAGCAGGCGCTACATAACCGAAGGGATAAAGACACCGCCATCTCGAGGATTTACAGGCAAATAGGCATCCCAGGCAACGAGAGGGCGGACAGGAGGGAAGAATATGAGTCCCACTTAGGAGTAACTGCCGGCTCCCCGCACACGGCTACCGAGGAGGGTATCCGGTTGGCGTCGAAGGCAACAAAGAAGCAGGATAGACAAGTCGGGGTGTTCGGTCTCCGAAGAGGCGATTGGTGCAGAAGGGCCTTATCCCCCTATGCCTTGCTAAGAACGGATGGAGGGCCACAGAGGAGCTGGCTTCATAGGATAGGGAAGACGGCTGACCCGTCGTGCCCGTGTGGACACCACACGGAGAATGGCTTGCACCTGGCTTTCGAGTGCCCCCGGTTCCGGAGAGTGAGAACTTATATGCTAGGATTCCCTTGAACCTGGGAAGAGCTGGACGCCCCCAGATGGGCTAAGGAAGGGACGAGGATTCATACTACCAGGTGGAGGCCTTTTTCGAATACCGCTTCACACAATTGGCCTGAGGCGGAGGGAGTTGTCGGGTCTTCGGGGTCGGGGGGAGGGCGATAGAGTTATCTATTTTCGAACTAAAAACGGGGGACCGGGCCGGAAGTGGGAGTGGCGGAAGAGGTCCATGCAGAGGGGAAGGGACAAAAGGGGCGGGGCGGAAGAGGTTCTCTTTGGTTTGGTTCCGAACTTCAATATTGCTGTGCATACAGCGCAAGTCGTTTCTAGATTGTCTTGGACCGCCTTGAATCCTCTTGGGTTTCCTCGTCATGGCCCTCTTACACGGGCGAGTAACGAGTTATCAAATAATAAAAATAAAAAAAAACTGAGGCTGGGTAGGTTCCCTATTTTTTTGACACTTCCTGGCTGATGTCACCAAATAACCCCTCTCTAATTCCTCCCTCCACATGTCGATGAATCTCTACATGCTCAAGATGCATATATATTTTACTGGCTATGATTGACACTCGCCAAGAATGGCCCGGCAGGGATCGAGTAGGGGCTGATTCAGATCGCCGTGATGTTGCTTAATGTTCCCTTATTCCTAAAACGTGCAAGTAAGTGGCAATAGACGTGACGAAAAAATAGAGAGATCGCTGGCTTATTGCAGAGAAGTACCCAAGACAAAGGAAAAAGCTGTTAAAAGCTGCCAGGGGCTGAACCTTAATTTTTGCGGGAATAGCGAAGCATTGCATGCGACCCTTGCCCCCGAGCTTGAAGTTCGTGAATCCAACGGTATCCTACACGACTTCCAGCAACACCTGTATCAACGGAAATGCCAACTCATCAGATTCACGACCCCACCGTCCAACCGGACAACCGATAGCTGCCACACCCCACGGCAGCGTATCCGAAACATGGATCACAGCTCACAACCGCAGCCTCAACTAGTAGTAGGGGAGGCCTAATCGACTAATTGATAATTACCACACCAGTCGAGTTTCAATATCGAGTCATTACACGACGCGACGACACAACGAACAGCGCTATGCCCAAAAAAGAAAAACGAAGGATGCACCGGTGGCACCAACGCAAGGGAAAGGACCACGCACACCCCACCAACATTATAATATTATAAAATATATGGAAGTATTATTTCAGAATATTGTTGTATTGGAAGAAAATACAAAATACATCTTTGCTAATACAGGCAGCATCATGGTAGCTTCATGGTATCCCACCGAGTAAGAATTCGTGGTGCTGGTTGGACACTGGTTTCACCGGTTGACCTATTGGCGACTGCAAGGGCGGTATCTCTACATAAGCTACCTGAAATTCCCTTCCTCTCATCCCCTCACGCAATGTCTTGTATCTATTTCTGAATACAACGTTACTTTCTTGCCATAAGTCATAGACTATAAGCGCGCTCCTGGCAGCCTCTGCGATAGTCCAAAGGCCCTGCCCCGGTATAATATCCGATGCTGCGCCCCTGACAACAGCTCGTGCAGCACGACCCAATTAATCGGTGTGCACAACCTGATGGTTTCCGACGGCGGACAAACCAGAATTCGATGGACCGAAACCAGCACATTTCAAATGTCGAATTTTCGTGACGTGTTGAAGAGCTCTCCAAAATCGCCCCAAAGGTCAAGGTCCGCCAGAACGTGAGCTGAACTACGCGAGTTCATCCAAACGTTGCAACTAGGGATACTACAGCCGAAAGCGGCCCGTTACACCCTTACAGCAGCGTAAGATTTCGGTATCACCTTTGCTTACGGCTCTGCAAACCTCCGGGGAATGGGGAATGATGCCAAAAGATCGAAAAGGCGAAGGAAAGGGAGCACGTAAACCGATTGCTGTGCCCTCTGGCGATAATAGACCGCGATATTGTACTCCGGAGGGGAAGGGTAATATACTTCATTTACCAAGACTGGAAGATACACCATCCGTGAGGGTTGGAACCCGCTAGGCTTCGGTGGAGAGCACGGAGATGCCGATAAGCGATTTACTGAGTTTAGTGGGCGATTGATGAGAACAGTACTCTTGGGGAGATTGGTGATGAGGGTCATATCGAGAGTGGTCTTTGGGTGTGAGGAAAATTCAACTCCCTACCTCGACTCCGATTATGAGTTTATTGTGGGCCAATGGGGACATGATTGAAGGCATGGGAGTTAAAGGAGATTATGATAGGAGAACGGGAGACGGTTGCGAAATTATTCGACTTTGTGGACCCAGAGACGGTGGAATCAGATGGCAACATGAAAGAATTTGACCTATCGTGAGAATACTTGAGGGGAAAGGTAGCGTGGATAGGGAAGCTCGGCATGCGATATCCGACGTATTCCGACAACTTGCTTTGCGAAGGGGAGAGACAATATCTACCAGAGTCTACATGTGGTCGAGGACAAGGTTCATGCACGAGGTGGCGCAGGGACTGCTATATATCCCAGTAAGCGGGTAAGCGCCTTCCGCCCGTTCTGCGGGCGCCCGGGGGTGAGGTGGCACGTGGGACCTGCTACATTCTGAGGCTGGGTATTAAATTGATCTCTGGAATATAGAGCTAGTAGCTACTGTGGCGGCAAACTTACATCATTTCCTATTATCTGCCAGCCAGCCATAGTGCTACACCTCGGATGCCAGATCGGATCAATGCTAGGGAACGCAGGGTCTGAAATTACACGCAGCTTGTAGTGGCGGATAATCAAACTTGAAGACAAATATTGTTCAGCACAACGAAGGTGATACAACGAGGCTGAAGCAAAAAAAGATACCGTATCAATCATAATACCAAGGGAGAGACAGAAGACACCAGAGATAAGAAAGAAAACCCGGGAAAAGAAGGAACAACCCCCAACTCCCGAAGTAGAAGAAAAGAAATATTTCCAGAAAGAAAGACAGCCCTGGACAAGAATAGAGCGAAACTAGATAAGAAAAATAAAGAGGGAGTTTCCGAAATCACACGAAAACAAACCCAGTTAACGCTGCGCTGCAACCTCCACTACCTGCCTATTCCCAATAGTGCGTGTGGCCAAGAGTGTCTCCAACTTGCCATTTACTGTGTCATTGCTCGTCTTGAGTATCCGAACATTGGCCTCAAGTTTACCGAATTCACGATTAACCAGGAAGTCAATGGGACCTTTGGTGAGAATCTATACATAGAAAGTCAGCTTATGAAAGATGGTGCTTCACAAGATGAGATGATATGACCTACCCCACCGCCGAGTATCCACAACCAAGCAGCTCGGGCATTCTCCTCATGGCTGGGAATCCGCTCCTTCGGCGCCTGAACACCACGTTTAGGAGTCTACGCCTATGAGGAGATCAGTTTTGAACAGAAACCACAGGTCTGGTGATAGGATGTTGCACAGTCACTAGATTTAACGTCTCACAGTGCTTTTGTTTGTGGGTCTGCAATAATCGCGTTTGAAAACGGAGGATCGCAGGTTGACATAGGCGCTTTAGGAAGCCGAATTGCAAGCGACGCGGATACAGTGTAAACGCAGGCATGATGGTGGGGTAGACTGAGGGTCGCTTGAGTGAGGTACCGGAACTGAGGTGATCTTTTTGAGACTGAGGTGAATTTTTGAACCTGTCAATCGAGCCTCAGAAACCTGACTTCAGTTCAAAAACCTTCATGCAATCCCCCAAAATCTCACTCCAGTCGTAAAAAGATCACTTCAGTCTCGGAACATCAATTAGGACAGTCTTGGAACCTCAGCCACCACCATATATCGCTTTAAATTCCATGTATCCCGCTTCCACGTGCTATCCCTCCCGCCAATGTCGCAAGTGCGAAGGATCCAAGCTCGATTCCTGCAGATCAATCCTCCCAAAGCAACCAATCTGCTTCCGCAGTGTGAGTCGGTTGATGAGGTGAGTGCGCAATATTGTCTGGCAAACATTTCTAGTTTTATGCTTAATGTCACAGACTGATCTCCTTATAGGCATAGAATGCTAGACAAGCTGTGCAGGGGCTGAAGGAGCGGATTCAGAGTCAGGCGGGCAATATTCGGGTTGTTTGGTCGCTCATACTCGGCGGTGTACTGTGGGCCCTATCACCTCATCCTGTGAAACACCATCGATCATGAACTGACTTTCAATGTATAGCTTCTCGCAAAAGGTCTCATTGACTTTCAGGTTTATCGTGAACTCAGGGAACTCGATGCCGATGTTAGGATACTCAAGACGAACAATGACACAGTGAATGGGAAGTTGGAATCGCTCAATGACACTTAATGGCAAGTTGGACATTCTCTTGGCCACACGCACTATTGGGGATAGGCAGGCAGTGGCGGTTGCAGCGCAACTTTAACTGGGTTTGTTTTCGTGTGAATTCCTCGGTCTTATATTTTCCCTATCGTGTTTCGTTCTTTTCTTGTCGGAGGGCTTTCTTTTCTTCTTCGCGGGTTTCTTTCTGCATTATAGTTCCTTATGTCCCTCCCTTGGTATTATGATTGATACGGGATCTTTTTTTGTTTCAGCCTCCTTGTATTACCTTCGTTGTGCTGAACAATATTTGTCTTCAAGTTTAATTATCCGCCACTACAAGCTGTCTGTAATTCCAGACCCTATGTTCCCTCGCATTGATCCGATCTAGCATCCGAGGTGGAGCATTATGGCTGGCCAGCAGGCAGAGGAAATGAGGTATGTGGGCCGTCACAGTAGCTACCAGCTTCATATCCCAGAGCCAGAAAGAAGCACGTCCACAATCTTTGGCATCCCTTGCAGCGCACTGAGTCGGTGACTATCGGTTACCGGCTTCCTGGGAGCTGCAGTAATCCCTACAGTAGGTCCAATCGAGGCAGATCCATGTGTGTGTGGTAGCATTTGTTCCCCTTGTCGACTGCCTTAGCCAAGATGGCTTCCGCTTCTGAACTAGCGGGCTCGTTCAGGGCATTTCACTTCAGAGTATATTTGCTACCGCTGCTCTTTCCTATCGATTTACTGACACTACTGTCCCTCTCTTAGGTGCCTAACATTCACTCTAAAATACCGCAAGAACGCACGGACAAGATTGCACGCGTTTTTGCAGTACAGCGGTTTTGCCAAAAGCTATCTCCTATTCTGGGTAGTTTCTTAATCGTAGTTACTTTTGTATTCACTAATAGAACTTCCAGTTCCACAGACAACACCGCCCTCCTGCCCATATGTAGGGACAACCATACAAGCCAAACAAAAAAGCAAAGTTTTGGATATACGCTGGCTAGTGGGAGAATACAGGACAGGCGGACAGCTGTCACCCTCACTAGTAATCTACATTATAGAAAAGGACTTCACCCACAGACTGCGCATGGGAAGGAAGCTCTGCCACACCACAGAGTATGACTGGGACAGATCAGGGTTGACAGAAGCGGGGCTCCAGCGAGGTTTAATGTTGATGTGATAGTTCCCCACCGGCACGTAGTTCAACCCTCAGGTAACCATGGACCCAGACCCTATTCCCCCCTCTTATTTTTTTCTTCTAAATACTCAGTACTCATATGTAGCCTCTTATGAGGCCATAATCAGCCCCTTGGAAAGCCGAGAGGATTCAAGGGGGTTCAAGTTAATCTGGACACCCTATGGACAGATCCGTGTGGTCGCCTCCCCCGCCACGCCCTTCTGCAGTCTCCTTCCATGGAGGAACGTCTCCTCCGTCACCGCTCCCTTTCCGGCTCCCCTGGGTGTAGTTTCCTCTCGAATTTACCCTATGAAACTCCCGCCACCTGGCTTCCACTGTCCGCCCGACTCCGGCGGCTGCTCCCATTCTCTCCTCCCCTTTTTACTCATCTGGGTGCGAAGAATGCTTCCACCTTGTCGTACGGCTCGTCGTCCCCCTCCTTGGCCCACAGCATCAGTGGCAACAGTTACACAGAGCTTTTTCAACCAGAAACTCGAGTAGTTGCAGATGTAGGATTGGCTAATCTAATTGTAGTTTACCAAACAGTCAGAACATCTGGAGTATTATTCTCCAGGCACATAAGGTTGGTAGTTGGTTAGAGGCTTTTGATTGGGTAAAAGCTAGCACATACGCCATTCTTGGTTAACAATTGATGGCGCCATATAGCCATTTATTATCGGGTTTAACTCCAAAAATATGACATCTGTTGTAGCATTGTACCATTCTACCTATTGACAAAGGTATAAAACAATATCTATCTATTGAATAAGTCTAGAGCCTGCTGCGATTTAGTTTAAAATTAAGAAATTGAATGTACCACAGAAATCCGCGTATAAGTACCTGCAATTAAGAAACCACCGCCTTGCGCCTTACCCCGATACTGTAATTACAGTAAAAAACAACGAGGATGTTCTAGTGTAAAAAGAAATTGTACGACAAGATGTTGACAAAGGATGTTATGATTGTTACAAGCTTCACTGAATTCAAGCTCTAGATAGCGCATCAAAATTTATCAACCTCGATTCGGTCAGACAGCATTCTGCTATGATCATGAACTAGACAAGAAAAATATATACGCGCCTCAACGAGACAATAAATCAGTAGAGACTAAAGTACACAGCACTTTAACGTCACCGCAACTCCCACGCTTCCAACCAAGGGACGTAAAAAACCATGAGTAAAATTGCCCACGAACGCCGCATACGATGGGCGCGGGAGTGAAGTTGCGAAGTGGGCACTCTCCCCACAACTTAATCGGATAGTTTCACTGCTTGCTATCCTCGCTGCAACTTCCCTGGCAGTTCTCCGCAATACGGCTGGATCCTAGTGCGACCCTACACATCAGTCTCACCTCAAGACTATACCCGTATTCTGCATCAACACGCAAGTCCCTACCAAATATGTTTTTGACCTATACGTAAGCAGTTCACCTGCGGGGGCTTAAGGAGCAAAGGCAAATACTATAGCGGGGTGGTATCCGCATAGTTCCATACCGTTGGGTCCAAGATTGGCAGTGACAGGGTCGGGTGCAGTACAAGTTATGGAAAGTAGGTAACACCTTGAGTATGTCCCATAGCGAAGCTGAGAACTTCTAAGGGAGGCGGTGGGGATTACTGGGCTTAGGTGTCCTCCAGCCACGAGCTGACCTCACTGCTCTTTCGATCACCACGAGAAAGACGGGCCTTAGGCCGCAAATCCGATGTTGACCACGGGCAGCAATGTAGGAAGGACTTAACACGCCATCAGGACATGTTTATGTCCTGATGGAAGACCACCCGTTTGTGCAAATTCAAAGTCAGAGAAGCTGAGGAGGGAGATCGAGGAGGGGGAGGAACGGTACAGGAAGTCGGCGGAGGAGGGGACGAAAATTATCACCGGTCTGGGGGTCGTGTTCTGACCCATACGTCAATACGACCCATCCATCAATGGGCCCAGCCCACCCATCAATCTGACGACCACATTAATATATTAATATAATTATCTCTCTCATACCTACGGAACTATTGAGAAATACGGGACTATGGAACATTACGTTAGATTACTGCACAAAACAGCATAAAATTGGGCATGTTCTAAAAAGTGCAAAAGATACACAAAATTAATGTTTTACGTGCCAACAACGAAGACAGAATTTAATCAGACTGGAGAAAATTCTGTCACTCCATTGTGAGATATTATCGCAGGAAGGAATATGAGCCCATACGTTGTAAACCCGTGTTGGCTGTAGATCAGTATTGAGGCGTTCCATACATCACCGGGTTATGCATCACCGGGAAATGCATCAGTTTACGCAATCAACTTCTAGCAGCCCGAAACCTAGTTACACGATATACAGGAGACCCAACGCTTCTTCCAACAATAATAGGAGATACATGACGAGGTCTGAGAGGAGTTTGGGATAGTGGGGGTGCTTGACGCCGCATGGGCAAGGGGGTAGCAACCATAATAAGTTGGTGATGCCTCAGCTATACTAGACCACTCAGACTCTTCAAAGAGGACAGATACCTTGCCCTCCTGAGGCTCTTTGCCTTTCTTCTTCCGAGACAGTGTCTGAGACAACTTTTGCGCACTGGACTCCTGTGCAGCTTCTTTTTACTTTTCAGCATGATCTCTTTGCAAATAGAGGTGATGAAGTACTATGTTATCAAGAAATGTGCCTCCCTCAGTTGTCAGCTCCTTTCTGTTGATTGGGACGGCTAATCTTTGTGCTTGTTGCCACTTTCTGAGTATTTCCCGTTCGAGTTGCAAGTCCTTATTAGTATTGAGAGCAAACCTCTCTAAAGAGTCAATCAACTCTACTAGTTCATCTTGATGGATATTTTGGTCCTTTTGCTGTAGCAATAGCTTGCCTTGTCTGGCTTTGTAAAACATGGCAGCGGAATTTCTCAGGGTAGGAGGTACTGGTGGTGGGGATGCGGATTTTGATTTTTCTGGATCATGATAGACTGGTAATTTGGTTAAAACCTTTCGTGGATTGGGTGGAATCAGTCCACTACCCCTCCATGCTTCTAGAATATTGTTCTTTGTGTATGCTCGAGTTCATGCTTTGACAGAGTCGCAGAAAATTGCCCTTGTTGATTGCCACATTACCAAAACGGGTTAGACGATGCACCTCCCCAACATTCAATGGCTGAAGAAGATATGTAGTATGAGAAGGAAGACAATATGCAACAATCCAATGAGAAATACAATACTCAATAAAATTAATATGAATATGAAACTCATAACCATCAAATATAAGAAATCGATAATATTGAGCTGAAATCAAGTGCCCTTTAGTAATATCATCAAAATACTTCAACTATGCAATACTCAAAAAGCTATTATTCCATCCAGTCTTGCTATATGTGAACTTCCAATCCTTGCAGATATCAATTGAGGAATCCAAGTGCTGATACCATCCCATATAATTTGCTCTACCCTTAGAAATAGTCAATGGAGAAAGAGTAGTTCTATCTCTAGAAATAGTCTCCACAACAGGAATTAACTCCCGTGTAACATCAGTTGCCGGCTTCCCAGTCATACCACATTCCCGACGTTGACATATAACCTTAGCTCTATCAGATATCCTCTGTCGAAAACCTTTTTCATCAATATTGTAGGTATTTCCCTCGGTAATCGAATATTTCTTCCGCACATGTTGGACCTTATTAAAATGACGTTGAATAACTCGTAGATTGCTCTGGGTGATACGCCGCTTATCAAAGTTGCTATTGAGCTTAGATACAAGCTCAGGATGTCGATCTAGGAAGCGGGTCAAATAATCTTTTCCGATTCCTTTTCCAAAATATGTCTCAACAGCTTCTTCCTCCAACCGAGCTCTGGATGCCTCAATAGCACAATTGTTTCCTTCACATTACTGACTCGAGGTGGGAACCCAAACTCTTCAAGTCGCACAATCCACCTCACAATTGATCTCTCTTCTGCTGGTGTCAACAGCTGCTGATGCACATGTGCTAATTTCCATGGTTTTGCTCCTTTTAGGCACCTCCACACAGTAGAATAATCAACCCCATAAGCTTCCGCTGCCTTTCGAATCGATTTAAACCGTCCTTGTTATACTCCATCACATGCGCTCTTTATTGCTCTCTCTCGGTCCCCCCCCCCTTTGGCCACTTGAAGTGGGCGGAACTTTAGCTTGCCCATTGGTGCTACTAGTGCATTATTAGTATTGAACTCTATTGTTTTATCACCAGAATTTACCCACCATCGGTTCTCCTGTCTTCTCTAGGTTTTATTTGACCTAATTATCATCAAACTGGTGGGGATCTGGTTGATATTTACCCCGCAATAGTCTGGTTGGCACAAGCTCTCGTAGACCCCGCAACCGTGCTGACATAGCCGAGATAGGCCTAGCGTTGGGGATGATCCATACCCCTGGATTATGCACACCCCGGTGATTGATGGTTCGGCTGAATGAACTTGGGATAGTGCGAACCTGTAACTGGGCAAGACTCGTAGACTATGGATGATGCTACAGGGTGCTCTCGTGATCTATGACTATGACAAGAACGTTTGTATTAAGAGTATATACAAGTCGTGCGTGAGGAGGGAAGGAGAATGGAAGTGTAAGGAAATACAGGAAAGTTATATACAAGTCCCGCTGCCCAAGTAGCCAATAGAGATAAGCTAAGAAACCCACGTCCATTACCCGATCTTTCGATCCTCTGCATCCATACCAGCTGAGCTCGTCTTTCATGCATACTCAGCCCTCGTATAACCCGATCCTGTGCATGCTGCCCTTGGGGGCTTCGCGCCGTGACAGAACCAGACTAGTCTCAACAAGGACGAGGCTAACACAGCTCGGGGGTAGCCTTACTTTTACCACTCCATACTCAATTCCCCGCCCTCCTTGTCGACAAACCCATGATATTACCCACTTGACTCCCCCAAGCGCGATAACCCACAAGCTAGTACCCAGGCCCAGATAGGATACCGAGAATCGGTATAGGCCTGATTGAAGCGCGGCTGAGCTGACAGTGAAAATAGGGATTAACCGGATGATACCTGCATCGTGGTACATAGCCCCAGACTACCGAAGAATAATATTTTAGTGCGACCGGGGTTGTAACGCAGCTGCAATAAGGAATATTCCCAGCTACCAGCTCCTAGGTACATTGGACAAGCTCTGCACGTCAGGAGTCGAGGTGATGTCAAATATCGACTAGGCCTGGGCACGAGACGTCTCGAGACCCTATGGTTGTGCTCTCGAGACTTTTGGACATCGAGCAACCGCAATCACAATCAAATGATGCAGGTACTAGGGATTTGAGGCGAGGAAAACGCATCTCAGCCTTTAATTATATACAGGGTGCCACACCGTCTCACCAGCTGTCACTGTTTCAACGGCTGGCGCACTGCTCACACAAGCATCTGCACGGCGCATCCAATGAAATATTTTCACAGAAGTCTCAAGACATCTTGTCTCGTGCCAGGCATAATATTGACTGGGCACACCGCAGCGCACGAGGCAAATGCTTGGTTCAGGACACTTAAATGTCGAATTTCTCTCACTCTCAAACGCCACGGAATGAGGATGGGGTTTGGACAAGGTAGGTATAGTCCTAGAGCCCCATTTGCCCAGCACAGTGGACGTGGAAGGGATTGTACAATAACACTGCTAGGAACGACTATGCGCAAACTAGGAGCAATAAAGGATCTCATTTCTGTGAACACAAGTAAGAGTACCCCCGAACTCAATGATGACTTCATAGCTAAGAAGGAATAATAGATGAGCAGGGGGTTTAAGCAAGTTGACATTAGAACAACCTCAGTCGCCTTGTTTCTGCGCTCGAATACTTTTCTGGTTTCCAGTTTTTCCAGCCGGTTACTCTCTTCAGTTCTCCCCGCTCTGTCTAATGAGTACTGCAGATGCTGAGGGTGTTTGTTGGAATGCTTCCTGCAGTGGTTTACACCAAGAACGAAGCGTATGGGCGTAGTTACCTGTAAGAAGTACTAGCTCAAGGGGGTAGGAATTATAGGGTAACTGAGGGAGGAGTTGTGTTTAGTCCTAATTCCTATAGCCTTCGCTTGTTATGGAACAAATGACAACTTATAACAGAGAGTTGTGAGCAGCGCATGGAGATCCAGTTTGCGTCGCGATTACCTGGCAACTATTTAATCTACACGGTTCATCATCTGAGGTCCACATCGCCCTGGCCCACAAACCCCCAACTGGGCGATCCGATTAGCTTATGCCGTTTGGTCCGCAGTCCAACTACACATGGATATTCAGGACCACTAACATTCTGTCACGGGGCATGGCTCTCAAGGGCCAGACAAACAGGATCGAGCGATATGAGGACTGAGTATGCATGAGGGGCGAGATTAACTGATATGGATGCCGAGAATCGGGGGATCGGGTAATGGACCGTGGTTTTCGTGGGCTACCTCTAGTGGCTATTTACATGGCGGGATCTCTATATAACTCTCCTATATTTCCTTACCTCCACTCTCCTTCCCTCCTCACGCAACGACTTGCATCTATTCTCAATACATACGTTCCCTGTATAGTCATTGACCACGATCGTTCCCGGAAGCCCACTGTATAGCTCCAGTCCCCGCCCGGTTACAGATTCACACAGGGCAAAGGCCAGATTGCTTAAACATCAGCTATGAACCCCACGCCTACAGAAGGCCCGGGCATAAACGGCGGCAGGAACAGAAGAGCTTACGCTACTAGGTACAGAGCGCAGCCGGTCGTTCAGAAAAGGTACCAGAAGTAGGGCAAGTGTTGAGGCCGTTCTAGTTTGACGTTCTCGAGTTCTTTGAATGATGAGATCAGGTGTAGGGAAGCAGGCACCCCCCGCCGCCAAGGGGCCTTACAGGGTCAAAGAGAACTTTCGATGGGCTTGGGGCCTGTTCACAGCGTGTGACCTACTCCAAAAGCTAACATTTGGGGAGGCGGTCGATTACTGCTAGCTTGCAGGAATAGTTCAGGAGATAGATGGCGAAAGAAGACTTGAGGCAGTAATGGGTCTACATGACAGGACAAGGTGTTGCATGGGAATGAACCACTGCATGCTCTCCAGTATGTTGTTTATGGCGAGGCAAGATCCAAGTCGGACGCTAGGATACCAGAGCACAACGCATCACCCACGATATTATAGCCAGGGGTTGTCATGCCAGATTGGTTGCGGCATATGAATCTCCATCTAGAGGCGAGATTGTGATAGTTCAGTAGACCATGTCGTTCTAAAGCGTTTTCTTAATGCTCGTAATAAGCGCGGTGGAAACGAGAATATTTATAAACCTGAATCTGATGTTCAAGTCAAGTAATGTATATACAAAGTTGCAAGGATGTTTCGATTTACAATTTCAAGTCCGAGAATTACCAAATTGATGCTGGTTGCCGAGTTCCGTGTCTATATCACTCAGGGATGCCGCTTCCTACCTTCAATAGGTATTCCGTTCGGAAAGCATGACCAGAGCATCGCAATTGGATCAATAGAACTCCTCTTCAGCTGAAACCATCTTCCTAGTGCGTTGTACATTCACATATACCCCTCCAACAATAGAGCTCAACCTTACCTGAAGAATGGCTTGAGGTTCAGTCCGCTATCTGAGGCTTTGAGGCTCATCACCACATAATAACTGTATGGACATGTGCCTCTGGACAGCTCATACTTCGTAGGCGGTTTTGAAATCTCACCCTCACATGCACAATACCGGCCCATATATATCTCGTATCGCGGTGCTCCCTTTTACAGTTCGGGTAGATTTAGCTCTCAGGTTCGTAGTATTGGTGTTATACAGCTTGTTTGCTTCCGCA
>Ga0307511_10002278_pt1 | contig 20070 bp, 19 predicted proteins | sample 13_EM_MG_FD_200266 | JGI IMG/M metagenome (GOLD analysis project Ga0307511, IMG submission 200266) | Populus trichocarpa ectomycorrhiza microbial communities from riparian zone in the Pacific Northwest, United States - 13_EM | ecosystem: Host-associated > Plants > Roots > Unclassified | place...
GAGGAAGAGAAAGTGGAGGTTGAGGTTGAGGTCGACACCCTATCGTTGGCTGATGCGATGGAGGAGAGTGGCCCGGGAGGAAGCTCGAATCAGCATTCACCGGGTGCTGGTACCCCAAACGAGGCACCTCCGCCACCCGCTGTTGGGACGGTTGGACCCACGCCTGACGAGAATCCTACACCTGCAGTGGTTCGACCGACCGACCCCATCCCCATGTTTCACGATGGAGTTGACGAGGTATCACAGGAGCCTGATTCCATATCACCCCCTTTGTCGAGCCCCGAGGAGGAGTTACCGCCCACAATTTCAGAACCCCCACCGCCGCTCGTGGAGTTCTCTCAGACCCAAGTTCACCTTGCACCTGCAATACACCCTTTACGAACGACGAAGCGGAGGTTATTTTACCTGACGGTTCGTCGCCTTCTCGTGGCTTTTTCTTCTGGATCCGAACTGAAATAACTGCCTTGGTTGGTGCGGACAGAAAGGGGACATCACCGTTGCGGTAGCTGACGACGAAAGTCTGAGCCTTCAGGTCCAGGAAAATCTGCAGTCCGTAGCAGAGGCAGCACTGAAGGTTATGGAGAACCTACGAGCCACTATCCTTGACGAGGAGCGACGGAGGTAAGACGAACTCGTCTTGCTAAGTTCCGGATAATCAAATTTCTCTAGCATAAACGGAACGCCCGTGACCGCCGCCAAGATCCTACAACCGAAGGACACCCACGTCTTTTCTGTGGAAAAGGATTACACGGTCACCAGCGTGGGAGGGTTCAAGTCGAATTCTGAGTATCTGTATAGCGGACAACAACTTCTCGAGAGGTCAGCCTACATCCCAAGGTTATCTCATCCCAACTTGGCTGATTCGTGGATTCGCAGTGATCAAGACATTGTAGAGGTCTTCTCTCGAGACTCGAACCCACAGCACTGGCATATCGCTCGGCAGGGGAACGTTTTGGATTCGGAAGGTCGGACTACGGAGAGCACGGTCTTCTACCACAGTGCGAGAAAGGAGAGCAGTTTGGCTGACGTAGACAACGAGGTCGCGGCTGTTGTGAGGAAGTTCGTCAAGTCGGTTAGTAGGGCCAGCACCATTATTGCGCCACGACCGGAGGTGCATACATGACCTTAATCTGTAGTACTATCAATCTTACGGCGTTGGCTTGTATCTTGTATCTTGGATCACACATGTATTTGTGCGTGTTACAACACTTCGATTCGTTCAATCCGCAAATACATGGTAAGTTAGCGAGGATACAACCGCTCTAGCAGTACGTGTCGAGCGTGTTCGTGAGAGCGGTCTTCTCGGCGGTATCGATGGTCAAGTCGTAGTACTGCTTGACTTGAATCCAAGCGACAACGTACTCGCACTTGAAGGAGTTGAGAGGGGGGAGCCAGGTGGCGGGGTCCTTGTCGCCCTTAGCTTGGTTAAGGTTATCGGTGACGGCAACCAACTGGGGCCGGGCGAGGTCGTTAGCCAATTGTTCGCGACGAGCGGCAGTCCAAGTGCGGGCACCGCTGATCCACGCCTCCTTCAAAGGGATCACATGATCCTGCAAACACAAACAGATTTCAATTAAACCGATTCGAGGGAAGGGTGGATCGGGCCCGCTTACGATGTCGAGATCAGAAGCTAAGGTGGTGGGAACGTTGTCGTAGGGCGAAACCCAGTTACCGGAGACTGCGGCGCAGCTGGAATCGGTGACGACATTCGTACCGTCCCTCTTCAGAACGGCTGGGTATAGTGATAGCCGACCGGTCAGTAAGATGCCGGAGGAATTGAATTGGAAACTGACTCTCTCTGGTGTTGCATGAACCGTTGACTAAGGAAGGTAACGAGGCGCTTCAGTGTGACTTGTTCGGAGGAAACCCGGTTGTATGGGGGAAAGCTTACTAGTGATCCAGTGGTTGAAATAGTCCCTGCTGTATGCGGGAGAGTTGGATGGTACCGCAACCGTCACTGAGGGGTGTGGCGCTGAGATGTTGCACGTTGGGACAGCGGGTGTAGGCACTCACGTTGGGAGAGGTAGGTCCTTGCGGTTGCGACGGAGATCCCGATAGGCAGTGCACGGCGACCGAGCTCGGAGAAGTGGAGGGGTGCAGCGAGGGTGCTGGCGACGAGGGTACCAACGGCGAGGATCGAAGAGAAAGCGACCATCGTGGACGGGTAGGTACAAGTAGAGGGGGGGAAGTTCACCGAGGAGAGAACGCAAGGTCTCGTTACCGGACCCGGCCCATTTTATCCCAATCCTTCAAAGGCAGTGAATCCCAAATAGGGAACGCTGAAAAACCGGGGAACCTGGGATTTCAGGGATTGTGTACGATATGCACCGTATGGACGACCAGACGAGAAAGGACCCGAGGCGGGGATGGAGGATGTCGTGGTCATGCTCGCGAATTATCAAACCGATAAGACGCCGTTGATAATTGACTTTTATCTCCGATTCAGCCTCCCGTGATCTCGACTTCTACGCGGACGCGATGTCCATGCGGTCTCGGAAGGGACAGATGGAAGCAGGAGAAGCTTGTGGGGGTACAGCCTCGGCCCTCAGGGGATAGGCTTATGTCCGGGGACGCCATAAAGTCATGATTGGCATGAGAATGGCTGATGGTGTGGTCCTGGTTTGGGTTGGGCTCGTTTGCCTGCAGGTTCTCGAGCCCGGTGGGACGCGTACGACGTGGTGCAGTAGCCATGAGATCGCAAGTAAGTTAACGAAACTGCAGCCACATGCTCCATTTGGCTCGACCTGCCTTATCGGCCAACTGCAGGCGGACGACTTCCCGGAGATCCGTTCTGACCGCCGGTGTGTTCACTTTCCGAATAAACGTTCGTCCTTCGAGCGAAAGAGGAAGGAAACCCGTCTTATGTCCGTACACGCTCACCACGTTCATCGCGGAATGAGCACGTTTCGAGCGTTGGGTAGTGACGCGGTCTTCATCGCGGTGGGTGCGCAAGGTGGGGGTGGGGCCAGCTGTGAACGTTGTTGACGAAGTGCGGGATCGCCCCGATCCTCCGATCCTACGATCAGAAGCCATCTGTGAGGTCATAAATGCATATAAGTCCATTTGTATCCAGTATGTACGTCTCTAGGACAGAAACAACTCGTGATGTCCTGGGTCATAGAAGGGAAGCGGCAGCAATGCCGAACAACAGTGATAGGGAAAACATGGAAGCGAGAGCGGATGGAGTGATGTAGCTCCCAGAGCTGCCTCCAACCTGCCCATTGAGGAGCCGTTTCTTGTAAACCTTGAGGTGGTTAATAATCCATGTTGAGTTCTGTACCGTGTTTGAGCCCACTGAGGTAGGTCGTTAATCACTCAGTGAGAAACGTACCACAAAGTTGGCTGGGTTCAGCAGCCTTTCATCGCAGGTTCCGGGGCAGCCAGAAGTTGCGTAGGAATTCCCCGCCCAGTCCCCTGTGTCGTTCCCGTTGAGCCATGACCTCGTGGAATTCTCGAAGATTTCGGTTCGCTTACCGCAGAATGTGATATCTAGAGCGGAGTATCAGTTCTGAGAAACGTGCGGTTGTCACCTCAATAAAATAGCCCACCGAAAATGATGGACATGTTTATGAAATAGTTGCTCAGCGGGTGGCAGTTTGTTGGCAGCAGTTTTGCGGCCGGGGTACCCCACAACGCCGGATTCGGTGTGCCAGCGAGAATGTCCTGCGGGATCGCAGCGCGATAGAATGACCCTAAAAATCACAAGATGAGATCCGGGTGTGGTCAATTGTCTCGATTGGTTTGCGCGTACAAGCGGTGATCTCGTTTTCATCCCACTTTGTGGCGAAAACACCTCCACCTTGAGAGTCGAAGTACTCCCCGTACGACGCGCGACTCCATTCGAGAGTTCCGCACCCACTGTTGTCGTTTATGGTGCCGTCACACACGAGGTTAGGGCTACCGTTACGTTGCTGTAGAGTTTGGTGAGTGGGGTGGAGATTAGTGGAGTGAAAATGCCACGTGTACCAAAATGGTCCCTGTGATGTTCGCGGAAGGGTCGAGATAACACCCTGATCATGGTCTGAGACCTGATTCGTTGCCTTGTGAAGGTGAATTGGGAACCCACCAGGCTTAGTGTGGAATGCGACTTGGTTGTGAGCGTTATCGTGGACACCCTCGATGATGTCCACTTCTCCGTACTATTTGCCGACTGTCAGTTCATCTGAGGACAGCGCTCAGTGCGAAAAGTGAATTACATTTGGCCATTGTCCATTTCCCAGCAGCCTGTTAGAGAGGGAGACTAAGCGCGGAGGGTGAGGAAAAATTTCCGTGAATCCTACCAGTAGGCGGGCCAAGTTGCTACGCTGAGCGTCAGGACATTTTTAGACCAGAACGGGATTGGAACTACTGACCGCAACCCCACGGGACCTTGTCAAGGTCCAAGATGAACAGGCCAGTGTTGTACTGCGCCCAACTGGATATCCTTACACTACGCGAAGCTTAGCGCTAGCCGAACGCGATCAAGACGGACGATAAGCTTACCTCGCCCGATTGACCCCTGGATTTAACTGGGTAGTATTATCTCCTTTCATTATGACCTTGCCATTGTCCTGAACGTAGACGAGCTTCTTTGAGACAGAGTTGTTCCGATCTTGGTAACTAGAGACGCGGTGAACCCCACATCAAAACGGAGGCAGATCTCGCACTCACTCTACTTTTCCGCTGGCGAGCCGATTGTATCCGCGTTACCGGCCGACATCTCCGTCGAGCACGAGGTGTGACTTACTTGGTTGGATCCTTCCCTGTGAAAAACTCCCATCGGCTGTCAAAAAGAATGTGAATGAGCGGATTCAACCGGCGCAGTGGGCGGTAACGCACTCGAAGAAAGTCTTCCCCTCGTAGGTATCCTGCAGAACCCATAGAAACTGGGATCCATCCGGGTTATGATCGAAGGCATTAGCGGCTTGTCGTCTTTCGAGCCGAGTCGTATCGTCCACGTTCAAGTTTGGCTCCTTCCGCAGCGGGTTGGGGCCTTCCGACCAGTAAGCTAAGAGCGACGGGAGGATTGATGTGGGTGAGGCATTCATTGCTGGTGGTAGAAGGGCGGCGGTGGCCAATAAGCAGGCGGAAAACCACATAGCGAGTCGTGTAATCGTAAGCCGTAAGAGAAAAGCGAGAAACGGGTATCCTCGGCCAGAATAGTTCTATAAACCAGCCAACACCACGCAGCCCGCTTCCGCACGGATGCCTCGTGCCACAACCGTGGGAAGATCCCGCCACTACACCTGCCTTATTCGGCTCCCGGACACGGCCGAGTGGATTACATCAGCAGATGGATAGCTGACAGTGTTTGTCCAAGTTTGGAAGGCGACTCTAGTTCTCTCCCTCTCTCCACTCTCATCTCTCTCTCCCTCCGCCATGGATTCCGCTGCAGCTCTCAAACTTGAAATCGCAAGACTCTCAGGCAAGTCCGCTCAAGGGTGGATCACAGAAAGTTGGCTTGATGAAACCGGATTAGGCGCTATCGACAGACACAAATCCGGGGGGGCTTCGTATAAGCCTCCATCGAGAACTAACGTCTACGTTAACCCAAACTACAAACCTCCGTCCCGTTCCACCCAGGTTCCACCTCGCCCGGCCCCATACCACAGGCCAGCTCCCATCAAGGATACAGGAGAGAAGCGCGATGTCGTTCTGAACGGCGTCGCGTTCAAATCTTCTGGACTCTCCCTCGTACGCAAGGACCGTGAGTACACGTGGGGTAAGTGTGGTGTCCTCATGGTTCTGACTCGTGCCGCAGTACCTCAATCAACTCGACCGACACCCCCGGCTCCTGGACCCAGCAACTTCAAGGCCACCCCTAGGTATCCGACCAGGCCACGATCGACTCGACAACGTGCCCGCCCTGGCCGCAACTTGACTCTCGCGACCGGTCGAACCTCGTCCGTTGTGCTCCGCATCCACAACCCGCTCACCACTTATTCCCCCCTCAGATACAAAGCGACACAAAAACGCATGAAATTCTCCGACAAACAGTGTCCCCGGTTTACTACTACCGGTATGGTTCTATTGTCCTCATACCCCTCTTTGTCTTTCTGAACCGTGGTACTTGATCACGTTCTTTTTGTTATTCTAGGGAGCTGCAGCAGAGGACTCACTTGTCCTTATCAACACGACCCTGACAAGATCGCCCTCTGTTGGCCCTTTACCCAAGGAACCTGTCCCAATAGCGCCGAATCCTGTAACCTTTCGCACGAGCCGACTGCGGAACGCACGCCTACCTGCATGCACTTCGCCAACAACGGTCGTTGCAGCCGCGAAAATTGTCCATTCCCCCATGTTCGTCTCGGGCCACGTGAAGGTGTCTGTCGCGATTTTGCCGTGATAGGCTATTGCGCAGCTGGCTTCGACTGTCCCAAACAGCATGTAAGGGAATGCCCTGACTTTGCCGAGAAGGGTACTTGTACCACCAAAGGTTGCAAACTTCCTCATGTTATCCGTGCCAACCGGAAACGACAGCCTGGTCCTGGAGCGGCGACTCCCTCGTCTCCCACGGTTCCGAAGAACCCTGAATCTATTGCCTCCGTCTCTGTTACTGATAGCGTTAAGCCTCCCACAGTTGAGGAGGCCCAACTTGGTGACGATTTCATTCCTCTCAACACATTTAACGAGAGCAGTGAAGAGGACGATGATGATGAAGATGACGACAACGACCGCGGCGACGAAGAAATGGATGGGGAGACGTAACGATGCAGCTATTTCTACGGTTTTGCACTTATCTAGCGTACCTGTGTGAATATACCATCATCTTAATTTGGATTTTTCGTTTGTGAGGTGGGATTTTGAGTGTGATCGGACTTTGCGTGAGGGACACGACAGCTCATCATCCCCACCCACTCACCCGCCAGCCATGGCGCGCTCATTCCGTTCACCGTTACTCTCGCTGGCGACTTTGGTTCTATTTGCATGGTCGACTTTAGCAATACACTTTTACATGGATCTCAAAGACAAACGGTGCTTCATCGAGGAGCTGCCAACTGACACCGTCGTGGAAGGTAGATGCACACCCTACTTGCAGAACGCGTCTCGTTGACTCGGAACGAACCAGGACAGTATCGTGCGCTCGAATGGCACGAGGGGGAGCAGCTATATAAGGAGAACCCGCAGATGGCAGTTCTCGTTGAGGTCACTGTACGTTCACCCTAACCCTCTCGATCTCCCCCTTCGCAACGAAAAAAAACCCCCGAGCTGGTGTCTTAAACTGAATTCCTCTTTCCCTCCTTGCATTTCTGTAGGAAATGAACCACGATACTTCCTTAGTGAACACCCGCGGCCCAACCGGTGGTCGTTTCACCTTCACCTCTCACGACTCTGGAGACCACACCATCTGCCTCTCACCCTCCTACCCCGACACGACCTGGTTCTCCTCCTCGTCCCACGTCCGAATGCACCTCGACATCGTAATCGGAAAAGCCCGGGCGGACCTCGACCACGACCGCTCCCACGTCTCAGAACTCGCTGCAAAAGTTCGAGAGCTGAACGTGAAACTCGAGGATATTCGGAGGGAGCAGCAGTATCAGAGGGAGCGGGAGACTGATTTTAGGGATTTGAGCGAGACTGCGAATTCGAGAGCGGTGTGGTATAGCGTCGCTCAGATCGTGGTGTTGATTGCGACTTGCACGTGGCAGTTGAGGCACTTGAAGGTATGCTTCTCAATACCTTACTCCCTCTGTTCATTTCTGACAAACGATGCTTCGCTATAGCACTTCTTTGACGATAGGAAAATGAGATAACCTCCGTGATTAAACGCGTGTTCTCGCCGCGCCTGGCGAATTCCTCGTATTTATCGTTATATCTCGGGCTGTTTTGAGCAATGCAGTGTCTCTTTGCATCTGTACGTACGGAATGGCCCACGGCCTGGGGACAACATGGGTATCTACGACGTTGCCAAGCTTATGGTGGATTCCCTCAACCCTGTGGTATATACCGTGGTTTCCGAAAAAGAAGGACGACTCAATTCGTGAAAGGGACGTTCTTGACCCATCTTGTAATAAGATCCTACAAAAGGTGTCGAGTTAGTGTGCGGTGTTCGCGAACGACCAACGTAATAACCTACCAAAGCAGCTTCGGGCTGGTCGAATGGCACCATGTGTCTATGAGGTTGGTTGGTGAGTTCTAGAGTCCAAGAGTTACTGCCGACCGCCTCACCCAGCTTCATGCACGACGACGAAGGTGACGTTCCCCGCGTTTCCACCCACGCTCCTCACGCTACCGGCCAACCTCTGCGAGTCTTCGATGGTCCAGGGGAAGTGTTTTTCCGCTAAGAATTCCTCTTTGAAAACGCTTTCGAATTTCTCCAACCATCGTTCGTTGCCGATGTAGTTGCAAACGCTGTCTGTGGGTCGTTCAGTCCAATAACCATGTAAATTTCGACACCAACACACCTGCGTTTCCGGCGTATACGAGCAATCGAATACCATCGTTGACGAGGTCGGTAAGCAGTGGGGCACTGTTGCGCCCTCCGTCACCTGTAGTCCGGAAGTTGTCGTACACCATATCGCTACTTCCAGTGAATTTTCGCCCCGGTTCTACGCCCAATTGTGCTTTGACCGTGACGTTGTTCATGAACGTTTCAACCCAGTCGAGTTCTTCGTAACAGGCGTTTGCCCCCCTGCACGGCTTACGGACATCGTATGGGTTCACCCGTCCTACGGGAGGAGGGAGTCAGCCCTGTGAATATTGTACGCGGCGAGAACAAGACGTACTTGGAACTGAACTCTCGAGAGTGCGCGAACACTCAGCCTCAGCAGAGGCGCACTTGGCACTGGTATCGGACTCGTAACAAATTTCAACGAGTTTCTGGCAACGGGGGACACTCCGTCTGAGGTTCACGCATTCGCGACTTGTGGATTTGAATAACGCATAAGGCCCCTCGCAGATCCAGTCGGGAATGGAGGAGAACTGCTCGAGTGGATTCGTCCACCCATTCGCTAGAATGATAGAGGCAAAATTAATCTTTATCACCCCAGGCATAGGGTTGCTCTCGAGTTCCTTGTTCTTCTTGTAGAAGACGCTTGCAGCGTTGGGGACATATGTCCCCCCGTAGCTCTCCCCGGCCATATGGAACTTGGCTCTCGCGTATTCTGGGAATCGGGAAAAGAAGAGTTGGAAGAACGCGTAGACATCTTCACCGGCGACGTAACTCCGGTCGACCTTCGACCCATCGTCGGAGTAGGACCATCCGACATCCACGGGTTGGTCGAGAAATAGGATGTTGCTGTGTGTGTTCCAGGAATGTTTGTTTCTGACCACAGATCCATCTTTGGCTGCGACCTGACAAGGTCCGAGTTCGAATAAGAGACCCGTAGCGGAGGAGGAACCAGGTCCGCCTAGCGAAACGAAGGAAATAAACTGAAGATGATTCTCGAGATTAGAAAATTCGGTAATTTCAGGGACGGTGAAGGTTTACACGTACCATTGATCCAATAGATGAAATCGGCAGTCTCTGGAGAGTGTCTCGACTCGAAGAACCAGAAGAAGAGGTGCTTGCCGGTGGTGATGTCCAGATATCCCGAATACTGCTTAACCCCAGGATCACAAATCGTTGGTTCCGTCACTCGCAGTCGGTAGGAGGTGAAACTGGGGTGGGTGAACAGTTGGACTGGGGTTGAGGTAACCGATTCACGCGTAGCGAAGGTCCGATATTAGAAAATTCGACAACCAAAGTTCGTGACGCGAGCACGCACACGTTTGACCGTTACGGTTTATGAACTCCCGACCGTTTTCGACCCATTGGTCCACAATGTCCTCCACCGCGTCGAAAGTAGGGGGCAGCCATTGGGACGGGGCTTGCTCCTCAGGACTGTCAAGGATGGTTTGGGTATTATCGGATGCCGCGGCGAAGGTAGAGGCAGCGAGGGCCCCGAGCCAGACAAGGTTTCGGAGAGGTGCCTTCATACTTGTCGAACTCGAGCTGGAGACCCGGCGGGAGACATGGCTGCATTTTATGTCGCAGGTCTGAGATCTGATTGGTGCCCTTGTGCCACAGCCGATCACCGGATGCCGCGAGTCCCGGCCCCGGCTTTCCGCCCTACCACCGTGTGGCACCTCCTCAATAATACACAGCAGCGGCGATTCCACGGGGTCGTGAACCAGATTGGTATTGGCCGCGTGTGTGGAGGTACCGAGACTCTCGCCGCCTGTCCGTTTACCGCGGGAGATTGGGTATATCGATTCAAAAATATCAGCTTCTTATCCGCGCACAGTCACTAAGGCGCAAGGCTCGTATTTTCCAAGTATCGCTGCCATGGGTTCAGCATTAGTGGGAAACTTTGATTCCACGTGCTAGCACACTTCGCTTGACAGTCAAGAATCTCAACTGGACAGTGCCGAGACCCGTTGAGCCGCCGGTCGGCCGTCACGCTGATACGGGCGGTAAAAACCCAAGACTTGTCCAAATGGTCCACAGTTCTCCCTGCTTCAAACACCCCGATTGCGGCATTCAGCGTTCACTGTCCTGAGCCGGGACCGGACGCACTAAATGCGCATGTCACTGCCATAAGAAAAAACAAACAATGTCATCCTTTCAGTACCAACTGGTACTTACTGAAATTTGACCTCCGTCTCCGAACAACACCAGTCAGCACTGGCCAGTGCGGGTCAGCACTTGTCCCACCGGTCAGTACCCAACGATGACAGTTTTTCTGATGACTGGGACGTCACGGGGAACGCCCTCATTCGACCTGGCACTTTGTTTGTATTGGCCGCCCAGCGCTCAGCGGATCAATTTGATACCCTCAAGTATCATGGCCAATTTGGAGGAGGTCAGGATGGAGAGGTGAGGCATCCGATGGCTTTGTGATTTCATTTTTCCTGATCTCACCTGCAGCCGGGAAGGCGAGGAGTCAGCATGTCCGACTGGAGAAGAGCCCGGAAGCCCCAGAAAGAACAGGAGAAGGTGCGTCATATTGCTGCGTCACCATTCGCCTCGCCGAATAGTGTGCCGGCTTCAGGTCCAGGAAACGCCGGAATTCAAGCGGCTCGGACGGTGCCTCCGTCCAAGGTCTTCGATCGGGGTAAGGTTCACACCTGTCGATGCTAGCCCCTCTAATATTCAACCGTAGCCGGGACCCTGATTCTGAGGAGAAATCAGAGAACGGAAGTGGCGAACAGGATACACCAGTGGACAGGTCAGCTCAATATTGCGTCTCAGAACTGTCGTTGGAGGTTGAACCCTTGCCTAGCCACGAACAGTACTCCCCGCCAACACATGAAGACTACCGAACCAAATTTTACGAGGTGTATCGTCGCGAAGCGGAGGAGTACGACCGAGAATTCATCAAGAGATACGATGAAGACCTGAATACCACCCTGATCTTCGTGCGTACTTTGCGTTCCTCGTGTCTATGACTTGCTGACTCCGCTCACAGGCCGGTTTGTTCTCCGCCGTGACCTCCGCTTTCATTATCCAGGTCCAACCCCAACTTCAGTCAGACCCGAATGAAGAGACGGCCGCCCTCCTCCGCGTCCTCATCCACAAGATCGACAACATGACATTTGGCGGCGACGTTCCTACGATCCCGCAGTGGTTCGGTCCCCCACACACAATCGTCCAGGTACAAGCCATCCTTTACGCAAGCCTCGCCGCTTCGCTCTTCTCCGCCTTCCTCGCAATGCTCGGAAAACAATGGTTGAACCGATACGCCTCCATCGATATGCGGGGGTCGGTCATTGAACGCAGCCAGAACCGACAGCGGAAGCTGGACGGCATCGTTACCTGGTACTTCGACCATGTGATGGAGTTGTTGCCTCTGATGTTGCAGTTTGCACTGTTGCTCCTTGGTTGTGCCCTCACCCGCTACCTCTGGGAGATTGACACGACCGTCGCATCAGTTGTCCTCGGTGTCACCTCGTTCGGTGTTGCATCCTACGCTTTCTTCGTCGTTGCGGGGACAGCCTCCGTCAGCTGCCCATATCAAACCCCCGGTGCACATATCCTCCGTCACATTCCACCCCTCGCCTTGAGCACATTTCGCTCGGCTTCCTCCCAGTCCAAAGTTATCTATGGGGTCGCCGTTTGGTGGCGTTGGGTAATTAACGACCTCGAGTGTTCGATAGGAGGTTTTGTGGCACTCATCTTAGCACCAATTGATCTGTTGATCGTTCTGGTCGCTGATGCCTACCTCCTTGCACGAGCAATGGTCGGAGCGTTCGTTGCCAATACTCTTAGAGCCCGCCGCTGGTTTCACAGGGCGCATGGATGGGGCCCACAAACGACCGCATTGGACCTGCAATGCATCTCTTGGATGCTCCAGACATCATTGGACAAGGCTATCCACCTGTTGACTCTGAGATTGCTCGCGATGACGACAACACCGGCCGGCTCCCACCCTGCACTTGTTTCAGTTTGCATCGATATTCTCGCTAGCTGTGTGTCAATCGCCGGCGGCAAAGTGGTGATCCTTCAAGGGTCGGAGGAGCTTGCAACGCTATCTGCTCTCTGCTGCCTCTCCACGTTATCCTACCTCGTAACCGCGGATCCAGCGTCGAGTGCCTTCGAAGACGTGCGCCGGCGGTACACCAAGACCTTCCCGATTGAGACCAACTTCAATGGCCTTCCGTCTTACCACTGCTTCTGCACCATCCACAACGTGTTTCACCCATCCCGCAAACGGGTTCAGTTAGAGAACCTGTACTACCACCCCAGTATCCGCCGACCAAGAGTCCAGTGGAAGGACTATCGACTGTCCAGCGCTGAGCATGTTGCCCTCGTCCAGCTTGCGCGGTTCAAATTCCAAAGGAAACGTCAGAAGGTGCCCTGCTGGATCCTCCGCTATGTCCATCATCTATTATCCCAGGATCCACTACCTTCCGCCTCAGTCGTCGCCGATTGCCTGTCGATCGTTGCGATGGACCTGGGCTGCACCGTCTCAAACACCACAACCCTGGATGAGAAGTACGCTCATATCTGAAATATATCCACGTTTCTGATCGAGTATCCAGCGCGCGGGTGGAGGTGGTTTCGAACCTGATAACCGAGGAACTCGAAAACATGGCCCGGGTTGAAGACCTGAATCGAATCAAGTCGAAACGCAAGGCTATCGTCACGCTCTTCCAATATGTAGTCTGGCGGGGACGAGATGGGAACCACAGAATGATTGACACATTCTTAGGTTTTGCCAGGACCCCAAAGGTAGGGGCGTTCATGACCCAACCAATTGCCACGCTGCTTAGCGAAGCGGGTCCCGATTTTCCAAACCGGGTCGTGACACTCATGTCGCCGTACGCAGATTGGGGGCAGGAGTCCAACACAAACACAATCACCCGGTGGGCTGCGGCAGCCTTGGAGGTCCAATATACAGAGGAAATCGGCCGGAGTGTGGTTGATACCCTGTTGCAAATTGCGTCCATCAGCCTCCTAAAACCATACATCCCTATTGACATATGGGTATGGTTGAAGAAGCAGCCGTCTCTCCCACCAGTATGCAGTGGGCGATCTGCAGGAACAATGTATCAGGTTGTTCGCACAGTTCGAGAGCTTGGAGACGTTGAAATTCTCAAGTCTTACTTTCTCCTCGTCTGGTCGGAGTGGTGCTCCATTTACTCAGGCGGTCTCGTCGAAATGTGTACATCAATTCGGGAAGACCTCGCTGGAGTCGGAATGGGGCGACATCGGGAGGTTCTCGTCGAACGGTTGGATCGCGTCCTAGCACAGTTGGATATGGGATCAGGACATCTCGGGCAACATAATCCGGTCCTCAATGAAGACCGCATCTTAATAGCGAAGGGTCAATACAGGGAACTCAAGGGGGTATTGCTGGAGGTGGACATGGAAGCGCTCGAGGTCCTGACTCGTACGTCCTTCAGACGGATCAAAGTTTTCAATCTGCTCACCCCTGCGGGCTTCCACAGAATCCCACTCGACGTTCGTCTGTGCCCTCCCTCTCCCATATCCATAGTCACGCGTTCACAACACTTGTTCCTTGTTCCCCGACTTCGTGTTCGTTTGCACGTGGGTTCCCTCATGTCACCCCTTCGTGCTCGGTCGATCCTCAGTAGGACGCGGGTCAGCAGGAGTGCTTGCCGTACATGTCGTCATTTCCGTCTCTATACTATCCTGTGTGCCACAACCTGCCGCCTTACACCTATGTTCCTGAATATACCAGCCCGTCGTCTCACCCTTCGCCGCATTCCTCATGGTTCTTGTTGAACGGCGATCAGGCTAATAAACTCTACGGGTGAAACCCTAATCCGCTTGTCTCTGGGACCTGAACTGCCGGGGTCTCCGAAATACCTACGAGGAAACGAGCAAGGTCCCACAATCTCGCATGCGTACTAGATGACCCGACCCGACCGGCAGTTGATGAAATCGGACGATCGAAATCCGGTTTTCGTCCACATCCTTCCACCGGGGGACTCGAGACATTCGTTGAAACATTCCTGATAGATTCTTACGTTACAGTACTTTTACACCTTGATGACAAGTTTCTCAGCATTGACCTTCCCCTCTTCGAGGTGGGTCAACCCTTCGGCGACCTTTTCCAACCCGCCTTCCCATAACTTGACCTTCATTGGTTTGAGCAAGCCCGATTCGAGGAGCTGGGAGACTTTCTGGGAGAAGTGGTGGATGTGGTCGTAGTCTTCTTGAGAAGCCGGGAAGACATTCCCGAAAATTTCGAAGTCCTTGTTGAACATCGAGTAAAGGAGCAAGACTGCGGGTCAGGATTGGCGGTGGCGACGACGGGAGTCGAGGCACAACAGTGCGATAGTTGTCATCGGGGGTGGGATGATGTGATGGAGAATGTGAAAATTTGATCAGGACTTTATGTCTCTCTCTTTAACACTACGGACAACGTACATTGAAGAGAGACATCATTCCGGAGAATGGCGGCTTCAGGGTTTGGGCTGGTAACGAGGGAGACTTTGCCCCCTTTGGCGCCCATAGCTTCGACGGAGAACTTCTGGCTTTGAGGAGAGCTGAAGCAGTCGAGGGCAATTTGGAGGGTGTCCCCGGTGACGGATTTGACTTTTGCCAGCAAGTCTGGGTCTCTGTACTGTATGTATGTGCGCCGTGAATAGAGGGTACGTCTACCTCGGTTCCCGAGCATGAGAAGTTTGACGAAATCCTTACGTCGAAAACTGCATCAGCACCAAGACTTTTGAGCGTCTCGTGGTTCCCTGGCGAAGCCGTGGTGACCACTTTGTATCCAGCTAAATGAGCCAACTGAACAGCGTAATGCCCGACGGCCGTAGACCCGCTGTAAACCAAAAACTACAAGGGTAGAAGCGAACGAACGGGCGAGAACCCGCGCCCCAGATGTCAGAGGATCCACAAAACGGCGGAGCGGAAAGAACCGAGGACACCAACGACATGCGTTACTCACCCACTGTTCGTCGGAGACCTTATTAGGCCATTCAGTCATATTGAGTCGTTTTGGATGGGTCATACACATCGCCGCGGAATAGAGCCCGACTAAGACGGTTGCGGCTTGCTCGGAAGGAATATTGTCTGGTATCTTCCACGTAAGATCTGCCACCACCCTGGGGTACTCTGAGAACGCTCCGTTATCTGGATAGCAACCTTAATGTTCCAACGTCAACCAATTAATTGGCATCCGAAGCGAGAGTGGATGGCGTACCGCCATGACATCCCACAGCGACTCTGTCCCCGAGTTTGAATGTCTTGTTCGGGTTTTGGTTTGGTCCGATCTTGATGACCTTACCGACGGCCTCGCATCCGGATATCGCCCCTGGATCTAGGATTTGGAGTGTGCGGTTAACTTCGTCACTTGCCGCGGGAGGTTGTGACGAGGAAACCCACGAGTGATGTATTTCACGTCTATCCGAATGGTACGTCAAACGGTGAAAGTGTCGGACATAGAATTAAACGTACGTTTCCAGTCAGTTGGGTTGACGGCTAGGTACTCGGCCTTGACAAGGAGTTCATTATCGCCAATTTCTGGGACCGGCTTTTCCTCCACAGCAACAGTTTTGGTCTGGGGAATAACTTGACATCAGCGATAACGACCAGATGCAATAAAAGCTCGTACCTCTTGGATCACGACGGCGTTCATCGTAGCGGGCAAGTGGATTTCGGTGGTCATGGTCGTCGAGAATGAAAGAGTGAAAATTTTACACCATCCCACAGTCGGCTAATCGAACGGGGTTTCATCCACGTATGTCCGGGTAAGACACAGATCAAAGGGTGATGGTGTACGGAGTACATGATGGGTCAAGGCTGCGGATTTGGAGTGTCCTCGTGTCGCCGCGAGCTAAGCTACGTACCCCGTGAGCCAGCTCAGATGGCGTGATTGCCGAAATCACTCCTGCTCACTCGTCAATGGACGAGTCCTTAATTTTTCCATGTGCTAAATGTATTTTTCGGGATCGCTCGATTTCGCGGCTAGGCTGACAGCCCTGGGAAAGTGAGGCCCTGTGGGTCTTGGGGGCGGTCAGATATCGTTATTGGTATGAGACGGCGGAGACGGGTGATTGGGTGAAGAGAACCGTGGATCGACGAGGGGATTTCAGCCAGCCAGTAGCAGCGACCTCTGGGGTGTGGGAAACGAGTTGAGCCCTGGGTCAGTCTCCTAGTCCCGGGGTCGCCCAGATTCGCATGACATCAGCTATGGGATCCGCTTCCCGCCTACAGGTCGTCGACAGAACCATCCAGGGGGCGCGGGAGCGCACCTGGCGACACCCCACTGTCAAAACCCAGACCCCGGAAGTGCCCTCCACCACCCCGGATTTGGATACACGGTACAGGATAGTGACGTTCGAACCGATAGCCGACGACCAAACTGGGTGAGAAGAGCTGAGAAGAGTCGACGATGACTAAGGCAAATTGTGCCATGGTAAGTAACACCAGCGAAGGAACCACCCACCCGCTTTGGGAAACCTATTTTTCGCCGTTCTACCAAGGCCTATTGTTCGTTTTACATCGGTACGCGGGAACAACGTGTTCTTTGTAAGGGTGGCTACAGCTCAATACGCAAAAGCTTCGCCGGAAAGTGTGACCGTCGCTCTGTGAACCCCACTCATGCGTTTCTCGCTAGAAAACCCGGATTGGGGACACCGGAAGTATGGTTCGCACACACGGGGGTACAGTTGGGTGTTACCCGGTGCGCTCCCGCGCACCTCCTGGGTCCGCCACGACAAAGGAGGAATGCGATTTCGAGTGTGACTTCCGAAACCAATTTCAAGCACCAAGGCGGTTCGATGATAGCCAATCTACTCCAAGCATCTGTACCAAACTCTACCGTTTCATTCATTCACGCGTTACGAGCCTACACCCCGCCTCAATTTGTTCCCGATGCTGCCAACGACTGTGTTACTTACGGAAAAGAATTCTCCACACTAGACTCCTGTGAGTGTGCACCTTCCTCGCTGACCTCGACGTGACTCAACTCATTTTGACCCCTCCCGTCTCCACTACCGCCTAATCCAGCCACACCACTCCCTGAGTGACCGCTATTGTTGTTCCAGGAGGCCGATATTCCAACGGAAAGGGCCCGCAGTGGGGCCTGGCACCGCTGCGCTGATTGACGACTCTGACCTTCTGGTGAGCGGGTTCGCGCCGCCAGATCACCCCCTCTCATGTTTCCTAATTAAGCTCCCGGATGAGGTCGAGTGTATTTGTTTCCAGGACGTTTACGTCCAGGGTCTTAGGGACTTTTACTGTTCGAAAACACGATTTTGCAGTAAGAGTGTTATGTGCTCACGTGGTGGTACCCTCTTCGTCCTGTTCCGAATTGATAGGTAAAACGCTCGCAACATATCCCTCCCCCCACCTTCCACCACCACACCACACGCTGCAATTTACCTCTGCTTTTTCAGGGCGGATAACGTATCCCTCTCTTTCAATACTGCATCTGATATATTCTAGACCTCTACTTCTGTAATTTTCTAGCGCAACATCCCGTGTCTTCAGCAGCCCTGGTCTTCAGCATCCATCTCCTTATGGTCCCCCGGGCTGTGGATGATGCCTACGATTCGCGAATAAACCTCGCTGTTTTGTATGGACTCCTGTCCAACATGGTCCTCGGTTCTGATCGGATATTGCTTTGCCAACATTATCGCGGCCCTCCACTTCTCACAATTGACAACCGGTCGGTGGTTCATCTATTTGCTTCTCGCCGATGGCTCTCCTCTGACATCTCCTTGGTTACAGCGAATCTATCGCATCCTCTCAACCCGAAGCACGCGATGTGCTGTGATGATTTCTGTGTGAACAACTGTATTGAAACATGTTGTAAAACCCATGAAGAACGGCGGGATACCATTCTTCGTCGCTTATTGGATGGAATTTGCACTTCCCGACCGGGTGTTCCCCCCACCGCCGCGTGATTGTAAGAACAGGTCGCAAGGTAGGTTTAACGGCTGTTTCTCCGGCTACGTATCCACAACACGTTGCGCTACAACGTCCTCATTGATGAGGACCACATTTCGGCGTTGCCTGAAAATGGGGTCCTTGATTGTCACACTGAGCATATTGAGTTATCTTCCGCTGCACGTACACTCGTTTCGCGCTACGACGGCTCGGACTTCCACTCATGCTGCTCTTTATGGACACTTGACCGCGCTAGCTTTTTTGACTCACCGATTTTACTCCGCAGCTCAATTGGGGATGGGCAGCCCCACCAATGACCGCTGTCACCGCAAAGGCCCGGCAGGATTTTTGGCTCGCTCCCGGGCCTCTCCTATCGCGGTAACGCTGCTCAGCATATTAGGTACTAATTTCTCTGCGTTCAACGCTTCGGGCTTGTGGGTTTGGGTCGGGTGGCAGCCCTACCCTCCCATGGGTCTCGTCAGCGCGGATCAGCAAAATTGATCGGACTTTAAATTTGGCGCTTATGTTGCCCGGAACCTCACTTTGTCATACCTTAATGAGCACGTAAAAAACCCCTAGAGAAGACATCTCCTGCATATATATTCTCGCTTCTGTCAAAGCGGGGAATAAGGATTTACGGCGTCCGGCAGGGTGCTACTCTGTTCGGGTTTGAAGTCCGACGGTGATCGCCGTGATCACGGCAACCCCGGCCACCTTACCGGTTCTCCGGAAGCAGGGCGCTTATTCAAGAACACCAAAAAAACACTGTTAAAATAACAAACATACTACAATAAGCAGATATCAGTGCTACCACGGTAAAGGAACAGACAAAGGGGCCTGGGAGCGAGCCAAAAACCCTGCCGGACCTTTGCGGTGACGGCGGTCCGATAGGTCACGTGACCTGAAACTCGATCACTTCACTAGTCTCGCGCGGAATTCCCGCACCCCACTCTTATCTGTACGTAGTTGGCCGAGCACTTTGCGTTCAGTGTGTGCATGGTTTTATCTCACAGCGGTTCACTGCTCCCGCAAACCTTCAAGACCCCAATATTGGCAAGTCGAGTAGTAGCTTGCCATGGCAAAAACACGATGAGTGGCGGATGGGGTTCTGGGGGAACCAGGAAGGGGACGAAGCGAGAGATCGACGGAACATGTGAACGAAGAGAACGGTCGAAACAGATTCCAAGTGAATCTCGGGTGAGCACTATCGGTTGTTGCCAGATGGGACGATTGGTTGGCCAGGTGAACTGCTTGGCCCGAGGTAGCGAACAAACCTCGCGGCTCCTCTGACTGCCGTTTTGTTACCTGCGGCTGTCAAAGTATCGCGTGAAAGTCTGAGTCTACGCCGGAATCCATCCAAGTTCGGGGGGGGGGGGGTCAACTCCGAATTGAGGTTGGGACTCGGTAAGCAACCTTGAGGGGAGGACCTCAGCCGTACTTGGCCGGTTCGATTTCCCCTTCCCCGAACAGACCAGCCGCCGAGAATCACTAACATGTTCTCTTGTCACTCGCAGGGCGACTATGGTCCACCCCAACTTTTTGGGATTGTATCACGCCCCAGTGATCGCTAAGACCACAGGTTGGTCCCGAGGCCCAACGTTACCTTTATTTGCTCAAGGGCGACTTTTAGATTACTATGGATAAACCTCGTGAAATTCCCGACTATGTAATTTAAACGCTGGGGTTAGCCTCCGCGCAAGCCAGCGCTCCGTGTGTTTGATTGGCGATCAGCAATATTCCGCGTGCTTGACTCGCTAAGTCGATCCAATGGCCCGCCTGAACGAAGCGACGTTGGTGCAGAT
>Ga0307511_10002279_pt1 | contig 20061 bp, 23 predicted proteins | sample 13_EM_MG_FD_200266 | JGI IMG/M metagenome (GOLD analysis project Ga0307511, IMG submission 200266) | Populus trichocarpa ectomycorrhiza microbial communities from riparian zone in the Pacific Northwest, United States - 13_EM | ecosystem: Host-associated > Plants > Roots > Unclassified | place...
TGATCCAGTTTTGGGGATATAGATATATTGAGGTTTGAATGACATATTTCGGGGTCTATAGATGGGTTCTGAGTTGCTTCAAAGTGCCGGGGTCATTAGTCTAATATTGGAGGGTGGGGACGAGTTAGGGCACTTTGCCGAGATCCGCAGCTACGGTAACCTTGACTAGTCTGGGCCAGCCTGAGCTCCGCTGGCCTAGTCTGGCCTGGCCTATGTGAGGGTAAGTCCACCTCAACTTGGCTGAGCTTGACTGGCCTCACCTGTGTCGGCTTGAATGAATCTGGAGGTGCCTGAACCAGTCTGCATCAATTAGGTGGATGCCAGGCAATCGTGCGCTTCCCTGACCCTGTATGGGCTAGTGCAGGTCTACCTGAACAATTTCCGGCTTCTGTTAGCCAATATATGTTTGCTTGAAGTTGTATTTCCTGTCCTGAACTAGCATCAGCCTTTCTAGCCTACCATTCTCTTACCTAAGTCGCTTGAGGTTTACCTAGATATATCTGAATTACCCTGATCTCAGCAGCATCAGTTTTGCCTCTTATATACTAACCTAGGTTGTGGTGTGGCAGGCCCAGCCTACCTCAATACGCTGAGAGGCAATGTCTACCAGAAGCAAGTCCAAACCTGTTGCAACCTGTATTTTTAGCCACCCACATTGCCTCAGGCTAGCTTGACTGAGTCGATATAGCTGTACAGGCCTGAGCCTACTTAACGATATCCGAGTCTCTAGTGGCTCCTTGAGTAGGGTTGGATAACGTGGTGAGTGCGCCAAACTCAAGTGGATTCGGGTAAGTCTGGATTAGCTTATGAGAGCCCAAACTGACACGAGTAGGGTGATGCTGATGCAAAGAGTGCCGAGCTGGGCTCGAAGGACTTCACCCAGCCTTGGCAGTAGTATACATTGGCTAACAGAAGCCGGAAATTGTTCAGGTAGACCTGCACTAGCCCATACAGGGTCAGGGAAGCGCACGATTGCCTGGCATCCACCTAATTGATGCAGACTGGTTACTTGAAGGCCCCCTTCCGAACCTACCGCTATTACCCAACCACGGTCCCTACCCTTGCTTGTCCCAGTTGCATTTCGACGACTACAGCCATTCGACTGTCAGGGACCCCAACAGGACTCGAAGACAAGCGTAACATTTTACGGCTAGCCGTTGGGGTCAGGATGGAGGGGGAGTACCTAGATGATAACGTACGTGACGCCCGTGGCGGTGTCCGTGACAACGAGTGAAGATATGACGTGCATGGCTGTGACAGGCTGCGATAGAGGCTAGAAATTCAACTTTGTTGGTAGACTGGCAACGAGTGTTTCGGAATTGCCTCCTTTTGGCAATAGCACCTCTGGGGTGTGTAACATCCACGGTTTTGCCAGCATCTAGGACATCATTTTTTGGGAACAGTATGCAGAAGACAGTATTCACCAGATTCTCTATTTTAATTTCATCAGTCTCTTCTCCGGTTCTTTCCGCTCCTCATTCCGACACTCAATAATCTCTATCCACCCATCCTTCCTTTGCTTGATCCAAGTCGGCAATAGCAACTTCTGACTGCAGCCTGTGAGCTCTAATAACTGCATGACGTGCTGTAACTAGAGCAGAGATTTTGATTCTCAAGTTACCAGCTGTGTGCCTGGTCTTTTGCCTAAACTCCTTACATAAAACAGCAATATATTGCCAAAATTCACCAGCATTAAATTCACAATGCTATTCTATAGTATTCATACCAAGGCGCTTCAACTGCAGCTTAAGCTCTGGCGTCTAGTGAACTGGCTGCTCTTTAACTGGCCGAGGGGACGGATGAGTAAGTCATTGAGAGGACGGAAGTGTGTGAGACCATTGAAACTCAGACCGTGCTCTGCCAGCTTCTGCAGGTGGAGGTAGGTTAAGGGATCATTGCAGTTAATATGGCATTTTAAAGGTAGATTTAGCCTCAGAGTATTCGGGCATGGCAGCTATGTTGCCAATTTACATGCGTTTGGATTAAAATCTTAACTTAACCCGATTCCCCCATGTTGTTTTCAACAGGGTATAGCCTAAACTAGATAGATACCATGCCAAGCGTGTAAGCCCCTGGGGGAATCACAGCTTGGAAAAGCAACGCACTGAGGCAGTGATTTGACAGCAAACAATATGAGAGTACTACAGTATACATTAAGTTTATCCAAGCACAAGGCTTTTTACTCCTTTCAACATGCAGCAACCACTATGCAAAATGGTAGACCCCACATCTGCGAAGACGATTCTGCTTGTAACACTTTTAGGAAGTGTCGATACCACATTGACATAAAAAAAAGACAACCCTAGCTGTATAATAATAATGTTAGTTACCATTTCTGTATCATTCTAACAACTGTCACATGATAATTGGTATATGCACAATATTCATTTTACTTTCATAGCTTACGAGATATAGATGCATATACGATTCCTCAGGAGAGGGAGTTATGCAGGCTGGATTATAAGTCAGGCTAGGATGCTCATACCTTCGACAAAAATACCCAATTAGAGATATTTTTTACCACCACTAGCTCCCTCCCTCCTTGTATCTACTCTCTCCACACTAGTGCCTCTGGAGCATCACTCCGGAAGCCGGGAACCAATACGGCTCATTTTGGTGTATTTATTGGACAACTCATCCACGGTTCATCCTGAACAAAATATTGGTTGGTTCGTTGGATTGTGTTTGCTAGGTTTGGCTAGGCTACTTACCGGGCGGTGGCGCGATCGTTGGTCAGTATGGTATTTCAAAGCATGTAAGATGTAACCAACAATAAAACGTAAAGCTAGAACTGAATCTCCCAATATGGAAACTGGGCCTTCTTTTGCTCGTATCACATTCCTTCGTCCTAATTATTCTCCCAATTTCTTTCCCAACCACATCAAAGATAAAATGTGAAAGGAAAAGACAGGGCTTGAGAAAACCGTGGTGCCCCACGGTAGTGAACACATATATCCATGGTCGAAAGAAACCCCTAAACCCACCACCTCCACCCAGCACCACGCTTAACTCCCAACCGCTGCGTATCGTACGTATTGTATTTGAATTGTGGCGAGGTGAATTCTTTGCTTTTTCCCTAGTCTATTACGCCTTAATCAGCCTTAGGTTATGCGGCGGTTTTGGAACCGTTGACTGAGCCTTCATTGGGAGCGGTCGACCCCCGCGTGTGCGCCTATTGTGCCTCTCTAACTACATGAGGCTGGGCCAGCTGCCTACTGTGCATCCAATTTTCCTGTCGATTTACAGAGAACTAAGAACTCGAGCTGAACTGGGGCGATTTTCCTAACGTCGCAACCGTGTTCACCAGTGATTGGTGGGTGCAACAAAACAGGGATTCTACAGGCGAAAGCGGCGCGTTGCAACCCTTATAGCAGCGCAAGATCTCGGTGTAACATTTTAAGGGGAGGGAACGGGGGCGCCGCATAGCCTTAGGCTGATTAGGCGAATAGACTCAAAAAAAAAAAAAAAAAAAAAAAAATGTCCGGATCACCTTGAGCAGCGGCTCCGCATTTTTTGGGAAATTAGAAAGGATGCCAAAGCACCGAAAATGCAAAGGAAAGGCTACAGCCCCGATGGCTGTCCCCTCTCTAGACAACAGACCGAGATATCGCACTCCGGAGGTGCAGGTGTCTGTACCTCAATTACCTACACCGGAACCTACTCCAGCTGTTAAGACTGGAAACCGACAGGTATCAGTGGAGAGGAAGTTGGCGGCAGAGACGTCAGTGTCGATTATTACTCCCTTGGTGAGGGTACCTGATGCTATTGTGAGAGAGGCACTAGCACGGGCGGACTTATGGAAACCAGTGGCTAGTGTCCATGAGGAGGAGGAGGAGGAGGAGGAGAGTGCTCATGCGGAGATCAGTGATGAGGACCATAACTTTGATGGTCCTTGGGTGGCGAAGGGAAACCCGACTGGGTTTCTTGACAGTGAGGATGAGGCAGTTGTGGACCAATGGGGTCATGATTGGAGGGAGAGAAGGGTGAAAGCGGTGAAGGGGTGGGAGTGGAGGATTGTTGCTGAGATTTTACTGACGAATATGGTCAAGTTTGTGGAATCAGAGCTGTTCGAAACAGATGAAGCCATGAAACGATTTGACCTAATGCTCAGAATTCTTGGTGTGGATGGAAGTGTGGATGGTGAGGGCCAACGAAATATAATCGATGCATACATGAGACTTAATCACGGGGACTTAATCACGGGGCTCAGGGAGCAATTGGCACAGCTTGCGACTAGGAAGGATTCCTCCGAATTGGAAAAGCAGCTAGCAGTCCAGGCCCACTCGATAGCCATGTTTGCGGAGAATGGAGTGTGGTTGCAGGAGAAGTTGAAGGCCGCCGAGCGGAAGGTAGAGGAGGCAGAGGTGAAGGCACAGGAGAAGTGGAAGGCATGGGCGGAGAAGGAGGCACAGGTGAAGGCGGGGAAGGCGGTGTCGGCAGAACGGAAGAAGTGGCAAAGGGAAAGGCACTACCAGTCGAGAAGGTAACGATCGCCACCCAGACCGACCACATCCAGGAACCGATAGTGGTACAGGTGGATGATGGCACAGAGACGGAAGTGGTGTTGGAAGAGTTGGAGAAGGCGGTGGAGAGGAAGAGAGAGGGGAAGGGGAAGGGGAGAGCCAAGGACAGTGAGGATACGGTGATGAAGGATGAGTCAGACATTTCTGATAGCTATTGGGAGATGTACGAGGACCTATCTGCGTATGAGGATGAGGACGAGGCTCTGGTAGCGGCACCTCCAGCTACCAAAAAAACACAGACTGCTCCACGTTCGGCAGCAAACTGGCTGGGAAGCAATCCCGACCAGCCAAAACACCTCCTCGGAGCGCATCTCCCGATGACAACGGACCGTTAGTCAAGACGATGGTGATCCATGGGGTACCCTACCAGAGATCCATGGCAGATACGATACAGGATGTGGGAGTTAAAGGGATAATGGGGGCACGTTGGCTCTTAAGAGGTATGTGCAGATTGGGTAAAGCCACCAGCTCCGTTGTTGTGTTCTTTGATAGGAAGTTGGCACTCGGTAGCCACCTGAAGGTGAAGGGACGCTGGCTACCGATTGAAGCCTACGACTTTGACAGAGGGACGAGAAGGGTGGGACGCAGTGACTGGTGATGGAAGGATTTTGGTGTTGGCATATATCATGTCTTTATCACTCCGACTGGTTTCTTTCTTTCTTGCACAGCGATTTCGGGTCACACAGTTTGTATGTAGTTGATTTTCTCTGGGGTCGACTGCTCCTAATGAAGGTTCCGTCAAGGGTTCCAGGCCGTCGCATAACCTAAGGCTGATCAGGCGTATAGACATCAAAAAAAAAAAAACTTGATGCTAGGTATATGTATCCCTGTATTTGCCTTCCCACCCCTCCCCGAATTTCCTCCTTCACAGTACCATTTGGGGGGAGAGTTATTCGAGGGGTTATGGTGACGTTGGTGCAAGCAGGGTTACCCCTCAGGCTCTGCAGACCCACAGAGCTTCTGCGTGCGGGGTCGATGATTGTATGTCGGACCCTGTGATATTCCTCTGTGGGTCCAAGGTGGTCAGCCGTGGTCAGCGGCGTCATGACCAGGTTCCGGACCACGTTCGCCAGGGTATCACTTTGCATATCGGTTGCGGTTTCGAAGTTGGCTGCATTGAAGACCAGAGTACTACGGTATGTCATAGTGCGGGTTGGGGTGACTTTCTTACGCTCAAGATATCGCACTCAGACTAAAATTATAAGTTAAGGAAGTTGTCAATTGTGCCATCAATCGGTTGCAGATGAAAGATAGACAAGATTTTAAAGGTTGAAAATTTGAAAATTCGTTATGCCATATTTTGAGTTCCTCGGTATTGTATTTGTATGGTGATAAGGTGACGGCGGGGGAGAGTATGACTGAAGAGTTGGTGTTGGATAGATTACTATACTTGGAATAATTGATCAGTCGCAGAATTATAAACGACTGTACTTAAGAAACACGTTGAACAGCAACAGACTCACCAGGCGCTCAGGCTTCGGTCCAGTGACGGGGGATTGCTGGAATGCCTCCAGTGCCTTTGAGTTGAGATAGGCAGTACTGTTATGCCATGTGCGTCAAGCGCCTCCTAACTTTCTGAATGTAATTCGGAACCCACTCCTCAATTCCTCCTTGATAAGCATCACCACCTTCTTCAACTTAACGCCCCACCCCCAAACTATCCCTTTTGACCATATTCAAGAACCTTGTCACGGCCTTGCAGCTACGGGAAATTCCAGGAAAGTTAGTTCGGTCCATGAACATGGAGCCCACTTTGCGGGTCAATCTGGGGACGTAGCTAGTTCGGCTATAATTATTAATGAGACTGGCATCCGAGAACTGAGCCAATACTTAGGTAATTACCGCTGGAAATGCCTCCCTGCCTTCAGCTTCAGCTCCTTAAAGTCCTTCCGCTCCGTGAACCTGGCTATATGAACCTTTCCTTGCCATTGTCTTGTGCCTCTGTCTACGGCAGTAGATGTACCGCACCCAAAGGTACTCTGTGGCAAAGTGGGTAATTCGGCCTCAGATTGAAAGCCTCCTGTTGGTGCTTAGGTTCAATTCAGATGGTTCAGATTCTTCCAGGTTTTTGGAGACAAAGCACCAGCTCTTGAATAGTTTCAGTATAGGGAGAGGCGGAAGATGGCGGTTAGATGTAGTTAGGTGGGCGTGTAGACCAGAGACGGTGCCCTATTGGAGTCTTGAACTTGGTGTATTTGGATTCTGTATGGGGGATGGCGGGGTGTGATGTAGAAAGTATCTGCCTGTGCACAATACTGCATTACTTATCTGCGGAGGGGACAGACGGAGGCAGACCGAGAGGAAGGTGTTATTTGGAGGTTTTGCAATTTGGATTTAGAGCGTGGGCGGGCCAGATTAACTTGGCAACCCTTGAATCCCCCGGGGTTTCCGAGGGGGCTCATCATTGTCTCCTTTATATGATCGCATGTGAGTAATGAGTTTTTAAAAAAAAAATATCAAAAAAATATCAATAAACCTTAAGGGCCTGTTAAACACCAGCCACACCGACAAGCCACTTGCGGAACAAGCGCTTGGTCGGCACTCACAACCAGCACCACTGGATTGCCACAGTAAACATGGGGGGAATACCTAACACAACCTCTGCCACTTTGTTTGGACCTCTTCTCTTCCTCGCTCGTCAAATTCCTCTCCACAGGACAATTTTATTCTATTATATTTTTTTCATATTCATTACTCACATGTGCAGGGTTCATGATGAGCCCCTCCGGAACTCCCAAGTCATGCGAACATAAGAACCAGGTACCGCATTGTAAAGGAGGGGGTCCACACCACAGTGATAATACTTCGTAAGTATTATGGGACACTTGGTGGAAGGACTTTAAATATTATGAATTAACTTTCGCCAGATTAACCCACTAACATTTAAACAACCACTGGCCAGTAGCTATGGTTTCCTGGTGGCAAGAATAAAGAGGTACGGGCCCTAAGGTCTAAAGATTATCAGGTATGGTCTTTGATTCTTGTGGTCTACCTAGATAGCACTCTAAGTCTAAGGAACGAGAGCTACAAAAAGGAGGAAACCATCTGCTAATTATATTCGCAGAGGTACAGGGATTAACCAGGTGGTGAGTCACGATTGAGGCTGTGCCTTTCCCGTGACTCATACATGATTAGAGATTCAAACATGAGTCATGTGCGTGACTCTTACCAGTGAGTCACGGCTTTTAACAATAATGAAATAAATGAGTCATAACCTTTTTGCTCATTGCGGCGGCAGTGTATACACACTGCCGCTTCTGTTTCCCACTGGAATTCCACCTAGGAGATGTACGGGAGGAATATTTTGACTGGTAAAATATAACTCCCTTACATCAGCAGAGCACCACCCAAATCCATTATTATTATATCACTCTGGGAGCATGTACAAATTGATTTAATCGATATTAGAGGAAGTGAAGCAAGTGGCTTTTACTGAATTCTTTACATACGAGATCATTTTAGTAAGTTCTCTGGCATTTCCATTGACCAGTAAGGATAGCCAATGGATGCCAATTGAATTCAATTATGGATAACATTTTTTGGACCAATGTGAATTTTACAAGCCAATAATGGTTGGGAATTCTATGGAGCATTAATTATTTTGGTACAGAAGTATGGTATTCTACTTATTCGAGGTCCACCTCGACATCCACAAATATAAGGCTTAATTGAACAAGCCAATGCTGTATTAAAGTCAAAAATTCGTGCTTATAAAGCTGAAGTGCAAACAGTACCTGAACTCCCAGCCCTACTTATGGCAATGAATTCATAGTTATGTAATTGATTTTCTATTCTAGTTGATAATATATTGACTGTACAATAGGTTCATACAACTACGGGACGTACATCATATGATCTACCTACTAATATCCAAACATACATCAATATGCATTCGTTCTTGCGTGGCGTGTATTTATTCCCTCCGTTCGTCGCTTGACCAGTAAACCGAAGAATACTAACAAGCCATGGTCCATTCGCGTACAGACCAGTCTGTTCGTGAAATCCATTGCGTTCGCGACAGGACCAGAACATATCCATCACCCCAACACAAGAGGATTCCCAGATAAGGTCCAAGATTCTTCCCGATAAGGTCGGGGGAGTATTTCATACAGGGTCTCTTCCGCATAGTGTCACCGCGCCACCCTTTCTACCTTGAATGCCCCTCCTTTGTGTTCTGTTCCGTCGGTGAAGGCCAACTTCCTTCCATGGGAGAGGAGGCCGCCTAAAATACCTTTCTACTATGGTTTCTTTTTGGATCTCTCGTCTTTAGGATTGAGGAGTTCGGCATGTGTCAGTGGGACGTTATCGGCGTCTTCTCGGTCTGACTTTCGCAACTTCACTGTATATAAAGACATCCCGCTGCGCTCTGTATATACCTAATACTTAAGCAAGTCTTCACACACCTCTACTGTCGCATCCACTGCTATTACCATCAGCACGCTGCTCCACTAAAACCTCCGTTGCCTTAGATCGCTACTATTGCACTACCTAGTACCACTTCCGCTGCCTCCTAATATTCTTCCCGGAATATTCTGTTACTAACTTAATGTACCAGAAAGACCGAAGAGACGAAAGAGACAAGTAGAGGGTGGATCCACTAAGGGAAATCTAGTGGTTCTCAAGACTAACGAAAAGAATAAGGAAGACAATGGGAAGAGATGCAATTACTATATAGGGAAAGGATGAAGGGGCTAACTATGTAAACCCATGAGTAAGAGTGTTGTAAGAAAAAATAACAATAAAATAACATAAGCCCATGCCCCTGCCCTCTCACAGTGCAACTATATCTGGTAGTGGCGGAAACTCTTACATGTGGCCAGTGTTAGCGAGAATTACAAAGGTGAACTCAACACCAGCTAGTACCGATGTGAGCCCATATTGTAGCGTCATACATGCGATACTTATTCTAACTATGACCAATGTCTCCAACTCGGAAGGTACTTTGGTTCTATTTTCGGAATGATACTGCAGTGCATTATTCTGCCCACCCAGTCTCAACGAGCCCGCATGAGCTCGCTCACACTTGGTCCTGTGTGGTAATCCCGTTCCTTCCTTCAAAACCCATTATCCATATACCTGAAGCGTTTTGGTAACGCAAAGCCTGTGGTCAGAATTACTAGGAAGCTCCTCAACGTGACAACTGTCAAATGAGACAGAAACTGTCACGGAGTGGCTTAACTACCTCTTCGGACACACTGTCCTACCGGACGATAACCTCGGAATATTTTCGGAACGCTTGTCTTTAACCATTGCCAGGGGTATTTGTACAATTCTAGTCTAACTTTTGCGGAGACATTGGCCAGAAGCACTGGACCTAGAGCTTCGACAATTAATGATCGACACAATCGTGGGTGTCTGGAACTGCAGGTACACCCTTCTGGTGGACTTACTTAAGAACTAGGATTTTGAGACAGGTATTCCAGATCTCCAGAGACACTACAACAAGGTATCATGATCAATAGCTAACGTAGAGAAATCCATGACATCTATTCCTAACAGTCTAAAGACATCACTGACCAGTGCTTTAGTTGTGGCAACGCTTACCAGGTGAAGCTCGGTGACTCCTTCTAAGCAAATGAAAGTGGAGATCCTTTTGGAGTACCAGAAGTGCTGATGGGACAATGCCGGGACCCAACGCAATTGGAACATTAGCAGAGAGAATGATTGATAACAATCGTAGCGATTGGATATTGGGAGAATGCTTTCCATAGTTAGCCATGGTACCAAGGCTTCAAAAAACTCCAGATTCAATCCCCTGCAGTCCCTATAACATCCCCAACCTAAGAAGCCGCTCAGACTCATTAATATTGTTGGAACGCATATACACCTCAGTCGAGGTTCCAACACCACCCAATGGGAGACCCTCGGCAATTTTCCTAAACTGACTTCAACTGGCCATGAAAGTTATCTCCTATGACCCGCTGTTATTCTTCCCACTGGCCAGTCCTCCTAGATGATCAGGGGCTCTGAGCTGCATAGCATGTTCGGACGCCTGTTGGGAGTTCAACTTCGGGGCTGTGGGAAACCATATGGATGGTGCGGTTGGTACAAACAAAAGGAGGATAGGCATGAAGACAGCAAAGAAAAAGAATTACGGGTATGTATGGAAGTTGGGGATGTAGATGCAGGTCAAGGCTATTCGGAGGACCGCGATGCAGACAAATGCAATACAGAAGCTCACGATATTGCCCAGTGAAGTTGGTCCAAAACAGGTGGGGTATCGCTTCCCTGCCATTGAGGAGGGCCCGTAGAAGTAGTAAAGTTGAGCGCATCAACTTGGAGCCTTTTAACCCCTTATCACACGCAACTCAATACTCAGGTCACCAAGGAAGCCCTGCAAGTGTCCAGAGCCAGCAAGATGGAACGAGATCAAATTCAACTCAAAAAAAGTGAGGTTCAGGCTATGTGTGCCCTGTTACTCGGTAGCCACATTGAAGATTGGAGGTCAGTCTGGCGGTACCAGGGGTTGGTTATGTAATTTTCCGCTTCCATTGTGTGTTAAACTAGGCTAACGATAAAATATATATGCTACTTCTATGTCTGCCAAGCCACCATTGTAGCCAGAAACTCCTCCGTATTTGACTCCTAGAAGTTGCGTCCCTTTACATCACCAATCGAACAAGTTTACATCTGAACAATTTTACATTTGATATATTATAACACTACTTCCTCCAACCTTACTATAACTCTAGCAGTTATGAATCAGACATTCACTCAGCAGTTTGAGAAGCAGTCCGCGTCTGGTGCCGATGACCGTCTTTTATGGGCATGTTCTTCCATGCAGGGATGGCGCCGGAGTATGGAGGATGCTCATACTACCATACTGGACCTACTAGAGGACGAGTCGGAAACAGCCCCCAGAGAGGAGAGGATCAGTTTCTTCGGTGTATACGATGGCCATGGGGGAAAACGAGTAGCATCGTACAGTGGGAGAAATATACACAAGATTGTGGCCAGCCAAGCCTCTTTCAAAGCAAAGAACTATGCCCAGGGATTGAGAGATGGGTTCCTCGCTACCGACAGGGCCATTCTGCAAGACAGGAGCTATCGTGGAGAGATTTCAGGCTGCACTGCTACCGTGTTGCTAGTGACGAGCTCAACAGTCTTTGTGGCCAATGCAGGGGATTCGAGGGCGGTGCTTGGAATCAAAGGTCGTGCCAAACCACTATCGGATGATCACAAGCCTGAACTTGATGCTGAGATGGAGAGGATTGTTGCCGCCGGTGGTTTCGTGGATGTTGGCCGAGTCAACGGTATCCTTGCAGTCTCTAGGGCCATTGGGGATTTTCAGTACAAGAGAAACCCGAAGCTCCCACCAGAACGGCAAATCATTACTGCATTTCCAGACGTGATCCAGCACGACATCACCGCCGATGATGAGTTTCTTGTGCTCGCTTGTGATGGGATTTGGGATTGTGTGGATTCTCAGGCCGCTGTCGAATTTGTACGACGAGGTATTGCGGCATACCAACCCCTCGAGAACATTTGCGAGGACCTGATGAACCAATGTATGTCAACTGGTATCGAAGGTATCGGCTATGACAATATGACTATGATGGTTGTTGGTCTACTTCAGGGGAAGAATGAAGAGGAGTGGTATACAATGATTGCAGCACGAGTTGCAGACGGGGATGGATCATGCCCTCCCCCGGAGTACGCATATAAAATACACAACGGGATACTATTTCTCTGAGCCCCGGTGATTACTATAGCAGCGATGGATTTCGGGCTAACTAAGCCAGGGCGTGGAAGAATGATCATCTTGGGGTGATAGTGCCGAGCAAAGCGCCAACCTTAGTGTTTTCCGCGTGATGAGTTCTTCTGTTAGTTTCGCCTGGGTTAGGTCTATTGAAGGTTCTGTTGATGGTTCTGTGTATGAGGTCCAAAGATGCCTGTACTATTTTCATTCTAAATGATTGACAGTAATGATGGGCATGGGTATGAGACGCCGAGGTTTGAGTTTAGAGCCTTCGCCTTGCCGCTGCAAATTCACGATCGTCATCATACGAGATTATACCACCCTTTTCCTTGCACTTAAGTTTCCAGAAAATCTCCGATGTGACTATAGCAGCGAACTAGAGGTACACAGAAAGCTTAACATAGGTCTGTCAATATACACACACTGGATCTCGCTACTTCAGTAGTTATTGAAACACTCCCAAACTCGAGACATATCAAATTGCTCTAGGGGGTGTGGGGTCTAGTTAACTACATCAGAAAGAGTCCGCCAGCACAACCAGAACACTCTCGAGGTAGAAGAGTGTATATTCATACATATGTTCTATGAGAAAAGACTTCCTTGATTAACGAAGAGAACGCAAGGATATCCCCTGAATTCCGACTGAAATTCCCGTAACCGACGGAACCGAGAAAATAAATTTATCAGATCATCCCCTCCGTCCACCCCCCAGTTCTCGCTTATGCACTCAACATCCCATGGATCGACCATTAAATCATTCCAATATACCATAGGTTGTCCCTTGTCTAGCGGTAGCAGTTGAATACAGTACCTAACTCAGCGGTTGGTACGAGTCAGGCGAAGGACTCCCCGGTGGGTCCGTATGACGGGCTGCCGCGATCGACGGACGTGGGGGAACCTTCACCAGTATTGAAAAATGAAGTAGAGTGGTACTAAGGGGAACTTTTCTTGCTACGATCGATGGCAGTTGGTCGATTGTGACTAGGGATTGGTGGAACGGATATTTGAGGCAGATAACTAGGGGACTTTCTGAAACTATTGCGCCCCCACTCTCAAGCTAGGCTGGATATCAGACTTATGATTTTTGGCCTTTGGGACACCAAATTGGGTTCGCATATCCAAGAGCTGGTATTCGGACAGGCCTCGAAGGGTATTCTTGGTGAGGAAGGTATGCTCGTCACTGGCTCCAGACCACTGATGACTGACTCTGGTGAGCAGGTACACCTTGCGTGCAGGGAGCGACCTAGAGATGGGGACAATCTACGGAAAGCTACTCCCACCTATAACGGTTATGCGAGACACCGTCAAGTATGTCCGCCGTGCTGTGCCACCAAGGCAAAATCCATGGCACTTCACTCCCCTCACCCAGCAGCACCCCTTCTCCGCGACAACTTCACGCTTCATAAGTTTCCTTCATGATGTCTCAGCTCACCGTCTTGCTCGGCGGTACACCCACTTTTGTGGTGAATCAGTACTCGTCTTGCGGTTATCTAGTTTAGCAGGGGCGCCAGGGCCTTACCTCAGTACCGGAAACTCCGCACACATCCCGTGAGGACTTTGACTCGGACAAAGGAGTGCCGCGCGGAGGAGGGATATACAACGCGTGGGATGGTGCCGGTGGGCGGAGAACTGCAGGACATGCGCGGACAATAGTTCGAGATACCAGCATAGCAAGGAGAGTGCGTAAAGTCTCATCAGCTGCGTATTGATCAAAATTACTAACGCAGGAGTATTGGCGCTGAGTAGGTGGTATGGGGTGTGTGAATAGATGGTATCGGCGCTGACTGGGTGGTAGGGAGGTGAGATGTCCTCATGGTCGAGGGATGGGCCCAGTTAGATAGTATGCATGCGAGTATTGAGTTGATTAAAAAACTAAACAAGATAGGGGGTACCAGGTGGAGGATACGCAACGCTGTGTCGCCCCCAACCGTGTGGTTTTTGTCTCTATTGAATCCCCGGGAGAGTTGGACGTCGGCCGAAGGTACAGAAGCTGATAGGGTGGTATCGAGGCTCGATGCGTACTATACACATAGTATGGTTGACATAACTCCTCGCTCCCAAATCTCTGACTCCTGTCTGGCTTAGAGTTCATGCATGGACTGTCGGAACATTAGGGTGTCGGCATGCCTTCCAAACCCAGGTCAATGCTGCCCCGAGTTGGGCCGCAACTGCCTAATTGAGGCAACCAAACTGCCAGATACGATTAGGCTCTTTGCTAGCTGGAAATACTGGGTCTCATCATTTACCAGAGTCTCTAGCTATTGCAGTTTAATGGGGTTTCATTCACAAGCCGATCTCGACAACCAGAGGGCTTTCTACATCAGAGAAAGCAGAATCCGATAGACTGAGAATTACACATCATGAATACTTAAATTTCGTGATCTATTGATAACAAGTACAGAACCCCCTCGAGGGTCAAGTTTTGCCAAAATGCGAGCTGAACTGGGGCGATTTTCCCGAAAATCGCAACTAGTAATGAAGAACAGCAACAGCGTAGGACATTATTATGGGGCATATAGCGGAACCGGAGTTATGTGCTTAGGTATAGAACAAATCCACCCTTTCCTGAACTATCAACAATAACCTCAGCTTCAGGACGAGCGCTTGTTAGGATCTCAACAACCAGTGCAGCTACAGACAAGCCGACCCCACCGCGAAATAGCCCTCGCCGAGTTCCTCAGGCCAGCGTCAACACCGTGACAATCCAGCGAATAAGGGCTTTTGTGATTCCCACACTGACGTACCAGTCAACGGGAGCCACCCAACGGACGCCTAGAAGAGCACAGTTCACGCCAACCAATCACGGAAAAGATAACTCCCACACAGCATACGCACCCTAGGACATCGAGAGCAAGCAGTCGACTTCGCAAGACAAATATGCCGAGGAAAAGGAAAGGTCACAATAGTCTGGTTGGCACAAACCGCTCTCATAAGGTCACAATAAGCAGACACATCCCTACGGTTACGGGGGTCCCCTCTATGACCATGCCGTACGGCCACAGACACCCTAGCCTCAGCCCCCACATGACACAGACGACGATACAGTATCAGCGTGCTAATTTCTGGCCAAGATTATTCAAAAAGAGGCGTACTCCCTCGGAAGGCTCGACCAAGCGAACTCGCGACTTCTACAGGTCATGACACTTTTCCGACTAGAAGCGCCGGACGAGATCCGGGGGTCCGCACAAAGACATGACGATCGTCACCTAAGCCAGCTACGAGAACACACCCAGATAATAGATCAACTGAGATTCCACGTAGCCAAGCTGGATGCAAACCTCGCCCGTCACGCGCCGAAACCGTCTAGTCGCAAGAAGTGACGATCGAGGAGTTACAGAACACCATCGCCAAATAATGGGAGGAGGCAGAGGAACGACAGGCGAAGTTAGACAGGGCACGAGAAGCCACGGAGGCTTTGCTTGTGGAGGGCCAGAATCTCACTAACCTTATCACTATAATTCAAATGTTTAATTTGAATAGCTACCGACAACGACGAACACGCACAGAAATTGAGGGGGCGGGTCCCAGAGTAACAGGAGGTGATAGAGAAACAACTGGAGGAGCTAGAGGAACTAAAGGGAGATTTAGACAGGGCACGACAGCTAACTAGAGATATGACAGTGGAGGGCCAGAAGCTCACTGACCGCCTCGAGGTCACCGAAGAACACACACGGCAACTGAGGGACTGGATTGCCGAGCTCGGGTACCACCACCGCCACCTCAACCAAAACTACCAGCCTACAGCGCCGCAAAACAGACCCTACCAGAAGCCCTGGCACCACCCCCAATCCCACGTCGCCGAGGCGGCCATGCAGACCCAATCCCGCCCACCCACACAGAAACTGGAAAAGGGGAAAGGGCCGACCACCAGAGCAAAAACCACCAGGGACTAAGATTACCACTTCCATCGATAAGCCGGAGGCTGTAGTTCTGCATGCAGCCTCCACGAGGTATAAACCCTGAGAAATGCGACGATGTATCCATAAGGATAACCGGGGATTTGGGTCAAAGATTCTGGGAATCCGCTGGTGCTGAAGGAGGACAAGGGAATCGGAAAACAGAGGTCGTCGTTGGTGGTCTACCTGAACACGGGTTTCGATCACAACCACGGACTCGGCATGGGGAGGAGGTCTTCCGAACCACACGGTACGATTGGAGCCGATGAGGGGGGAGTAATGTTTTACTTTTTCGGGGGAAGGGTGGCGGGAGGGGATATTTCGGGGAAGGCCGGGAAGGGGCGTGCCGGCGGGGGAATACCACACTTATACAGTTATTCAGGGGAGGGCCGGTACAGTGGGCGCGGCGGGGGAACGGGAGGTCGGGAAGGAGGGCGGGGCGGAGGGGCGCGAGTTTTTGCTTATATGTGTATTTAGCGCGCGGAGGTGTGCCTCGATTAACGTGGGCCTCCTTGAATCCTCTCGTGCTTCTGAGGGTCTTGTAGTGGCCCCCGATAGGGCCGCATACGAATACTGAGTTTTTTATAAACAAAGAAAAAAGAAATTTCCTGAACTATGTTGGCCACATTACATGTGCCATAGATACTCTATGTCCTAATATGTAGATCAATTTATTGCGTACTCACCCATATATTCACCACCACTTCATACATGAACTAGTGAAGTGAATGCCTTTTGTTACTATCTTGGGAGCTCCTAACAATGTACTTCCCAAACACGTATCCCAGGAATCCTTCCGATTTGCCACTTGCTAAGTTATGAATTGACTATTATTAAGGTTATACGTACCCTTATGTCATTTACAGCCCTCTAACATAACTCTTTTCACCGACAACACCATGAATCTTTTTTTTTGTTTTTAAATACTCCTTACTCGTATGCGGCCCTTTTAGGAGGGCCATGATGAGCCTGCGGGAAACTCCGGCAGGATTGAGAGCGGCCCAAGTTAATCTGTGCACGCTCGGCGCCTATGTACAGTGTGGGAGTACCACAGTTCATGGGGATGCCGATGATCACCGGGAAACCGATCAATTTATCGGCGCTCTACCAGACACACGAGATCTAGTTATATGGACCTTAGAAGGGATATGGGAGGTCAGGGAGGGCCCTGGGGTAGGGGGTGGGGGTGCCTGAGGCCGTTCTGACCTAGCTGGGGCCCTGCAGCAGGTGTAGCGAGTGTAATAGTAGAAAACATAGAACTAAACGAGGTAATAGAAATACTTTCCAAATCAGTGTCCCATTGATCAAGCTCTTCCCCGCTGATACTCTCTCCCCCATCAAATGAACAAATAGTGACAACTGAAACCGCCTTATGTTTTCCGGATTGCTTGCGGATGGGATGGGGGCTGGGTTGTGAAGGTTTGCCAGGCTGTTTAGTGGACTTTTGCAGCCTTTTCTTCTTTTTTTCTTCAATTCCCTTGTTCAATATATAACTCCTTAAGGGTCTTTCTATCCATGACCCGACCATGAGACCTTCCTAGCTCCCTCCAATCAACTTTGCCTTCAAGCTTCTGCCACTGCTAGAGTGTTCTCCGCTCTAGCTCCCCGTACTTATCGGGTGCCATATTAAACTTCTCAAGTTGCTGAATTAGGTCTCCAAACCTGCTAGATCAAGGTTCGCATGCTTAGATTTTAGTTGAAGAGTAGCCTGTCTTACTCGTCGATGAAGTTCACTTGAATTGCAGGGTGTAGGGGGTTCAGATGGTGGAGTAGGTGAACACGCACTTGGTGGGGCTTGAGCATACGTCAACCTGTCTAAGACATGTCTTGGGTTGCATAGAATGAGACCTGCTCTCTGCCATGCAACGAGGATATTCTTCTTGGTATAAATCGCAGTACGTGCTTTAATAAGAATAGGGAGAAAGTTGCTTTTTGGTAACTGCCACATTTCTAAGTCAGACAAGACGATCAAGCTGTACCCCACAAGCTTTCTGTAGTAGTGAAAATTATCTGACATCAAGTGGTTGAAGTAGATGAGTGGAGTGTGCAGCCAAACATTAGGCAACGATGTTGACACCGAGGCAAAACTCCACAAACTCAACTGTAATATAAAACCCATGCCTATCCACAATTAGTAGGCTCTATTCTCCATTTGTCACTGTTTCTTCTGTTACTTCATGAAAATGCTTGATCCAGTCCATCCCTAACATATAACTGCCTCAACCTTTCTTAGAATAAGTAAACTTCCAACGATCACCCTCCATAACCGGATTTTTCAAAGATTGATACCAGTCCATATAATGTCCTGCATCTGTATATATTATTAAACGAGATAGTATAATGCCTTCTCCCGATATTCCTTCTACCACTGTAATCATCTCTCGATTTCGATCTGGGGCCAGTTTGCCAGTAATACCTCGACTACTTCGTAAGCAAATCACCTTAGCTCGATCTGAAATCCCTTGCCTAAATCCCTTCTCCACCACATGGTAGGTTGTAGTATTGGTTATTTGATATAAAGCCCCTTAAGTTGTAAAAGCTTATTGAAGTGATCTCGCATGTTCAGGATTGCTAGCCTTGGTTCGTTTTTTGTCAAACTGGCTACTGAGCTTTGAAACAAGAAACGGGTGACGATCCAAGAAGCGTGTAATCCAATTCTTCCCCACTGTTGACTGTTCATCCCACTTGGTACCTTTTAATAAGGCAACACCCCCCTTCACAGGTGAAATCCGAGGAGGGAATCCCCCCTTCTCTCCTTTCAGGATCCATTGTACAATTGCTATCTCTTCTGCCAAGGTACAACTGTTGTGTAACATGGGCATTTGCATTGGATTCTGCACCATTCAACCGCCCATGTAATGTAGAATATGCAAGTCCAAAAGCTGCTGCTATTTTCTGGATTGATGGGTATTTTCTTCTGTTCAAATGCCAATATTGCCCGCCGAATGCGCAACTCTCATTGAGCCTCTGCAGCTTGCTTGCGTTGCTTTAGCCTTCCCATTGTGTGTTCAAGCCTTGCTGTGGTCACACATTAGGTCTTACATTCCATGCAGTCGGTTTTCTAAACCTCATATAAAGACTAGATAAATTCCGGACAATTTTTTTCCCGTGCTCAAATCACGTCTTAGATACCCTAAAATGCCTAGGATCCCTCGAGGTTGTTGCTACAAGGACTGGTGAATCTAAGGTTACCGCTGGTGTTGAAATCCGTTGCGAACTGATGTCGTTGTAGCCGCGGAATTACTCCGCAATGCTCGGCATCCCCGTGAAGTATGGTATTAAGGAAAACCCCTCCACCTCCGCCCTTGTTCCCTCCGCCACGCCCTTCTCCGGCCCTCCCCGGAACATATAGCAAAATGTACTTCCACCACGCCCACTGCATCGGCCCTGGCTCGTTCTCATCCTCCGCAACGCCCACTGTACCGGCCCTCCCCTCGACTCCAAACTCTCCTCCTCCTCTCTCAGTTCCTCCTCCTCTCCTCGCCTACGTCAGATGTATCGGGGGACTGACGGTCGGTCCCAATCATAGGCGGTGGTGTTGAAGGACTCCCTTCCCATCCTTGATCGTGCTGTATCCGGCGAGTCCGCCAGGTATAGTACCAGAGAGGAGTGGGTCTTCCCCATGCGGTGATCATCTGTCAGAAGCCAGAGAGCTCCCGTGATGATTGTGTCCTTATTGTCTTCCTGGAGCAACCGCCGTAGCTCTCCTACTTTGTTCTTCGTGGGGAGGGCGCGTACGACAATTGCTTTCACTGTTTGTTGTCTTCGCGGGGGGCGAGGTGTGGGGGTGGTGGCTTGCCCTTGGAGGGGGGTGGGGAGGGCTGCTCCCTTCTCCTTACATCTCTGTGGTTGTGTTGATGGTCGTCGGTTGGCGCTTGGCATTCCTTTTCTGACCGGGGGTAGCATCCGGCCGAGGTGGTGTGGTCTGTGTGGAGACGCTGTT
>Ga0307511_10002281_pt1 | contig 20050 bp, 18 predicted proteins | sample 13_EM_MG_FD_200266 | JGI IMG/M metagenome (GOLD analysis project Ga0307511, IMG submission 200266) | Populus trichocarpa ectomycorrhiza microbial communities from riparian zone in the Pacific Northwest, United States - 13_EM | ecosystem: Host-associated > Plants > Roots > Unclassified | place...
AAATCATATAACGGACCCACTGAACATTCAATCAAACACAAATAACACCAACCAGAAAAGAAAAGAAAAATTAACCACCATAAACCTCACATCAAGATACAGATTTTCAAAAGGATGTTGTAATTATGGTTTTAAAGTATTTATTACTTGAAAATATATTAAAATAATAATTTTTTATTTTTTTAAAATTATTTTTAACATAACTCATCAAAATACAAAAAAATCTTAATTTAAAAAAAAAAACATTTTTTTAAAAATTACAAGTGCAAGAATCCCACCGACACCGTAAAATTCCATCAACACCCCTGTATCTCTTCTCCAAATATAGCTCATAAGACCCCAGAATCTCATATAAATGACGATCCAAAAATTCCAAATCTACCATAATATTTCAGCTTTACGCCCTTGCAATATTAAAAAAAAAAAAAAGAATAAAAAAATAGTATTTCATAATTCAAGACACCTCAATAACAAAAACAAAAACAAAAAATACTTAACCTTATAGAATCACCAGAGCAAAATTAAGTCAGGTCAAGCAAAACCAAAACTAGATCTAAAACCCTTCATTGAGCAGAGAATTCAGAAAAAGGATACTCATATATCACATAAAAATATTTATATAAAAAAGTAGAAAACTTACAAAGCAATCATCATCAATGGTGTAGATATACTTCTTCTTGGAGACCATGTAACCAAAGCAGCGACAAGCAGAGTCCTTGAATGAAATGCAAGAAGCCTTAGGACCCAGAATCCTATTAATATCATTCCTGTTGTAGAGCTCATAGTCAAAACCGTCAGGGACCTTGATTGTCTTTGATGGATCACCATCTTGGACTATAATCAAGTGATATTGCTCAAAAAAAGGCCTCCACATCTCCAAGAAATCAAGGTTTCTAATAGTGGGTATCACTATATCCAGCTCATCTTTCAAAAGGGGTGTGGGTTTGATTGCAGATCCTGCCATTGTTTGCACAAACTACAGAGAGAGGGAGGGAGGGGCAGGATGCAGAAGACTAGTTAGCAATGTCGATGGACTACAACAAGGAAAGCGGTGTTTTGTCTAAGATTGTCTCTGGTTTTTATAGAGACGAGTTCTCAAGGGAAAAAAAAAGAGTGGTGTTCTTGTAGGAATTCTTTACATTTAGGTCCCTGGTTTAGTGGTTTCAGTTACATGTGTTTTCTTTTTCTTTTTTTTAATTGGAGAAATTTCAGGTTATTTTGACTTGAAGGTAATTAAATGGAAATTTACGGCTTTGAGTGATAATTAATGAGATTGGTTTAGGTGAATCGACGGTCCGTTCATTTGGGAGTGAGTAAATTAAAAACGTTTACGGAAAAAGGAAAATGAAAACTCGTTTAAATACGAGCAGTTACCTTCTATAAATGATTCGTGGAGATAATATCTTATATATTGGAATTATATTGAATTAACGTTTTTACATTATATAATATATAAAACCTTACTCTTTGATTTCCTGTTGAAAAAAAACAAGTTACTCCTCAGACAGATGCATTCTACTGATGAATTCTGTCAATCCAGTAATCGAATCTTTTTAAGATTTTATTTCAGAAAAAATAAAATAAAATCTTCAGATGACATCATATTGTCGAAAAACCAAGAAAATGCCGTGAAAACAAAGTGTCGAAAATCTTACTAAGACAGATGCATCTAACACAGTGAATTCTTAAATCGCTCATTTGACAAGATATAGTATCATTTATCACTTGTGATATATTAGTTCTTACCACTGGAGTTCACCTGTCAGAGAGAAGAATGTCTTATAACTAATTTAATTACCTTTAGCAATGGATAGATAAAACATGAAGGGAGAGATTCTTTCTTCTTCTTCTTTTTCTTAGAACGTGGATGATGTGCTGCGTACAGCCAAGATTTGGTCATATATATATAAATAGTTGCTGTGTAGTTTTCATGTTCAGCCCCTACAACAAACACATGATTCTCTACAACCTCTGTCTTATTGCACTGTCCTCCCATATGATTCTCGCCCCCCTGGCAATTCAATTCCCCATCTTTTGCATGAAACTCTCTTCTTCTTCCTCCTCCTCTTCAAAAAAAGAGTGGTTAGACAGTAAGATAATGGACTCTGAAATCTATGGAGCAGCAGCTACATTCTCACATCGGTCTCCATTCCTTGAGGCTCGTCCAAGAGCTAGCGGGGCAGGAGGGAGTCTTCTCACAGAAATAGTGCAATAACCACGAGGGATATATATTATCGTAGCATTTTGTTGATTTTCTCGTGTTTAGTTTGAAGATAAAATATTTTCCGGTGAATTTTATTGAAAGCCATGTTTTAAAGAGAGGAATTTATTTTTCCACTATAAACAGATAAAAAATTAAACATCTTAATTTGCACTGTTCGTTATGCTATATGAATTAGTGTTCATTGTGCTATATGAATCCATATATAGATCCTGTTAAGGTCCACTGTACTACTGTCATTAATTATTATAATCTTCTAGGACCATTGCAACCGCAATAAGCTTGACATACATGCTCTTGCCACCACTTTGTTAAAAAATCAACTTGATATTCGCTTCTGTCACCACCATTATCTTAGTATTGTTATCGTCAAATATCATAAATAAAGCTCTTCTTTACTGTGACAACCAGCACAATCACTTTATAATATTAGGGTATTATGATACAATTCGATACTTCGAATAAAGGGCCAAATGCATGATTAAGTCACTGAAACTGTTCCTCTTAGACAGAGAGATCGCCGGGAAAACGGAGAAGGAGACAGAGAATAAGAGGATCACCATTTTTCCGGGAAAGAGTGAAGGAATTCATACTTCATCTGATGGATATAAACTCTATAAATTCATTAGAAGTTCTTAAAAACTGCACCATTGAAGAAAACGGTGGATCGGAGCCATGCCTGAAAATAAAAATCGAAAAGTGATTTGATGATTTGTTGTTTAAAAGTGGATTAATATAGATTCCGAGGTTGAAAATGGGTTAATGAAGTTTATCTAGATGATTGGGAGGTGTTTCCGTTTGAAAATGATAAAAATTGGAGTTTTCAGGCAAAAAAATCTGACGACTCGTGACTTTTTGATGGTCGGATTTCAGCTGGAGAAGAAGATCATGCCGTTTTTTTTTAAAAAAATGTTTTTGGAGGGGCTGTGCACTTGGCCCATTCGCTTGAGGGCCAACTAATGTAGGCCCAAACCAGGAGCGAGGCCCGCCCCACTTTTTCTTTCTTTCCCAAAACTAACCGTTTTAGTTTTTTTTGGCTTCTTTTTTTGAATTTCTTCTCATTTCTAATATGATTTGATTATTTCTTTAATCAATATTTGATGTAAATAAAATGACATATACTTTTACTTTTTTCCTTAAAACAAATCTTTACATCATATTGAATATTGATTTAACAATATCTAATTGTTTTGAAATTACTTGTTTCTTTTAATTTCATATAAATTTGATATAAGTTAAATTCATTTTAATTTAACTCATCCTTAATGTTATAAAAATAATTATACCAAATACTTTTAATTTATCGTAATATACAAAAATAGGGATCCTTTTTTAATCCCCCTTCCTTAATATAGAATTTTATATTACTTTTTTCATTCTTTCTTCATATTTTAAAGATTTTAATTTAATCATAGGAACCCTATCAAATAATATTTAAAAAAAAACAATAAAAAAAACAAATAACAATCATAAAAATAAAGATCAAAGTTAATATAAAAATCAAATTAAATCAAATTCTAAGGGGTGAAATTAAAAAAAAAATTAAAATAAAACTATAATAACAAAAATTTGAGGACTAAATTTGTTATAATTAACAAATAATATGATATTCTTATAATTTTTCTAGAAATCAAGACAAATTTTACTTTGACTGAAAATTGTTTTTTATTAAATCTTTTTTAATGATAAACAAATATAAAATATTTTAAAAAATTATTTTTAAGCAATAATTTTTCATCAAACAAATGAGTCCTTAAACCGGTTCACTGCATAATGCTTGATTACTTGTCGCGGAGACTTGGTTGCTCAGCAAGATCCAAGACTTGGATCACGCTAAACTCAATATAAAATAAATAAAAAAGCCCAAATTTATTACCGGACTCGAACCTCAGGGCCCAAGTGGGTCGTGTCCTAAAATTCAGATCCACCTTTTATCAAAATAATAAAAACTTAAGCATAAGCGCAGGAAAGGAGGAGGAGGAGGAGGAGGGGGAGAGCAAGTGCAGGAATTTTGATAGAAACAACATGGCAGCACAGCAGCAAGTGCAAAAGAACACGCTATACGTAGGAGGATTAGCTGAGGAAGTAAACGAAGCAATACTCCACGCTACTTTCATTCCTTTTGGTGACATTAAGGATGTCAAAACCCCCTTAGATCAAGCCACACAGAAACACCGCTCTTTTGGCTTCGTTACTTTCCTCGAAAGAGAGGACGCCGCCTCCGCCATGGACAATATGGATGGCGCTGAGCTCTATGGTCGTGTCCTCACCGTTAATTACGCTTTGCCTGAGAAGATTAAGGGTGGTGAACAAGGTTGGGCTGCCCAGCCAAGTAAGTATTTCTCCTTTATTTTTGTTTTAAACCCTAATTCTTGATTTTGTGATGAACCATGGTTCTAAGAGCAATTCCCATGCCTTTTCCTTGAGGTTTAGGGTTCTGGGGGCTGTTGGAAATTTTGTATTTTTAAGTGGATACAAGTGTAGGTACACTTTAGGTTTGTGAACAAAAAGTAATGTGCTCTATACAAGTAAAGGGGTGCAATGCGCGGTGATTTTGATTGAGTTAGCCTGAATCTGATCTGTATTATTGGTGATAATGATGGGTTGATTATTGATTCCTGATTCCAAATGTTAATTGCATGTTCTAGCTTGCTACTTTATGTTGATACTGGTTGGTGTTATTGTCCAGTTTCAGTTCTTGTGTTTCAATTTGAGGTAGGGAAGGAAAAATATTGCCGCAACAACCAAAGAAGGATAGAGGAGTTTAGGACTCTTCAAAATAGCTATAATAGTAGTGGAAATAATATCTCTTTGATGTGAAAATAATGACCGTGCTGTTGCTTTCCTTTGGGATGAATTCTTGCAATTTATGGGTGATCTACACCTGTAGGGCTACCTAGCTGAATTGTAACTTGGGATTGGGATTAGTCATTCTCATAATGAAATTTTACTATTCTAAATGTCTTTCCGGGTACTATAAAGTTCCCAGTTGGATCTTATGTTTGTGGGATTGACTTGGTTCTTGAATTATTCAGTCTGGGCTGATGCGGACACATGGTTCGAAAGGCAGCAGCAAGAGGAGGAAATGCAGCGTATGCAGGCAGAGAACAGGGCTGCAATGGAAGCTGCAGAAGAGTTGCACAGAAAGAAGATGGCAGAGGAGCGAGAAGGGGAGAAGGAAGATGAAGGGCAGGTCAAGGATGATCCAATGGCAAGGGCTGAAGCGGAGGTTTTGAAACAGAACATATCTTAGCCAACAAAATGTGTGTTTGTGAAACAAATTATCTACATTGGCATGAAATGGTTTTTCGTACTCCCTCCCTCCGATACGTTTATGCAACTTACCACAACTCTCTTTCAAGAGCTTGTGTGGTGCAAGGGATACTAGTATTCTCATAGTTGAGTATTTGCCTCTCGTGCCACTGCGTTATTTATTCTGTTTTCTCATTAGTAATACCATGATGATCTGATTTAATGTTGACTCGGCGTGAAAAAAATAAAAATAAAAAATCGGATACCATACTCGGGTGGGCAACAACGCTAAATTCGAATCCAAAGAGGACAAATAAGTCAATCATTCACAAATTTTTGTTCTGAAATGTGTTCCGTTGTGTGTTAAACCGTTGATTTTAGGAACAGGTGATAGGTTGGTTTGTAAGTTGGAAAGCTGGGCAACTCAGATCCACGCTATCATTTCTCAGTTTAAAGTAAAGGCATTTCTCGACTGTCAAGTGGGCAAGTCGATTCGCATTATAACTCCGATGCCATTAGCCAATACAGTGTGGTAGTAACTCGTGCTTAGAGTTAGAAGCCAAGTTCACAGGCCTTGTAATTTGGTGATGAAAAAGAGACTTGAATCTTCACCGCAGGCTTAGAAAACAAGGATCAATGGGAGTCATAACAATTTTTTGCGGAAGTTTGACTACGCAAAGTTTTGTAGAAACAAAAGGGAAACCCTGAAGTTAGGAGTTATGCCACACACTACACAAGCACAAATGAAACCAGGCTGCAAAGAAAATTTAGACTACTAGATATCCATTAGAAAAATTCTACAATTTGACCTCTGCTTTGGCATGGTAGCCTTCTGTTCTCTTGAAAACAGATAATTGGCATAATGAAACACCAATCTGGTTTGCTCGATTTATATAGTTCTCCCCATGAGCATATCAAAAAGTATTCCAATTTTGCAAGATTATGCAGGAGATCTCTTGTACTTCAGCATTGCATCGCAGAGCTTAACAGCATCTAGATTATCTCTAACATTATGTACTCTTACAATGTTTGCACCTCCCAAAACCCCAGCAGTGACTGAAGCTACTGTTGCAGGATCTCTCTCGCTTGCAGCGGGACGAGAGCAAGTTTCACCTAAAAATTTCTTTCTAGAAGATCCTAACAAGACAGGAGAATGAGACATAGCCAAGCTTTTCCTTGCAATCTCTGCTCTAATGGATGGCAGCCCCATGAGAAGTTCCAAATTATGCTCGGTTTTCTTTGAAAATCCAAGCCCGGGATCAATAATAATCCTCCAGACAGGTATACCAGATAATTCTGCATCTTTAACCCGTGAATACAACTCAGAGGCAACCTGCTTACAAACATCATCATACTGCAGGTTCTCACTATTCTGCATCGTAGCTGGGTCTCCTCTCATGTGCATGGCAACATAAGGAACCTCAAGGCCAGCAACAACCTTAGTCATGTTAGGGTCTAACTGTCCACCAGATACATCATTTACAATATGAGCACCCTTGCTGACTGCTTCTGAAGCAACTTCCGAGTAAAAGGTATCGACAGATATGAGCTTTCCATTCATCTCTGGCATCTTTAGAATGGCTTCTAAGACAGGGATTAGTCTATCTAATTCCTCCTGAGGGGATATCCTTGAAGCCATTGGTCTTGTTGATTGTGCACCCAAATCAATCATATCTGCCCCTTCTGAAATCATCAAGCGGACTTGAGAAACCGCAGCCTCCACAGACTGAAACTTTCCTCCATCACTAAAACTATCTGGGGTCAAATTAAGTATACCCATCACAGAAGTTTTCAGGGACCAATCCCACAAATCATTTCCAATGGGCAGGACTCTTTTCATCCCATCCTTTCCAATTATACATTCACCACCCAGTTTCTCCCATGATTCAAAGAGTCCACCAGAATGTATTGACAAAGAATGCCAGCATGCAACTGTATCATTCTCTACATCTGCTCCCAGTAAATCCATCAACGGGGCCATTACAAATGGTCTCTCCCAAATTCTCTCATGAGGAACAGTAAGTATATCAGAACTAACCCTGAACTTTCCGTAAAACAATATATCCAAATCAATCGGTCTTGGTCCATACCTTATCCCCGCAGTACGACCCATATCCTTCTCGATTTTCTTAAGCACTCCCAACAACTCATGTGGCCAAAGTTTCGTAACACCTCTAACCGCAGAGTTAAGGAACTGAGGCTGATCAGTGACATAGGCAGGCGCTGTCTCATATAAACAGGCATGTCTAGTGATGTTTATTCCAGATTTCTTCATCAGTCGCAATGCTTCATTAAAATTATGAAGTCTGTTGCCCACGTTGCTTCCTAAAGCAATCACTACTTCCTTCTCTTGTGAACGAATTTCCACAAATGTTTCTGGGGATGAACTGAAAAGGCGAAAGGAAGATCCTGCAAATAAAAGACATCTTTAATGTCTTATCTACTAATTGCTACATTGACTCACTTCTATTACCAACTCGTATTCTTAGTTACCTAGAACTGTTTCACACAAAAGTGTAGTAGTAAAACACATACCGCGTTGATTAGATAACATAAAGATGAGCAATTTTCCGGAAAGATATCAAATTGACCAGATTCAGCGCATGAATTCAAATGCCAGAGTATCTTATCACGTTGGCGTCTGATGATCTATCTATCTCACAATAAAAAAAAGTGTCTAATTAACATGATAAAAGAAACACATCTTACCTCTGAAGTGGTTCAAGGCACCACCTAGCCCACGTTTGGTGGGCAGCAGCTGCTTGAAAAGAATCATATCAGCAATGGATAACGGTGCTGGTCTCTCAAAATAAGAAGAAGAAGAAAAGGAAAACGTCGGAGTTTCTGCCCCTTCTTCAATCCGTGGAGTTATAAAGCATCCATTAATAACGTTAATCAAACGAAACCCAAAAGAGAAAAGAAAGAAAAAGAACAAGCACCCACCCGAGTGTCGGAAATTTTAAATCTAGGAAACCAAGAGAGAAGCAAGCATTCAAATCTCGTTGTTTTATGTTGTTTCCCGGCCTGGCCCGCTGGTTTCGTTGAAGACAGGATGAGGGTATAGATCTTCTTTATTCCCAATTAAAAGTAAAGCAAAAAATATATATTATTACCACTCCATTTTTCTCCTGCAAATTAATCATATTTCATCTTTATCCTTTACCTATATAATGAGCAACATCATGGGGGTAAAATTGAAAGCTTAAAAATTATAAAGGTATAAGTGGGATGTTGATCAATTTACAAGAATGAAAATGAAGTTTGCCCTATCCTCTCCTCTCGCCCGCTACGAGTGTTCTTTACTGACTCGTTTTCTTAAACCCCAGAACCATCTTGGGGTCTAGAAACAAAAATCCCACCAATCCATCAACAAGTTCGAGAGCTCTTTTTTTTTATATAAAATTATTATCATTAAAGCTCTCTCCGTCTTTCTTCATTGCAATGGCGTCTCTATCTTTCACTCACTTCCTTCCACTGTCCAGGTTCTCTTTCTATCTAAAGTTTCACTCTTTAGTTACTGAGTTTTTTATCTTCTTTCTTTCAACTTCCATATTTGGATTAGTATTAGCTGCTGAATCTTTGATTTCACCTTTATACTTCACTTTAATTGATGGGTTTTGATTGCTGGTTAGTGGATGTGTGTTTTGGCCTTCGTATGTGAAGATAATCCTCCAATATGCTTCATATCGCTGTTTTATCTTAATTTCTAAGATGGGAAAAAGAAGAAGAAAGGATGTTGTTGCTTTGCTTTTATTCCACTCACAATGTAAAGTTGCAGCTTTTTCTTTTTTGTTCACAAAAAAAAGGAGGTTTATTAAGGGCTTTTTTAAATTATTGTTCTGTTTACTTCTTAGTAACTTTTGTTTGGTTGGTGTTTTGTAATCTTTAAATGTTCAGGTGGCAATTGAATTGGCCAAATCATCAACAGCTGAACTTTGTCCAGCTTCAGGATTTTAGATTGCAAAATAAATGGGGTCTTGCAGCTATCTCTAGGAAGAAAATTTCAGAGGCTTTACCTGAAGAGGAACCCAGTGAAAATGGCGTAGTTGGGAAAAAAAAGACAACCAGGACTGGTACTAAAAGAACTACGTCACGAACTAGGAAGAAAAAAGTAGCTGATGCTCTTGAGGAGAATTCTGAAGTAGTGGGGACTAATGATCCTACTAATGAGAAAAGTGTTGTGTCTGAAGATCCCAAGAAAACTCGAAGGAGGACTCGACGAAAAGGTACAACCTTATTGTAATTATTATTCAGTGAATGTTATTTTTATAGTAATTTCTAAAACTCTTGGTTTTGTTGCCCACAGATGTGTCTGCTTCTACTAGTTTGGAAGAGTCGTCAACGGAGAAGGTCAGGAAGAGGAGGGCAAGAAAAAAGATGGATGAGGATGTTGAGACTCAAGATAGTGAATCTGAAAATAGTGATCAGGAGCAGTCTGAATTTGTTACAAATTTGGAGGATGAGAGTGATGGAGACCTGGAATTAGATAAAGATGACGGAGAGGATATCACCTACACATATGATTGGCCCCCTCTTGTTTGTTGTTTTGGAGCTGCACAACATGCTTTTGTACCCACAGGAAGGCCAGCCAACAGACTCTTAAATTATGAAATTCATGACAGAATGAGGGAAGCTTATTGGGAACCTGAAAAATTTATGAGGGCTCCTGGGGGATCCGCAGGAGGTGTTGCAGTTGCTCTTGCAAGCTTGGGCGGTAAGGTTGCTTTCATGGGAAAACTTGGAGATGATGAGTTTGGTCAGGCAATGCTATACTTTTTGAATGTGAACAACGTTCAGACACGATCAGTTCGCATGGATAGTAAAAGATCAACAGCAGTATCACAGATGAAGATTGCCAGGCGAGGTCGCTTGAGAATGACTTGTTCCAAGTCCTGTGCGGAAGATTCTCTGTTGAAGTCTGAACTAAATATTGATGTGCTGAAGCAGGTAATGGGTTGGGAAGAAATAACATCTCCAACTCTTAATGCTTTGTGCCTCTTGTTCTTTGTCCTCTTGGTTGTGGTTATATCAAGTTGCTGCGAATCAGTAAATTACAGTGTTATTTCATTAAAAATGATATATGTGTTTGGGTTTCTAAATGGACCTGATCTTTGCAAGACAGATGATATGAAAAATTCAACTGCCGTTTCTATAATCATGCATATGAATAGAGTAATTAGATACTAATAGATGGTCTTGTCATTTTAACGTAGAGAAAATTGCAAGAGAACTGATTTAAATACCACAAAGCAATGCTGTGTTTTTTACTCTCAGGCTTGTTGGTTCTCTAAAACCCCAAGAGAGGGATTTGTTACTCACTGTCATAGTATTGCTTCTGATTTCTGTGGCATGAAATTTCTCGGTGTTTTTGTGAATTCTGTAAAATTGTAAAATAGCATCTGCTTCTAGCTATGTTTTCTGCAGTTCAAGGTCTGTGACCATGGTGTTCAGTTTTAATTGTTTGATGAAGTCTCTTTCACAGGCTTTATTTCTCCAGGATTTAGTCACATTATTAATGAGCTTTTATCCAGGCAAAAATGTTCTACTTCAACACCCATTCCCTGCTTGATCGGAGCATGAGATCAACTGCATTGCGAGCAATCAAAGTTTCAAAGAAATTGGGAGCAGTTGTTTTCTATGATGTAAACCTTCCCTTGCCACTGTGGCGGTCAAGTGAAGAAACCAAACTATTCATACAAGAAGCATGGAACCTTGCGGACGTTATTGAAGTTACTAAGCAAGAACTTGAGTTTCTATGCGGGATTGAGCCCGATGAGGAATTCGACACCAGAAATAATGCCAAATCTAAGTTTGTCCATTATGGGCCAGAAGTTGTTGCACCGCTTTGGCATGAAAATCTAGAGGTTTTGTTTGTGACAAATGGCACTTCAAAGATACATTACTACACCAGGGAGCACAATGGAGCAGTGCATGGCATGGAGGATCCCCCCATTACCCCTTTCACTAGTGATATGTCAGCTTCTGGAGATGGCATCACTGCAGGTACAGTATTATGCCCATGGATATTTTCGCTAAATTACAGCATGGCATGGAGTAGGGTTTTTTTTTAAGCTTATATAAGTAGAAGCAAGAGCTGTTGAGTTCTTCGTTTTTGTGATGCAATGCTCCTCCACTTGAAGACTGTTATCATATGCCACGTTAAAATATAAAAAAGTTTTCAGAGACAACAAAATAGAGTATGAACTGAACTGTATTATGGGTTTTAGATTAACTGCAGAGAAGCCTAGGAATTGGTTTGCACTAGCTTATTCTCTGAGTTGGTGAAAGTGCTCTGTTGTGACTTTGGAGTCCAGCTTATCAGTTCGTATTGGTCCGAACTCTCTCACCATTAAACTTTTACAGGACAAAAACCTCAGTTTGCTAGTTCATATTGCAGTTTGGGTAAAATGCATCTGCTACATTGTTAAGAGAAAACAATCTGAGACCTTTTTTTATTTATTTATCGTATTCATGAAAGCATGCATTAAGATGTTCAGTGCTGTTTAGGCATTGAATTTTAAACGTTTCATATCTGTCTACCCTAGTTACAGTATTAATCTCTTCCCAAAAATCCATTATTTTGCTCAGCTCATTTTACTGTTGTGCGTGCAGGTCTACTGAGAATGTTAACTGTTCAACCAGACCTTTTTACCGATAAAGAATACTTGGAAAGCACAATCAAGTATGCAATTGACTGTGGAGTTATCGATCAATGGCTTCTTGGACGGACACGTGGCTTTCCTCCCAGGGAAGAGATGGGAGATGAAGTGGAGCCTGATGAAAATGGCATAAGGTCAGCAACAGAAAAGGAATACCGCACTTTGGAGAACGATTCTGATCCGGAAGGCTACATGCCACCGCCAGAAATGGAATGCCGCCCAGTGAAGCCTGTTCCAGATGACACCAGTTCGAAAACAGAAAAGGAATATACGTACAAGGCTTCTTGGATGTAGCATCAATTTTGTATTTTACGGATAGCATCTATCATCACAAATTACTGTTTGCCAAACTCTCCGGTCTTCATTTTCTTCAGCATAGGCGCGGGCATCAAATGCCATTATTCCTGCTTTCCAGGGGAGGGCATAGGAAAATATTCTGCTTAAATCCAAATATGAATTTCTTAGTAGTCTGATTAGGCTCACCCAGGATATGAATTATTAATTCTGCATATCCTACCCATTGGAGCAAACGTTCTTGATTCATGGACAACTCTTACTGTTTTACATGACCCTCCTGCAGAGAAAGTACACAAACTATGCAAGCCCATCTATGCACTCAACACTCAAGTACTATCACTCGTCACTTCTCGAGTAAAAAAAATTAGTCAGACTAGCTGGGCTGGATAATTTGATTTTTCAATTAAAAAAATGGATGTTTTTTTTTTATAATAATACAAAATAAATTAAAATATGAAATTAAAAATAAAAATATTCAATTCAAGAAATAACAAAAAAAACACCAGGTTAACGTGTCGCATTGGATTTAATATTTTTTTTTTAAAAGAAAATATTTTTTAATTATATATAAAAAAAAATTATATTAAACGACATTTTTTTTATATAAAAAAAGGGTTGAGCATGAGACTAAAATAAAAAATAAATAACCCTAATTTTATAAAAATTTCATAAAAAAAAGTTTCTTTCAAATAGTAAAAAAAAAACCATAAAATATGTATTTTTTTTAATTAATTTCAAAAGGTTAAGAAGACATTAAAAAAAAAAATTAGGGTCATGGCCTTCCTTGCCTGGCCCATAAAAAATTCTGACTCATGCTAGGCCTATGAAAGAGGTCTGGCCGCGAGCAGGACCTTTTAGTTTGTTAACAACAAGGGGCGTCGAATTTTTTTTTTAAAAAAATATAGACAATGTGTCGTCTGCTGACCTAGTTTCTAGTCATCAAGGGTTGCTGGAAATCGGGTCCTATGTGTTTTTTGCCTAAAAAAAATGATTTTATACCCAAATATCATGATAAACCCATACATTACCTCAAAAAACAGAACAAAAACCTGATATCACTCGAAATAAAAAATCTTCCTGAGCTCATATCTTTTTTTAGGCAATTTAAAGGTGAAAAAACATTTGTGTACTCTTCTCACTAAATGGATCTCTTTAATATCAATATATATTATTTTGATGGTTGAAATCGATGTCAATAATGATTTTTTCTTTTTAATGTTGGAATTTAGTGACTTTCCTCCTTCTCTCTTGAATAAAAAACTGAAAAATAATGAAAATAAAATTGATATTTTTAAAAAAATTAAGAAATTAAGGGACCTAATATTTTATAATTCAAAATATATACGAACTACAATGAACATTGCACCAAAAGCTCAGAAAACCAATCATCTACTTTTTTTTTTTTTTTCACTTTGATATCTTATTTTATAATCTTACCATTTCCTACCTTCAATTTGGTCTTCTAAAGTTTAAACCAAAAAACAAAAAAGTTTAGGGGAAAAAAAATTACACGTGTACACTGGCATGGGGAAAGCCTAGATGCTGTCACCATTATTTAGTGTATGATAATTTGGAGTGGGTGAATAGCTAATCTTGATTTCTGTGGAAAGTGATGTCACGTTTAAGGCGGGATTAGGTTTCAGATTAATCTTCTCTCTTTTTATCTCTTCTTCCCTGAATATTTATTTCCCTTGAACGCTGTGCTTATCAAGTGCAACAGGAATGTACAAGAAAATGGCTCTGTATCAGTTGATTGCTTTTCTGTCATTCACAAGCTATTAAAAATGTCAGGGTCGCGTTATAAAAAATTAAAAAAAGAAAAAAGAAGAAGAGTGAAGGCCTACAGAATGTCATGGAACTTGTAATCTCTCTGCGAAGCGCAAGACAGGATCTGTTTAGCATCCCGATGGGCTGGCTTTCCGATGAACTACTATCCCACCATCGCAATCCATAAAGAAACCAGAACCAGAAAAAGCTTTTGCACTGAGGCCCCAACTTTATTCTTCATACAAAAAGGATAATCACACTTCTCCAACTCCTCTAAATAAAGAAGAGAGAATAAAAGCCAAGATGGAGAATTTAACCCAAAGCAAACGGAGGGGGGGTTGTCATAGGAAAGAAAAGGATCCACAGGTGTTGAGTACGTCCACTACATACAAACATACACATTGACAGTAATAGCTTGACCCTACTCAGAAAACTGAGAACCGTCAAGTTTTGAGGCAGCCAGCTTGTCCAAAAACCACGCCAACTTCCCTTTTGTTGGCTGGACCAACCGTGCAGGCAATGACAGGCAGTCAGCTCCTGCGTCATCAATTGCCAAGTGTACAGCCTCTGCTTTGCTCTCGCCTGTCACGACCACGACCACATTGGATGCTGAGTTGATGACAGGCAAAGTGAAGGTGATCCTCTCCGGTGGGGATTTGGGGGAGTCAGTAATAAAAGTAACCCACTCATCTTTCTCGTCAAGCACAGGGTGGTTAGGGAATAGTGAGGCAACATGACCATCAGAGCCCATTCCAAGAAGGATGAGGTCAAACTTGGGGCAGTCACTAATATCAGACACATTAATTGTTCGTGTTTTCACTAACTGTCGAACATGAAATTCATAGTCGTCAGCAGCCTCCTCTGCTGACACTGAATCATTGATAGAATTCACATGACTGGGTACAACAGGTACCTGCTAGCATAACATGCATAAAACGATAAGGATTGTAGGTGACTGTCGTAGAATTTTATCAAACAAGAGAAGCATTAGACTAGCTGAATCTTTTGTTGTTTCCACTTCAAGCCTCTGATGAGGCAGAGATAAAGAAACGAAAAGCTTCTACATCTAAAAGATAAATCATTCACGGTGTTCTTTTCTTTCTAGTTATCTTCGCTATTGTCAAAGTTAACTGCATTTTCTATATGTTAAATTGTGCCAAAAATATATAAAGTGACCAATCTCCATGCTTAATGACTGATCTTACCTATTGGTATTTGGTAACGGTTCCCTTCAAATTCACCAACAGGCCTGATGATGTAATGGCAATCAAAATTAAACTATATCTTTTCCTTTTAATATGCAATGGGTCCATGTTCTGTGTCATAAGGGAAAACATGGTATTAAAATATGGCTTGCATATTCCCTAGGCGTTCAGGGAAGCAAGAAGAGCTCTTTATGCGACATACACAATTTTTCCTATTTCATCTTTGTTCAAGGGGCTGCAACATTTCCAAAAAGGGGGCATTGTCATACATCAATAGTAAAAAATCTAAGAAGTGTAGTGGAAGAAAAGACATGTATCTAATATACATATGAAAGTACACAGCACCGAAGCATAGCATTCACGATACGGCAACAAACATCAATGTCTCATATGAATACAGGGTAGCTTCAACTCTCTGATAACATTTTTATTTAAAGCTCATATTCATGCAACTCTTATTTCAAGTTAGCACTAGCAGGGGAATTTTCACAACCACCCTGCACCAAGGAATGTAAAGCCTAAGAAAGCCTGAGCATTCCGAATGAGAACACATTGACTAAGGCCTTTGTCTAAAATTTCCAACATCTCTACCATGTCAACTACAAGAAAGAAGCTGCTTAAGATGGTGGGTCAAGGTTAGACAGATAGATGATTGGCTGGGGTGGCAATGGAAGATGATTGTCAAAGATTTGCTCAGGTTTATTGGTCTACATGGTAAAAAAGAAAAAAAAATGATTGATTTTAAAAGGCCAATCCAAAGTGGTTGGCATTTTCGGCTATATTGGGTTGCACAGAGAAGAAGACAACATATACAGAGAAACAGCCTTTGACAGAGGTTAGTGCTAAGTCAAAACTATCCCATTATTTATGGTGTTCTTGGTTGAAATGGATACTGCATTAAATGGCCAACAGAAGCATCCAGAATACATTTGACATCTTTTTTAGGTGCAAAATTAATTGAACTGCAAAAAAGTTGATACTGGATGATAGCAGTGATTTGCCAGAGTTTGAAAAGAAGACACAGACATTTCAGCAAAATTAGAAATGGGACTTGACTACCTATGCTGAACAAGCGAATGAAAATACCAAATGAAAAGGAATGCAAAGATACAAAATGTAAAAATACCAAATGAAAATGCATGCAACAATACAGAATGGAAACGTGAAGCTCATAGTACTCTATATTCGATGCAATATCACAACAGCAGAAGTCAAGAGTCATCTAATGACTAGATGACTACTTGAGGTGGTTTCATGAGAGACTTGGCATCAACTGTAAATACAAACTATCTACCCACAAAAGGAAAACCTAGGCATTGCATCAGATCAAGACCAGTTTGGGAGGTGAATTTATACTAGCAATGGCATCACGAAACCAACGTAGTTGCCTATTTAATAGGAAAACAGAAGAATCTGTACTTGGTTATTTGGTGAACAAAGCCAAGAAATCAAAATGCAGCAAATGCTTGACCAAGGAAGGCACTTTGAAATACGGCAATTTCCTTCCCTTAAAGTCTTTTTGGAGACTGATTACCGGATGCATGTAGATAAAGTACAGTTGGAAAATATAAAGGAAACAAACAAAGGCACAAACCTTGGACAAAAGACCATCCTTTGCCAGCTTATAATTGCTATCAGCATGAGTTTTGGCTACCACCCGTTCATCCGCCCAAAATATATACCATTTAGCCCAGTCTACAGTCTTGTTATAAGGAGCTTCACAAAGTTTCCTGTTACCCACCAGAAATTTAAACAAAAACGCAAACATCATAAAACCAAAAAACGAGGAAACACGAAATGCAATTGCATAAATACCCCATCAAGCCAATGAGAGAACCACCAGATATGGCAATGGCAAAGACACCCCTCTCCTTCACCGATGCCTCTGATAATTCAGCAATATATTCTGCCAAATCAGTGCCAAGCTCATCCAAACTCTCATGAATCCTCAACTCTCCTCTATCTTTATGAACCCTAGAATGAGCCATCCTACACAACAAGTTTAACAACTCAATCATTAACATATTTAACAAATGAACACCAGGAAACAAATTTATGGTCAAAGGAGCAACAAAACATAAACAACTTAATGGCAACAATTAAAGAAAAAACATAGAGAGAACCATAACGTCAAATATCCACCAAGTGTCGCAGTTTGTTGGCAACTCATCCAATACAAAATTCATGAAACAGCAAAATTCTCTCATATAAACAGCAAGCAAGAAAAATCACTTGATACATTCAGTCCAAATTGACAAATATAAAATGGAAATCCAACTATAAATGGCATGATCATTATAATTCAAATATCAGTGCCAGAAAATAAAAGGAAGATACATTAAACAGAGAGATTTCTCAAAAATTAACCAAACCCAGATCAGAAAAACCATTAAAAAATTATACCAAGCCCCATTACACCAATAAACCAAAGCAACACAAACACGCATACGGATTTCTCAAAATAAATGAAAAGGAAAGGAAAAGGAAAGGAAAAAGAAAAAGACTCTCGCAGTAATACATGGAAACAAGTGCTTACAAGGAAGAAGGAGAAAGAGAGAAAGAAAAGAAAATGGAAGATGGTGATGATGAAGGGTATTTATCGACACAAACACGAGATTATTAATATGCATGTCAGCCTCTATTCTCTCTCTGTGTATACATATATATAATAATAAAAAGAAGAGCTGTAGACGCACAAGAAGAAGAAGTTGTAGCAGAAGTAGAAAAGAACTAGAAGAGAACAAATATTACCTTGTAGGTTTCCACGTGTATCCAATGATCGTGACAAAACACACGCACACAACGTAAACGGATAAATTTAGACTGAAAAAACAAAAGAAATTCTGTCTGCTACAACTTCTTCTTCCTCCTCTTCTGCGTCTACTATTCTTCTTTATATATTTTATATAAATGAGAGAATCTCTCAAATGCTTGATCCTCTCCTGTCTCTCCTCCGTACTTCCATTCCATTACATCTAATCTACCCCCAAAATGTGTTTTTTTTTTTAATAACAAGATTATTAATTACCAATGATACATGTAATATAAAAACCACTGAGTTTTGTTGTTGACACGTACTGATTGGTATTGATTGGTCTATCTTGTTTTTTTCTGGAAATAATAAATAAATGGATAAATCAAGAGGAGCTCACAGAGTTTGTGACAGAAAGAGAGTCTCATGGCACCAAAAACCTGTCCTGATCATTTCATGACAAATGTACCAATAGAGACTTTCGTCTTCTTTCACTGATAGCTAAAACTTACCCCTTTCTTTTTTTCTTCTTTCACCAAGGGATTTTCTTCCTTTCTCTTGTTCTCCTTACTTCTTTCTTCAGTCTCTTTGATCTTTATCATGTACAAGCAATCACTTTTCCTTCCCAGTTCTATGTTAGTTTTCTTTTCTCTTTAGAAAATCCTCTCTTTCCTTTTTATTTTTTTTCGGTTTCTTTTCGCTTCTCCCCCAAAAACCAGCTAATTTTTTAAGTTTTCAAATGTATTTGTGCGTCTGTCTCACACTTGACCTCTCTCAAATTCTTGAACCTTGATCCCCATGTATTCCTCCACCAGCTAGGAGCGTGTAATGTATAATCTTGCACATTGAATCATGATGCACGTACAGTGCTTTTATGCTAGCTATCGATTTACAATGGGCGGCCAGAATGATTTCCAGAATTTAAAATTTTGCACACATTTACAAGCTATGTATATATATACATATAATATAGTTTTAGTGGGTAGCATGATTATATTATATATTTTATATTACTATAGTAATTTGCAGTCTTCAAAGCAATGTATTTATAATTTTTTTTATCGTAGTTGAAAGTGTTGTAACTATGCCATCATAATCTTTTGTAGCAATTATTTATTTGGCATAAACAAACTTTATGTCATCTTTCATGGTGTTTGTATTAAAGATGTATCATGTCAGCCATCATTTTCTTTAGTTTCTCCAACTTCCTCCACCACCATAGAATAAAAGAGAGGGAAGAAATTAATGAGGAGCATATCAAGAGAAGTTTGGAATCTCATGCTATCAATATCAAGCAATAGTTGCAGAACGGAGAGAAAGGGAAGGGGTCTCGGAAGTAAAAGTTCTTTTCATAAAAAAAGCACCAACAAATCAAAACCCCACATGATGACAAATCAAGAATTGGTTAATATAAGGAGCCCAGTTTCAGGAATCTATCGCATTATCAAAAGGGACTACATCCTGATGGAGTCATAACATTGTTTACCCCTTTTAGGCAGTAGCAGAGGAACCATGAAATGATGTCTTGTTGCCTGATATTTTACCCTTTCGATTGCAACCTTGACCAATAAAATAAACACCTCCGACCATGCCCTGTCAACTGGCTACCTTCTTCGAGGAGAACTTCTCATCTTTAGCACTTGTTTTTTCACAGGACAAAGAAAATGGCAAGAAGGAAAATACAAATTTATTAAACCTTTTTTTATACAATTCAAAGATAATGATGATAATAAAAAATGAAAAAAAAAAACTATGCTAGCTGTGGTGATTAGGGGGGGGGTGATTATCCTCATATATATTATAATGCGAACACTAGTTCACATTTTTATTTTTTAATCTTCTTCTCCCCTGGTCTTGGCTAGAATCTAAATTTGTTTCCCTCTTAATAACAAGCACT
>Ga0307511_10002282_pt1 | contig 20048 bp, 21 predicted proteins | sample 13_EM_MG_FD_200266 | JGI IMG/M metagenome (GOLD analysis project Ga0307511, IMG submission 200266) | Populus trichocarpa ectomycorrhiza microbial communities from riparian zone in the Pacific Northwest, United States - 13_EM | ecosystem: Host-associated > Plants > Roots > Unclassified | place...
GGGTATGGTCTGGGGGGTGCAGGTGAACCTCAAGGAAAAATTGTATCTGATGCTGAATCTACGGGAATTTTTGACTACTAGGTTACTGTAGGTGAGTGGGTAGGTGGGTTGCTGAAGAGCGTAGGCTTTTAGCCTGAATCACATCATACATAGGGGTGGAGTAGTACTAAGTTATCAAGAAGGGGATCCAAAGTGTAGACCTATACTATAAGTACAGTATATCGATATTTGACATTTGGGCATCATATTCCTCCTACATGCGCAGCCGGCTCGGTTGATATATATGTTCTGAGATATGCTTGCTTAGTGTATATTCTTGCAATATATGTACATCTAAGCCTCTAGCTAAGCCGCGGATCTATGGTGGGAGAAATTTACTGTCATGTGAACCCCTGAACGAACATGCTTTGAACCTCAACAAGTCTCGTTTAGGGGGGGCTAGTTATTTACTTTCAAAAGGACACCCCCCCCAAGGGCCTCTTATATTTATATATTATTAAGTTTCTACCTCACGTACTCTTGCTGCGAGAGTTTTCTCCTGGCTTCCTGCTTGAGCAACTAGTTGAAGCTGTTTGTCGGTTCTGAGAGATAGTATACTCGATATCCTGGGGAGGATGCTGGGTGCTGGGCACTGGGCGCTGGGCGCTGGCCTACCATAAACCCGGAACTTAACAACCTCAGCTAGGAAATACGAAACGAATTATGGGATTGAGGTGAGCTACGAATAGTAACCTGTGAGTTATAGATTATACGGTCCAGATGTGACCTATTTGAAATTGCAACGACATTAGGAGAAGAAAAAAAACTTGCCCAATATCTCATAGTGGCATGTGCACTGATGATGCTCACGTACTGTACATTGTGTCTTTGCACAGAAAAAAACACAGAGACACAGAGATTTCTCTTGGGATATCTACTACAGTAGATGTTACCTTTCCTGATTATAGGCCTTGTTACTATAGTATCTAAGATCTAGTGCATGGTGTGTTGCTGATATCTTGACACCTAGCTATAGTCTTAGGACATCGTATTCAATGTTTTATTGAAAATTCAATGCATGGGACAGATCCTAGTGCGCTGCGCATCCGGCACCCCAAAGCTCAAAAATTTGTCAAAATCTAATTCAAGGAATATAAATCTTAACTAATCACTGCGGATAGGAATTATGCTCAATACACACGATCGATCCTGATTTTAGTTCGAAAGGCTGTATGTAAACTTCTGCATTGTAGTAAAACGTCTGACGACTCGCTAAGTGGGTGCAGCAGTACTAGATATGTAGTGTGTTAGCTCATTATTAGTGAATAAAGGTTGAAGTAAGGAATTACCGAGGGGGGGCTTCAGTCTAGTTTGAATGTCTGTGCCTTGCCTAGACCATCCATTAGAGAAAAACCCAGAAGGAGGGCGTGGACCTATGCCGCATGAGTGAGTATATATTCATCAGAGTGCTTCAATTTCCTCTACGCCTGTACCCGAGCTCGGTTAATCCGTATAAATGACTTTTTGAACGCTTTTAATAATATCGGTTTCCTGGCAGTTTTGTCGAGATATATGTAATTCCCCTTGTCATCCTTATTTGCACACCACCAGAAACTAAATTTGATATGGTTGTCAATATACTAAATTTGTATAGCATAGCCTGTCGTAGGTTGGGTATTCTGAGCACACAGAAAATGTGATTTTCCTGAGTTTTATTAATAAAAAGAGCTGCTTTTACGTTGTTATTCATTAGAAGGATGGCATCCTATTCTCCTTTTAAAAAAAAATAAAAAAACTGAGTCCTCGTGGGATCCCGGGTGGAATGCTATAGAATACCGGTAATGAACTGGAGATACAATATTCCCTTATGAAAATCCCCGCATGAGCAGCTGCAGCTTCCTTGGTTAAAGTGCAACATAGCCACGGCCAGCGGGGTTCGACAAGTATCCAAGAGAAAGAGACGGGAAGCCAGATAACATCGAGGGCACGGGGTCAGGAGGTCAGAGTGGGACCGCAGAGCCCTAACAGCCTACACCTGGCTCAGGACCGACAGAGGACCCCAACGAGGGTGGCTCCACAAGATCAGTACCCACCAGCTGCCCCCATTGCCACACGCCGTTGAGGACTCCTTCCACATCACCTTCCAGTGCCCCCGATACCGCAACGCAAGAACGGAGGTACAGCAAACGGGAGGACCTAGACAGACCGATATAGGTAGAAGAGGAGAGGGGAGACGATTGGGACGTGGTGGAGAAATTTTTCAGTTACCTACACGCCAGTTAACCTCATGCCGATGATTAGTGCCTCCCCTTATGTTTTTATATATGTTTCTGTTGCTCTTTTATTATTCTTTCCCTCTTTTTACTTTGATACAGACTGTCTACAGTCGCCAGCACAGGTAGATTAGCTTGCCCGCCGCTCGAATCCAGCCGGAACTCCGGCTGGCTCTCTATGATCCAGAAAGGACCGAACTCGACTATTAGTCTATACGAAAAAGAAAAAGAAAAAGAAAAACCTTCATTCAAGTGGGGGGCTGACCTAGCATTACCCTGAAACCATCCGAAGCAGAGATAAATATCAATCAGATAATGCTACGGATCTGAAAGGGTCAGTGAGTATCTACCACCCAGCCAACATGGTGGTTGACATATTGCTTACTCCGCTTTCCCGATATATTCCCCCACTCCTATACCTAGACTTTTAGAAATCAAGCAAAATTTTTGTTGCCTTTTGCATCTGTATTTGTACTTTAGGCAGTTAGGCCCGAGTTAGCGGTTAAGACCATTTCATAGAACCCAAAATATCCCTTTCCAACAGTTTTGGCTTGATTGTTGCCTCGACTCTTAACAGTTAATCACCCCAGAGATCCGCGAATAAGTCATCCACGAGCCTGCCACAGGAGGCACTACCCCTAATTCTAGGGTCTGACGTATACTTAACTATAGCTCTATTTGTGACATACGTGATGTTGAGTTTCATTACTGTTATTCCTATATTTATATTGACAATACTAGTTGCCGAGTTAGGCGGTAGCAAGATAAGCCACATTCTAATGTCAAATATCATAAAATATAATATAGGCGGAAGCTGAAGGGGCCTCAATGCCAAGGCCGTGGTATGACTGAGATTGTCTCCGTGAATCTGCCACATGTACAACATAGATAGGCCACCCACCCATTCAGGTTGTGTTTTTCCATTAGCATAGCCAACCAAGGAATGGTCGTAAGAATATATATTCCTTCTGAATCAAGCTCCTAATTATCTAACTGTACTATATACCAATCATGTTACCATGTGACATGCCTTTAAATTTCAGCAATTTATACGTCTGCCATGCGTTGAGAAGCATCGCCAACCCTAAATAATCCGTGGGTAATAGAGATGGTCACTAAACTCAATACTGTCCGCTCCCGAAAGATATGAGAACCACAGTCCCATATTGAATGGAAGATTAGTAGTCATACACCGTGTCCTTGATCGAGGTGAAGAGTACAGTGATAGTCTTTTTATTTTGATATTCCTTCAATACTCGCGATGAAGCTTGCCCGTCCAACCATTCGATATAACTAGCCCACATAAGTCGTCGCATGACATTAGGTCGAATCGAAGTACAGACTTTAAATAAATAAAAATAAAAAAGCCCACATAAGTATAACTGTCTCTTAGGGCAACCCCCCTTCCAGTATTCTCACTGCCCGTACCCTGATTTGACTTCCCAGCTCCTACCAACTCCCGATGCACCAACCTTATAAATACAAAATAAGAACATACAAACAATTCCGAGCCCTAAGTAAACAGACCAAGTAAATATTAAGGAGATCTGCAGGCACCAACTATCCCCCTCTGCATGTATATTCCGCACATGCCATATCTGTTCACCCTAAGCATACCCACTAGGCCTCGGTGTTTTCGGCCTTGCCGTTTCACGAAGTAAGACGATTCCAGAGATTTCGGGGAGCGGGGGAGCGGAAGTTGTATTTCTCCTGAAATTCGGTAGCCTTCGCCTTCAGCTTCTCTGCCACATGATACCTTCCCTCATACTCTTGTAACTCGCTCATTACGGTGGTAGTGGCGGTCTTGGCTCCATTCTTCCAGCCATAGTAATCAGAAGAACGAGGGTGATAGGGGTTGTTGGAGGCATCTTCAATGTGCGCTTGCTCTGTAGAATTCAAGTTTTCGGTACGGGGGATACGCCCAAGGGCCATTTGCGGGATATCGCCACTAGCATACACTTTGGCGGTTCTCGTGATATTTGTACATGTGGTGATGACTTCCCGAGCCATATCTTGCGTGGCAGTTTGTGCGTGGGTGAGGGGAACAGGTTCCTCCTTAAACATCTTGACCCCTTCCATTTCGGCAGACTTGATAATCTTGTCTACCTTTTCGTTCGTACCCATGATCTTATGGAGCACTCTTAGACAAAACCATTGGCAGTCAGCGGCTCCCACATAGTAGTCGGGCATGACTTTTGTGAGGATATTGCGAGCTACATCATGCGCCGGTGGCTCTTCCGTTAGCAAGTTCCGCAGCCGGAAGCGGAAAACACATTTAGAACTTGTGCTTAGGTAAATCTACGAACCTTCTTGTCGTACTTTCTCAGGGTCCCACTCCTTTGGCAGAACACCCAAATCTAAATTTTCATCACGCTCATGCTGCATAAACCCATATTGAGCCCAGTAAGAAGAGCCTTGCCCAGGACCGTATACACCGATTGAATTTCTCATTGCTTTGATCGTGAGCTCAAGGAGAAAGCTCTCCCCCGTGAGTGTATGCGTTATCTATAAGTGTCTTTAGTCAGTATAAGAGATGGTGAAATGATAGACTACAACAGTGAACACATCCGCAAAAGGAAGGCTGTAGCTACCTCAAGAGCCCAATGTTGCATTCCCCATACGGCAGCAAATGCCAGAATAGCGTCAACAGGCTCATAGTTAGTCTTCAGCGGTCTAGAGCGAATTCGTACGCCCCAGAAACCAGCTCCATCTGTCGGTGTTCTGATATGAAGTTTTTCCCCTTCGGGAACGGGCTGAAGCTTGAGGACATCGGGGACCATGCTAGCAGATACCTAGGGGAAGGGTTGGTAAGTCTAGGTAGTGCGGTAGGAGGCAAAGATAATGTAAGTAAACCACGAAGCCAAAAGCAAATGGAGATTCAAGTGGATATAGGTTCTGCCGGAGGCTTAGAGGCAGTGCAATATGCGAACTATGTCGGGACAACTTCTGACTTGGTCTGAAGACTTAATTTCATCCTCTCAAAGGGTGCATACATAGATATGGAGAATGTGTACATGTCACATTAATTCTACCCCGCATTGGTACACACCAGTTTAGGTAAATGTAGGCTGCTTCAGCTCAGGTCATGCGTAATATAAATTTCAACAAGGCTGTGCAGAGCCTCTTCGTTGTACATGGATCGTGGCCTACGGTCTGAGCGGGGCTCGGTGACCACTATCTTGCGCACAGACATTGCCCAATGTCGTAAAAGCGACTGTGGATGTTGTTTGTACTATGTAATCTGTTCAAAAATGACAACGTTAGAAACACAAATTAACATTCATATAATTATATATTTCCTATATCAAAACAAACTGTTGTGTACGATTAAGCAACACGACAATTGGCCAATTGTTCAATAGCCTATAAGCGTGTTCAATTAGCATGGATATTTGGTTGGCCATGTGCCTCGAAACAAACTTTATTGTGTTTGGGTTCACATCGGGGTTTAAGTTGACAACATGAGATACCTATAGATACATAGCATGCAGCAATTCGGATTATCTACCGCAAAAATTGAGAAGTAAGACCCCGTCTTTCCACCGTAGCAACGGATTTTTGTATGGGCAGACAGGGGGTCTTCTCAATTTTTGCGGTACTCAGCCCTCCTGTTGACTGGGAGCATTAGATCCCTGAATACGATATTCTGATCGAGTTGGCTGATATTGATGGTGCTGATCATGAGCTCGATATCAACGGTAGGAATTGATCAGCAAATTTCCCACACAAGTTAGCCAGAAGTTTGAGTACCGGGAAACTTGTGAATAAGACACCTTGTCGGTATTCGAGACATAGCTGTAAAATCCGAGACAAGGTTGCTAATCTGCCCACAAGTAGTAACGCGGCTACTAGAAAGGGCAAGATCAAGATTTTCGACAAGGTGTCTTATTCACCGGTTTTCTAAATACGAAGCTGCATATCAAAAGTTCTTAGCCAATAGATGTTGTGGAACAGAACGAGGCTGACTGAAGTATGTCGGCGCCATGACCAATGACGACGGCGTTGACATTGAGACGGAGTTCAGAGCCTCAATATTCTTGCTCTCCTCAGACATAATACTCCTTACGGAATAGCGCCGCATAACCTTAGGTTGATTAGGCGTAAGTATATACTAAAAAAAAAAAAAAAAACCTTTACGGAGTTATGTATCGTCTATTGGCTTTGATATGGGTGCGTGTGCATGCACAGACTCAAATCAAAGCCTCGACTGACTGACCAAATCAAAATACCTAGCCATGAGACTCAGTCCTTCCAGTTTGTATAAAGCCGAGTTCCAGAACTCATTAGGTATTAGTCTCGTACACCCCAATTACTACTTGGCCATAGTACTGGTAGTTGATCAATGGTTGACGTGCCCTTGGCTTCCCATGCACATCTATCATAGAGTAATTACGTAAGGACTGTGAAGCTCTCCTCTGGTTTTGAGCAATGGACTTTAATCAAGTGATCTCAGGTCTTATACCCCCACGTGTGCACGACTAGCTTATTCCAAATTGCCGAGTACGATACCACTGGTTCTTGAAGGGGCTACCATTTATGGTAATATTCACTAGGTGTAGTAAGAAGATAACAATATGGAACCATGTTCTCCATTTCCTGCTAGTATCGCAATTCTACCATCCTGCGAAAAATGTTGAAATTATAACAATGAGCACAAGACACTGCCCGCAACCAACCAACAGATAAAATGTTAACTGTGAGCAGAATTTATGCCCGATTCTCTGCCATTTGGTATAAGTACGAATATTCCAACACCCCCCTCTAACTGCTTCTAAGTGTCCCCTTCGTAGATAGTACCCCCTTCAGTACTAGAAAATTGCCAACTTCCATGATCATGCTTATACCCTTGCCGCCAATGACCTATATCCTCAAAAACAACCAGCTACTCAGATAGATCCTACATCCGGATCCCAGTTTTGTTTTTAGTCTTTTGCTCTGGTGAATGATACCGTGTTGCCCAAGCTATTATCATTAAATTGAACAGAAGCACTCTCGACTACTCGACTAAGGTTGAAGATGATTCAATCCTTCCCAGATGGCTTGCCTCTCCATTAATCGACCCGGTCATTTTGTCATGTGCCTTTTCTTGGGGTGCCTCGGTTTTTTTGTTATCTGGGGGTTGACGTTTAATTTTTGCAACACCAAGCGATCTCCACCTCACTCCTCTCTTCTCTCGTTCATACACAAAAAGCTCAGCAGCTGCAACACCTATCCCACCAGCGCCAATGATGACAGGGATCAACTGCCCAACATTCCACATCTCATAGATATCGTCAATATGGTTCATTCGAAGTGAGAACTCCACATTAAGTATCGTGTAAGCAATGGTGGAGATGTCCCAGAGAAGGCATAAGGGGATTTTGATTGTTTTGAATCCAGTGGCATGAAGCTTCTTTAGTATGCCTTCACGATGTTGCCAGTATACTCTAAGGAGGCGGTAGGTCGGAATTACACTCCCGCGGCCAGCGCCAGTAGTAGTCTCGATTCCTCCTTGTCCTAGACCCGCACCCAGCTTTTCAGTCTCGACTCCTCCTTGTCCTTGACCCGCACCCGACTTTTTAGTCTCGATTCCTCCTTGCGCTGGACCCGCACCCGGATTTTGCTCCGGATATTGGGCTTCTATATGTCTTTTTAATCTGGCTTCATAGAGATGCACCGACAACTATGGAAACTGTCAGGCTCATATGAACAAGGGGAGTAATGAAACCTACCTTGACACTACGGCCCCCTTCGGCGTCCGTTGATGGCGGCAAGGGATCAGGATAGCCCTCATCGTTAACCTGTAGGCAGGTACTTAGTCAACATCTCGATGTAGCTAGTTATAAACCAGAGGTAACAAAAAAATGGGTGAGACTCACTCCGTACATTATTTGTCGCAACTCCCCAATTGAGACAAATAGATAGTCGAAGGCAATAAAGAATTTTGAGACCTTTACGGGTCTTTCTTTATCCCATTTTATTCTCGACAGGGCATAGCAGAAGATGATAATACCGATCAAATACCCCAACAGCAAAACGCATAAGATGGCCCACTGTACCAAATTAATGCCCTCATTGAACTCTTGAAATGATCCTTCAAGGTCAACTTTGAAAAAAATCCAACCCCACCTGGCACAATTGGGCCCATCAGACCCACCATAGCGATAATCGTGTAAGAGTGTGAACCAGTAAATGGAAGTTGATACCCTCCAGACGGCCCAGAGCACGAGCCTACCGAGGGAGAGCAAATAGCTTTCATTTGATGTCAGAGGGTTAAATTTGACGATTTTGGATAACATGACAGTCGTGACCGCATCGCCGAGCGAGATAATGATGTAGATTTCAGTGGAGTAGGTCTCGGATTCGCGTAGTTTCATGGACAATGCAGCGGACAGTGCGAATAAGTACCACAATGTTGATGAAACGAGCCCGGAGGAGTATTGTTGGTTGCCGAAGCTGTCGACAAAGGCTGAGACTATAAGTTGCATGTACACACCCAGGCGAATTCCAAGGCCATACATGTCGTTGTCCCCTTTGATAGTCGGGCAACCGCGCTTTCGTTGCGCACCCAGGTCTACGGTTGTCTTCCATATTGAAACGGTAAACAAAGTTATGAGGCAGATCGTCAATAACCCAAGGAATTTATAGGGACCCGAAGTTGACCTGTTCGCCTGAGTAGCCATTTCCGTTCCAGTGGGCTGGTCCGTCTCCGTGGGCTTGTCCGCCTCAATAAGCTTCTCTGTCTCAGCGGGCACTCCCCCCCCAGCGGATGTTTCCTGCCCAGTAGACATTTTTCTTTAGGTCAGTGAGGTGGATTGAGTGAGATTAAATGGAGTCAAAGGGCCGGCTCGGTACCAGAATTCCATATATGGGTGTAAGTAAGAGCATATATATATTTGCTGTGATGAAATCCACCAGTAGGCTACAACACTGGGGCTCGTGTAGGGCTTTCCCCATGGTGCACAGGACGGTGGGTGCGTAGATATTTTCAGCCAATGATGTCTAGGTTAGTGAGGGAATATAAACGCTAGATCATCGAAGAAAGCTGCATAGGTTCTATGAAAATTAGGATTGTATGCTACTAAGGTGTTCGGGTTGAACAGAGTCTATGGCTTTTGTCTAGGTAGATTTCACTATAAAGTCTCGGGATCCTCCTCCGTAGAGGGTCTATATTCACGTACGGTACTGGTAGCCAGACCTACTATAGCTATAGGTGCCACAAGCAAGGGAATAAAGTTATCAAGCTTGCGGCTGGCATACAATATATCGCACTGGGCTTGGCTGGTTGCTGATATATCAAAGTGGGAGTTGTTTTTGCTTTTCCTACAGCCTCACCATACCCGCGCTCGAACTCTCATATTGGACATCGATGCCCTTTTCCGATATATCCTACGAGCGGTAACACATTAACTAGACTACTGATATATACCTTCTGGTCTTAAATAAGCTTTAATCCAGCGTCACAAGGGTACCCAAATCCAATTCTGTGTTAGAGAGAGTAATCACTGCTAGCTTTGCCAAACACCTGGTTTGTACTAGCGCTATGTGGATTGGCCTTGCACCTTCATCTATGAGTCTAGATCTGCATGCACCTATTACAGATGTAACTAAGCCCCGCACATGAAGAGCCTCGCCCATATGTCACAGCTAGCACTTGCCATTGTGGGCGATATCGGAAAGCATTGGCAAAATCACTAAAGCAACGAGCACGGGGATGTCCAAATCGGGCTAATATTCAGGGTAGGTGGGATCATCCATCTACAGATGCCCTATACCCTCTGGGCTAGGCGAGATATGCATGTAACTAATATAACCTTATATTAAGCCGTGGGGCGGGTATAAAGACTATGGAAACGCTAGAACTGCCAAAGCACAAGACAAGAGGAGGGTGCATTTGAATCAGGGCACCGTGTACCCACTGCGTCTCGCTGTTGCGATGTCAAAATTCGAAAACCCTTCTACGTTAGGAAGAGGTGAGGTTAGTTGTAGGTAGTCTGGTAGTCTGGTAGTCTGGTGCGGGTTCCTGATCGATAAGGCGGTTGGTTAAAAGCATATGTATGGTAAGCGAAAAAAAATTCTGGAAGTGCGCATGCGTACAGCTTATAAGAAGTATACTTATGGCAGCAAGGAAATGAAAATATGAAATCATGTCCTCAATTGCCATCTGCGCAAAATGCTGAAATTATAACAACGAGCGCAAGGCACTGCCCTTAATCAATGAACAGATATAATGATAGCCGTGAGCAAAATTGGTACCTGATTCCCTGCCAGATGGTATATGTATGAAAGTTCCAACCCTCCCCTCTAGCTGCTCCAGTACTAGAAAATTGCCATCATGCTTATGCCCTTGCCGTGAATAAACTATAGCTTCATAACAGCTAGCTACTCAAATAGCTCCTATATCCAATCTTAGTCTCGTTTTCAGCCCCTGCCTTTGATGATCCCGTGTTGCCTAAATTACGGACGTATTCCCTCCCCGTAATATTGGCTGAAGTTGATTCGGTCTTTGCTCTCCAAAAATTCGACTCAGTCTTGGGGGTAAAGGAGTCGGTTTCCTTGGTTTTCCCTTTCAGCTGACTCCTTCCGTTTACACAGATAAATCTCGGTGACTGCAGTACCTATCACACAGACGTCTATGATGACAGGGATCAACTGATCTGGGGTGAGAATGTTATAGATACCGTCAATATTGTTCATTCGAAGTGAGAACTCCACATTAAGTATCGTATAAGCAATGGTGGTGATGTCCCAGACAAGGAGTAGGGAAACTTTTATTTTTGCAAATCCAGTGTAACCGAGGAAATTTAGTAGCTTGTAGTACAAGGCATGGAGGTAGCAAGTCGGAATTACGCTTCCAGTGGAACCCACTTCGAGTTCTTGCTTCGTATAATGGGCTTCTATATGCTGTTTTAATCTAGCTACATAGGAGCCGGTATTCACCTATGGAAGCTGTCAGGCTCATATGAAAAGCAGCGCTATGGGGGATTGTGGGACCTACCTTGGTGCTGTTGTGATGTTTTTGACCCTTTTCGATATTGGCTGTGGTAACCTATCCATCCCCAGGTACTTAGTCCAAAGAACAATGTATCGATGTAGTGCCTCGGCTATAGATATATGCATATAGGTAATCCAAAAGCAACAAAAAATACTGTGACTCACTCCTACATTATTTGTCGCAATTCCTCAATTGAGACAAATAGATAGTCGCACGCAATAGTAAATTTCCAGACTGGTACGCCGCTTGGCTTTGGCACATTCCATTTTATTCTCCATAGGCAATAGCAGAAGATATGGATGGCGACGAAGGATGGACTTGGCCAACCAGACAAGGGCTTGGCGCCCGCCCTGTTCAGGCTATATTATCCATATGCACAATTGCGGCGCCTGCCCTACCATAAAAATCTGTACTCCCACCAAATTGCTTAACGAAGGAGCGGCTGAGGCTGACAGAAGTACAGTACCTATGCCATGACCAATGACGACGACGTTGGCTTCGAGACTGCATCCGACTTTTAGTTTTGCTAGCTGCTTCTTATCATTTCCATTGTATATCTATTCCCGCCTGCTCGTACTGTCTATTGGCTTTTCGATATCAAGCTTCATCACATGCGTACATTCACAGCCTGATGTTTATGGTATCAAATCAAAGTCTCAATCGACTGGTAAAATCAAAGTATGTACTGGCACCTAACCATATGACTCAGTCCTGTGGCCAATCGGTAAATATTTCCAGCTTGGATGAGGTCGAATGTTATCAACGTTCACGTCATACACTTGACCATGATATCTCGATATAGCAATTGCAACCACTGACCAGCTACTAGTCTGACCCATTCAGCAATGCGGCTCAGTGAGCAATGGGACGCTATTGCTGGTTGGGACGGCCCATTCACCAATCTGTATAATATTCTAGTATTATTACTTCATACGATACTATGGAATAATTAAGCCGGACATTACCAAACAAGTAGAGGTATGAAAAATATAACATAAATAAAATACGAGAAATAGAACCGCCCAGAGGTATGAAAAATATAACAAATAAAATGCTAGAAATCAAGTCCTTTTCTGCAACACCATAGAATGCAATGTACTATCTAAATCAGAAGCCTCGGCAGAAGCTGAATGCGAAATAAAAGAAAGAGTTTCGTATGAAGTAAAAATACTAGAATATTATGCAGATTGGTGAATGGGCTGGGCCCATTGCTCACTGGGCCGCATTGCTGAATGGGTCAGAACAGTACTACAATGGTAGATTTATAGGGAGCGAGTCTATAACAGATAAGACGATTAGTTTTTGCACAGAAGCGAGTAAGAACTGCTCAATACCTATGCTTATAACTAACAGCTTGCAAATGATTATACATAAAACAAAGCTCAATAACATGCCGTATTAATTCATTGATAAATTACAGGTCATATGGCAACAAAATATCATTAACAGGAATTAAATTATTCGTTATACTTTATTACCAAGATTGTACTCAGCTATAATCAGAATCACTTACGTATATAGGTGCTGTTTATAGACCCTTTTGCATAGGTAGCTGAGGTTCTGGAGAATGCTGAGGATGATATCTTTGCTAAGCTCTTATTCGAACAGGTAGGTCACCAGGAGTACTGGAAGGCCTATTTGGGTCCCTTGAAGATGCAACTCCCAATGAAAAAATTTCATATCCAAAAGTTCTAAAATTGCAAGACCAAGCCCCAGTGTGCTGAGATTCCCCTGGGGCCCTAGACTACTAAGACGAATGTCCAGGGGTTTTGGATAGGACTGTACTTAGGGGGGTATTGGTCCTTGGGCTTCCATCGCCATTGTAATGAGGCAGTGGTAGCTATATATATAGCTATCTAGAGTTGGGTAGGCAGGCCATAAGATGAAGGATGGTGCAAGGATGGTGATGATGGTATACTTGTGTGTCGAGTTGACCTTAGGTACAGGGAAGCCTCGTCTCCAAGTGCAAGGTGTTGAACAAGACGTTGGATTCGAAGAAAAGAAAGAGAAAGAGAGAAGAGAAGATACTATCTTTCCGGATCCAGCTCCAAGATTTCTTTCTTTTAAAAAGTTTCTGTACTCGTACCTATGCACATCATATGATGAGCCACCTCCGGGAATCCCGGGTGGATTCAAGGTACGTACAAGTTAATCTGCAAAGTTAATCTGCACGGCCGGTAGAGGGAAATAGATGCACCCAGTGCGGCAGTGCTAAATTCCTCTACCCACTCTTGATAAACTCAATGAATACCTTCATCCCAACAATCAAGTTGGAAAAGACTGTTAAATCAAATGCCAGGGTGGGAGAACAAACTTCTCAGAATTGGGACTCATAGGCAGTGGTTCGGATGGACTTCCTTCCCATCCGCAGTGTTTGTGACCTAGTAAGGGTGTTACAGCAGATAACAAGGGAGGAGTGTGTCTTCCTCGATTGGCAGTCCTCCTTCAGGAGGCAGCGCGCCCCGACTAGGCATTGCTAGGTTGCTGTTATTTTCCTCTAACCAGTGCTGCATCTCTCCCACCCTGTACTTAGTTGGGGCTGTGTGGACAATGGCTCTTGTGGTTGGCCTGGTTCTGATTCCTTAGTTTCTAGTTTCCCCTTCCCCTATAGTGCCGGCGGTGCTTGTGTTTGCATTTCCAGTTATCTCAGCCTCTCCTGGGCTTTTTTCTTCCGTGTACTTGATGCTGCAGACTTTGCCTTCCGGGTTCCAGTGTCGGTCTGAGTTAATGCTTCTGTATATGTACGTGGTGGTGGGCACGGTGATGAGACTGCCTAGGCGCTGGTGATCATTGGTATGTTGGTTTGGGTGTAGCATCCTCAGTGGTGGTTGGTGGCAGTGGTTGGTGGCAGTGGGCCGCCGCTGTTATTGGGGGTTGTTTTGTGGCCCGTTTCTTTGTGCGCATTCCATGCCATACGGGGAATGTACTTGATCTGTATACTCCTCAAATTTGAGTCCGATTACTTCGAGAAGAGCTATTAGGTACCGCCATGCACACTCCAGATTGCAAATCCGCTGAGCCCAGGTGGTTTTTGAGATCAAATAACTTGCTGCCCTATAATGGTACTTGTTTTCAACGCCGGCGCTGTAGGAATTGTAGTTTCTGATGTTGTCGGCTCGGTAACCATCCCTCTCCGCTGCCTGAGTCGTTGGTGGAGTGGTGTGCTGGTTGTGGCTGGGCCAAGTGCGGTCCAAGTGGGTGCCCAGTGACTGGTGCCCGTGTCTTCTATATATGGCGGGTTCCGCAGATCCATCCTCCCAGGGTTTTCCTTTCTCTTTCTAATCGGTGTCGATGTGGGAGTTACGTTGGCTGTCGGTGGTCTGGTAACCGGCTGCGCGTCGGCGTGGGAGTTGTCTCAGATATCAGTGGACGGTGATTCTGAGACCGTGCACGTGATTGGCTACCGAGCTGCGCCCCGAGTTGTGGGTGCTTGCACGGATTGTCGTAAGCCAATGCCCAACCGAGGTGGTTTCGTGCAAGAGTGGGGGGTAAGAAAGGCTCAAAAGGGACGCGATGGTGTTGTGGAGGGCTATCTCGCGATGCTATCCGCACGAACGGACTAAGTATGTACCTACTGCACTAGTAATCATTGGTGGGTGTTTTGGCTTGGTGACAGCGCAAAGAGGTGACACAACGAATGCAAGCAAGCGCAGAATAGAACTGAGGCAATAGAGAAATGCGAGGACAGATGTGGTTTTGACAGTGAGCTCATATCAAATAGCACAACTTTCAGGACAATGATATAATTACCCTGAACTCAACTGACTCAGATTCCAGTCCGGAAACACAGTACTTTTGCTCTGAAGAAATGTCTGGTGTATTCAAAAAAAAAAGAAAAGCCCAAACCATTGGGGGACACAAGTCCGGGGTATTGTCGGGTCCGGTCCCTGGGGCTCAAGTCATGGTACCGTCCAATCCAAAATCCCTGGACATTTGTCTTAGTAACACGTCTTGCAATTTCATAATATTTACATGTGAAGATTTTCCCTTAGGTACCAGTGGGGCACCGGATAAATTAACCTAACCCGCAGGGATAAATATCAATCCTATACAATCACCCCAGACATCTGCAATCAAGTAATCACGAGCCCCCCACAGATGGTTTTTCAGTTCAGGATCTGATGTTTACTTGAGCATGGTGCTATTTGTGAGATATGGATAATTAGAGCTCAGTTGAGTTAAATTGCTGTTATTCCTATATCTGGATATATACTGACGGAGCTGTATTAATTCCTACTTTCACAGATATGTGGTGTCTGCTGGTGGTACAGTTTCTTATACAGAAGTAGATTTATGAAAACTCCCCTGACTCTGTAGGAAAAACGTGGGTAAACACTGAACGATTTGGGGACGCTGCAGCGGCATATGAGCTAGATTGCGAGAATTCGGAGGCTATCCACATGCTGACCCTCAGTCGGAGGGTGTCTATAGGAGGAGGCGATAGCAGGATAGGCCACGACGGCGTTCATTCCAATGTCGAACACAACAAAATATCATATAGGCGAAAGCTGAAAGGACCTCAACGCTTATTGAACGCCAAATTGTAGTATTAAGATTGCTGATTAACAAGAGAGAGAGGGGCTTAGTAATGTGTAAGCCTATCAGTCGCCCCACAACTTGATATGACTAGCCCACATAGGAATAACTGTCTCTTAGCTCAACTTTTCCTTTCTTCCATGTACCCCCCCTAATTCCACTCCCCAGCTCCTATCAATTCCCAAGGTTCGTATGCATCAACCTTACAAAGTAAGAACATACAAACAACAACTCCCCCCCCTAAACGGAGACGACCAAGTAAAGATTAAGCAGATCTGCAAGCCTCAATTCTCCCATTGCATATATATTCCGCACATACCATTCTATTTACTCATTCACGTATACATAAAGCTCGTGCGTATATCCAATATCCACCAGACCCAGTCCTTTCAGCCTTGTTATCTTCACAATGTAGGGTGCTTCTGGGGATTTCGAGGATCGTGGTGGGAATATTTGGGTTTCCCGTGGACTTCATAACCATCTTCGTTTGCTGTTTTGTGGTGCATGAGCCTTAAATGTAGGATTTCGGAAGCCTTATCCTTCACCTTCTCCGCTATATGATACCTTTTCTCACACTCGTGTATCCCACGCGCTATAACGTCAGCGGCGGCCTTGGCTCCATTCCTCCAGTCATATGCATGGTAGTTGAAACGGTGAGGATGATGGGGATTGTCGACGTCATCTTCAGCGCGCATGTAGGCTGCAGATTTAAAATCCTCAGTACCAGCGATGAGCTCAAGGACCAATTGCCTCATGCCCATAGGGATATCGCCATTAGCATGCACTGTGGCCACTTTGGCTGTTTTCTTAACCACTGTAATTGTGCGGATGACTCCCCGAGCAATATCTTGCGGGGCACTTTGTGCACGAGTGAGGGGAGCATGCTTCTCTCTAAACATCTTCGTCCCTTCCATTTTGGCTGCCTTGAGAATCTTGTCTACGCTTTCGTGTGTATTCATGATCTTATAGAGCAGTCTTAGACAAAACCATTGGCAGTCAGCGGCTCCCAAATAATAGTTGGGCATGTCTTCTGTGAGGATATCGTGGGCTATATTATGCGCCGGTGGCTCTTCTGTTAGCGGCGCCTTCAACAGACCTCCTCATGGCCCCCGGAAGCGGAACTTGTGCATGGATAAATCTACGAACCTGCTTGTCGTACTTTCTCAGGGCCCCACTCCTTCGGCAGAACACCCAAATCTAAATGTTCATGGTGTTTGTGATGCATAAACCCATATCGAGCCCAGTAACAAGAGCCTTCCCCAGGACCATATACACCGCTTGAATTCACCATGCTTTTCTTCATGAGCTCAAATAGAAAGCTCTCCCCCGTGTGTGTATGCGTTATCTATAGGCATTCTTTGTCAGCTGCAGTACAAGAGCCGATGAGACGGTAGACCATAACAGTGAACGCCTTCTCGCAAGAGGAATGGTGTGGCTACCTCAAGAGCCCAATGCTGCATTCCCCATACGACAGCATATTTCAGAATAGAGTCAACGTGCTCATGGTTAGTCTTCAGCGGCCTATAGCGAATTCGTACGCCCCAGCAACCAGCTCCATTTGTCGGTGTTCTGATATGAAGTCTTTTCCAGTCGGGGACGGGTTGGAGCTCAAGAATATCGGTGCCCATGCTAGTCAGATACCTAAGGGCCTGATGATGGAAGAGTTGGTAAGGCTGGACAGTGCTAAGGCAACTCTGAATCAAGTGTATATCGGCACTGCCTGTGGGGGCGTATGTAGAGGTAGCGCAATATGCGAACTATGCGGTGACAACTAGGCCTTAACTTAATATTTTCAAAAGGCAAGCAGAGACGGAGTATAAGTATTCAATGCTACCCTCTTGGAACACTAATTTAAATCCAGACTTGTCATGCGTAATATCAATTTGATAACAAGGCTGTGGAAGAGCTCTAGAGACGTTTTAGTGATTATTCAAACTATCACCATGACCAATTGCAATAATATATAGCCAGCATCTACTAATTGGTACAGAACACAAATGCAAGCGATCATTGCGCCATGCAGAACAGGTACAACTTCAATTCTTCAGGTTATCGTCCAGGATCAGGTAGGCCGCAGAACATGAGGGTTCATTGTGATAGGTGGAGCTTATAGCCATGTTCATTGCTCAATCGGCATTGGTTTTTGGTTGGCCATATCCATTGAAGCAAACTTCGGTGCGTTCGGATTCATGCTGAAGCGGGCATAAGTTGATAGCACGAGATATCGATAGTATGGAGCAATTGAGAGTACTCTGATAACCCGCCCGGCCCTCAGTACCGACAAGAAGCACCTGATCCCTGATACTAACTGCTTTGTCGAATGGGCCCTACTGATCGAGTTGAAGGCAGTCGATATTGGTGGTGTACATGTGATCATGTGTTCGAGGCATCTATCCCTTGTAATTGGCTGCAGGTGAGCCGCTCCCCCCCTGTTCCTTCATAAAGAATAGAATTTGACAATAAATCTCGCGTTCACGCCGCGCCGCAATTCTGCATGGAGAGTAATAAGGGGGCTCGCCTGCAAGTCTCACGACATCAATGGATACGTCGGATATCCCGAATTGATCACATTGTACTTGAGTAGTATTTAAGTAATAGCTGCACATATCAAATCCCATAGCGAATAGTGTTGTGGAACAGACGAGGCTGTGTTGGCGCACTGTAGCTGACCAATGACAATGACCTTGACTATAAGACTGCCGCAGCTACTACATGGGAGCTTCAGCATCCCTGCCCTTGCGTCACCGGGGTAGTTTGTTGACAGGTAGGTATTGGCAGAGTCTGACTCTTTCACGATTAAGAAATGATCATACATATGCATGCACCTAAATGTACCGTCTACCAGTAACCGGCTTCAGCTGTGATATGGATGTGCAAGCATTTTGGTTATTGCATTGCATGCGTATATTCACAGACTAGAGGCATGCACCCAAATCAAAAGCTTGGAACTGCAGCCAAATGTTAAATATTTCAAGTTTGTATGAGACCGAGCTTCGGATCTCATTATTTGTCCAGGTATATTGCCAACGCTAACTTACGTATAGTACTGGTACTAAATGTAGGCTGACCAATAAAGCCTGGTTGACGAACAAGCCCGTTGAAAAAATACCCTATTACATGATTCATATAGACATGCGTATATTCCATTGCATGAGGTCAGCCGTAAGTAAGTTACTGTCTAACCTGCCAAAGACCAAATACAACCACTCAGCCAATCGAACCCCCGCTTTCGCAATGCTCATCTCGACAACCCCCGAAATACTCCCCACCAATCTCTATTCCATTGTAGCTGTATCGGGAGGGAGTCCAAGGTCGTTCGGTATGGAAGTATCCCAGGTTGCGCTGAGGTTGGTACGATAGCCTTTAAAGAAAACGGTGATGTTGTTGACACCACTTCCGAAATCCTACATTTGATTCTGTGGGGTGGCTGAGAAATGTCACCCAGAAATTGCTTTTTTGGTTGCCTTGAAGTGATGGCCACGTGAACGAGAAACCGCCTGCCTTAAAATCTTTGACTCTTCAGTCTATGCGCATTATGATAATGCCTAAACTACATGTTTATGATGCAGCTCAATAAACCATACCACCTGAATCGCTGGCATCGTCCTGGAAACCATTGCCTATCAAAAATTGAAGCCCACCTCGCTAACTCGAGGGCTAGAGCATCTTGTGCCGCACACTGCGGGACCTCATGCGTTGAACCCCAGTCAGAGTTCTGGTCCCCAGTACCCCCCCCCTGTAAGTAGCTTGGTCTTACTTAAAATCCAAGCTTCTCACCCAGAGTACCTGTCTCGGAAGTCCCACAACCACGTACATACAGCTAGGTGGCCAAAAAAAATGAACGCTGCATAAAAGGCCTGTGCATGCAGCGCGCTTGATTCAGATTCAATGCATCAAATGGCACCTATCACGTCTTAGGTGAATGTCTTACCATGTGGTCACAGCATTGCGGGGGTATGATCTATTACTTATGATCTCCTGGACGTCCATTATGAATATCTATATCCTCTACCGCTTTGTTTGTGTTAATTCACGCTGATATGGCCCAACCTTCCCCGGAACCCTCTACAGATGCCTCTGCTACAGTTGTTTCTCCCCTAGATACCCCTCCTCCGCAAGCACCAAGCAAGCAAAAACAGCTCTCTGACTTTGAGAAAGGAAAGTTTCTTTTTGCCTATGAACAAGGATGGAGTTACCAACGAATTGCAGACTACATGGGTCGGTCAAAAGGCTCTTCATCAAGCGCTATATCGAGTGTGGGGACCCACGAGAATGAGAAGCGCCCA
>Ga0307511_10002283_pt1 | contig 20039 bp, 20 predicted proteins | sample 13_EM_MG_FD_200266 | JGI IMG/M metagenome (GOLD analysis project Ga0307511, IMG submission 200266) | Populus trichocarpa ectomycorrhiza microbial communities from riparian zone in the Pacific Northwest, United States - 13_EM | ecosystem: Host-associated > Plants > Roots > Unclassified | place...
ATCCGAGGTTGTTTTTCACAGGGTTCCTCAACTTCCTACCCTTGTAGCCCGTGCCCCGTCCGTCAACGATAACGACAATGTACTTGTGGTTGGTGGGTAGGATCCAATTCCAATCTCTGGTAAAACGGACGTTGACCTGTTGCGCGCCGGGTCCATTGTAGCTGCAGGGGAGTGTCAGGGTTGCGGCAACGGATTCACTAGCACGGAACGAAATGGAATGTGAAGGAATGTGAAATGGTAAACTATTTCCTTCCCCCAAAAGGGGGTAAATCCCCAACGGGAACACGCGGGTCGGACCGACCGTCGGAAGTCAATAACTCTATCAAGAGACCAATAACCTCCCCGATCGACGCATACACCTCGTCGTTACGGGAGCCGTAACAGCTCCTGGCGCGAGGAAGGGCGCGCAAAAATTTAAAAAGGTGGCTCACAGGTGGAACAACACCGGATATCTCGTCTTGCCGCTCTCGTCCATATTTGGAGGGCGTAACTCGACAACGTTCAACTCTGGATGGGATAAACAATTAGAGTACCGGAAGGGGGACGAGCACTTTTCTCACCGTATCCTTCACTCTCAATAGTGGAATGAACTACCAAAGGAACTTCATACATTTGCATCGTCTTGTTCAGCGCCGTGTTCGCCACCAATAAACGCTCGCTCGCTGCACAAACCAAAAGTGAGTAAGAACCTGGCGCCAGGCATATGGGCTCGACTCACTTTCGTTCCCGACGTTGATCAACTTCTGGAACGGTACACCCGGACCCTCATAAGACAACAGATAGAACCCAGCACGAGGCGAGAAGCTCGCAGAATAGTATGAAGGTACCGAGGTATCGGTGAGCGCAGTGGGAAGCTTGACCGCAGCGGAATGTGCGTCAATTGGCACGTGTACGGAGTAGATGTTGCGTTCAATGGATGTTGGGCTCGCAGCCCGGAAGTAACTGTCAGGAATTTGAAAAAAGTAGTCAGTTTCGTTATCTTGTTGCGAAAGCAAAGGATTGCACATCAAACCGCGGAGCGGATCTACGCCCAGAATCCCGCCAGTGACCTCCCAGTCACCAGTTGTCAAGAACCTCGGAGTGTCAGAGTCTACAGGGCTGAAGAGCGCAACGTGATTGTAGCCTTCTGGCGTCGGCACGATGTCAAGGTACCCCGAAGTTCCGTTATGGGAGAGCTCTTTAGGTATGGGAATAATTTGTTGGTTCTGCATTGAATTGGGATGGTTCAGAACGAGCGTACACACCTGAGGAACGAACTCACCGATTCAATCCAGCCATCATCGCCTTCCTCGCCGTTCTTTCCGAGCTTCCTTACAACCCTACCGTTGATTCTTGCGGCCAGATTGTCCGCGGCCAGGTTGAAGTAAACGACATGACCGTCCTCGCCCGCTCGATCGACCTCCTTGACGACCAGCTCCGTATTTCCAACCCACACAACGTCGAACACGATCCTGGTCTCATCAGCGTGTTTCCCGGTCCAGTCTAATTCGATCGTGTGCTTCCCCGCGTCGTCATCGCCTTTAGCAACGGCCTCGCGATACCTGTCCAGTTCGAATACGTGCACAGAAACGATGGGGTTGTGGTATCCAGGTTTGGGGTATTTCATCGTGACGTGGTTGGGGTACGGAACAACGGCATCTGAGTCTTCGGTGGGGTTATAGACAGGGAACGTATACTCATCGACCAATGTCTCGTCCAAATGGAGGAACGCAACCTTCGTCGAGTCTGGAGACCACCAAAGCGCAAAGTCCGACGCGAAGACTTCCTCCTCGTACACCCAATCCGGAACACCATTGAAAAGCGAGGTATTGCCATTGGACGTGACGCGAATGGGAGATTCGGAAAAGGTTGCAGCGGAAGGGATGATGTATATATCGTTTTTGGCCACGTAGGCGATTGATTGGCCAGTTGGCGACCATACCGCGTAGGCTGTGATGGGAGGGTGTGAGTGTGTAGTCATTGGCCATGTCTTCTTCGCCTCTATATCGTGAATCCAATAGTTTCCGAAGCTCGAGTGCCTCCATTGTTTGAGATGGTCTGTTTTCAAGAGGAGGAGCTTCATGTCCGAAGAGATCCTCCACTCAGTGATCCAGAGCTCGACACCATCGTTCTGTTCCCGAGGTCAGCGTAACGCACCCCCGAAAGGAAGTAGGAATACTCGCATCCTTGATGTCAGTGAGTTTCACGAGGACCGTGGTAGAGTTAGATTTGAGATCGACGAGTTTGATGGTGCCGTCCCCCTTGGTCGCATAGACTCCATCGCCAGCTGAGAACAGAGTACATTGGACCCAACCCAAATGGGCGAAGAAATAAATTACGCACCTTCGGGCACCCAAAGCAAACTCTGAAATTCGGGGGTAAATGTACCGTTCGCAATGTGGTCCAGCGTCATCTTCAGTTTCCCGTGAAACGTAGCTGTTCCGCTATACGTGAACGCAGAAACTATCCCAATCACGACCGAGATCGCCACCAGCGCACCCAACGATATTAGGAGATATCTTAATGACGAAGAGCGTTGCTGTATGCGACCGGGAGAGATAATTGAGGACAGGATCTTAACAATGGGCTGAGCTGGGGACGTACCTTGACATCAGGTTCAGCATATCCAGCATTTTCTACCATCCCCAGCGACCGTGTGGTCTCCTTCAACAAGAAAGATTCATCTTCGTCCTCGTCTTCAGAGCTTGGTGGATCGAAAGGGCCCTCTCCGTAGTAAGTCGGGGGTCGGACGGGACCAGAATGGGCTGATGCTCGTTCGTCGAAAAGGACATCCCCGGAGCCCTCGCCTTCCTGGGGCAAACGTTCGTAGTTGGAGGGTGACATCCTTCTCGACCCCGGAGCGGTGGGTGAGAGGAAAGATGGGGATGGTCTGTCGCCTGAGGTGGCGGTGAAGGTTTGATCGCGACGGTTTCGATCCCGTTCACCGAGAAACTGTTCGCATTGCGCCAACTGAACCATACTACTTAATCTACACCTAATTCCAATCCCTCTTACAACCGCCACAACCCGGTCTACCAGGCTTTCGAAATCTCCCACACACATAGCATTTTAACCGCCATCTACAGGTCTGGCAGACAGTATGTCCCCCAATGTTCTGCACGAACAACGGTGTGCTGTTCTGTGAACAACCTGGATTAGGACAGTGTAGTGTGGGTCCGGTTGGAAAGGCGGTTCCAGCGGTTCCGACGTTGGGGTTTCTGCGTTTCTCCTCAACTGCCATCTTGAAGCCTAGGCTCAAAGCGGCGAAACGATGTGGCGCTTGGCCGCCAACGAGACCACGGATGTGTTCCTCTGCCGCTGCTACGGTACCCTCGTCCCTGGATGACGATACCAAAAGCTGACACTGATTTTTGCGAACACTGGGCAACCTACTCGGGTTCACTGAGCCCACCAATAAGCCAATGGCCGGTTGTGATACTCACCGGGCGGTTGACTTGGAAAAGGTTTCCCTGACGATGTTCGTCGCAGACGTTTTCCCGACTACGTCTTCAAGTGCAACGTCCTCAAGGTGTTCCAGACCTAACTGATGAACATTGTTACGCAGGAAAGCGTCTTTGTAGGAATGATCAAATACCTTTCCGGCCAGATAGCAGATGGACTTTGGTGAACACAAAGGTGGACCGCCTGGTCTCGTATTTTCGCTGATGTGGCGAATACGTGCCTCTGACCCTTGCGATTTCAGAGGAGCGAAATCGACTTCCCCAGTGTACAGGAAAGAGAATAATGCTCTCCAACTGTTTCCTCATCAGGCATGTGTCATCGCAATCTTAGACCGTGAATAGGGACCAACTCACGTTGGAAATGCCCCGGTGGTAAGAGTGACAGATGCTCCAGGTTCGGATTCTTGCGTTGAGTCGCAGCCTGTGTCCTCCTGGGTAGGGACTGGCGTCCCTTCCACAGTATCTTCATAATCGCTATCCGAATCACATTCGTCCTCTGGGTGCTCCGCTCCGTTCCCTCTCGGATCTTCGATTACTAGAAGCATTTGGGTACTATGCGGGATGTTCTTGTATGAAAAGTAGCTCACGGGTATTTAATATGGGCTCCGTATCTCCAAGGACGACGCTGGAGATATAGACCGGCGCTTGCAGTTTTCCTGAATGGTCTCGTTTTGCCAGATATCCGCGGTCACAAAACGATCCCTGTCGGATGGATTTTATGAGAGCGATCCTCAGTTGGGACTCCGTCCAGGAATATCCCGGTATCTATTCAGATATCAGGGCCAGTCGATCACGGAAAAGCGAGAAGCGAACGATATTCGGATGAGGCGTCACGGGAGTCTGGCCACCCCCACTGTGGGTCAAGTTTCTCCACAAAGATGAGAATGCGTCGGAAGCGTGGTCAATCTCGCCTTCCGCAAAAGCCTGCAGTCTCTCATTCAATTGAATTTGGACCTCTCCTGGATCAAACTCAGTGAGAACCGATGCGAGGTTTTCGACATGAATTTTTAGTATCTCGGGATGACTGCGGTATTATTCGTATGTCAGATGGCAGTTACCGTCGCATGATTAGTTGGACATACTCGGAGGCAAACCTGCTGAAGGTTTCTCTGACGGGATCGCATAGTATAAGTCCCTGTTCGATCTCTTGCAAGGCAGCGAGCTTGAGTGACGGGACGTCGTACTGTACAGCCACGGTGAGTTGGGGGTTGTGTTTTGAGGTGCAAGAGGGGATACCTTATCTGCAAGGCGGTAGATAGATTTAGGCGAAGGTCGAGGAACACGATCTGGGGCAAGAGATACGATTTCGGCAGCCCGGGTCTTGCGGTTGGCATCGGACCCGAAGGGTGCGAACACAATACGACCGGTGTACAAGTAGAATAAAAACGCTTGAAAACTGGTTGCACCGGTCGGTCAGCGACAGGCACTAAGGGTGGGTCCACATACGTTATGAAGGCTACATCCTGGACTTTGATCACTTTCCCCTCTTTTATCTTCTCCTCGTAGTAGGGGGGCACGCGGTCCCCACTGCTGTATAATCCGATGTAAGATAGATCAAAGGGTGGGGGACTCGGAAGGCATCACGCTGTGTCCTGGGGTTTATCATCGGTGGGGCCGTTGTCGCTTGATTCTGAACCGCCATTCTCGTCAGAGGTAAAACAGAAAGGGTCAAACGGGTGTCCTCGAAGAAGAGGAAGCGGTTCCTTCGTCGATTCTAGGTCCTCCTCGTCCTCCAAATCGCTATCGGAGTCGTAATCATAGTGTTCTGCAATCGCGTCTTCGTCCACAATTTCCTCGTCGAGATCTCTTGTAGCGTTCTCAGCATAGTTCCCGGAGAACACTAGTTTGGATCTGGGTTGAGTATGCGGAGATCGGATTCAGCTTGAGGCAGACTTACGGGCTTCAAAGTACGGAACGGATTTGAGGACGCTACTGTTGGCATAGAGTACCTTGGGTTTGCACACGTCCCCTGCGGAGTTACGGTAGGAAAACAAGTAGATCTTCGTGTCCACGAAATGGCCTGACGTGATGGAGCCGTTCAAGGCCTCGAGGAGAGCGGTTTCGGAAGGCATAAGTAAACCCAGCAGCCTTGGGACTCAGTCGTGGCGGTAAACTCTCGTGGTTCTAGAGAAGTGTGGCGGGAAAGATCGTCATTGACAGGATAAACGCCGAAGGGATTCTGAATGAACATACGTCAGTCAAAGCTCGCTGGCCAACGCGAGGACTGTTATTCGGGCAAGTCTAACCACCCACTCACTCTGAACCGAAACCCAGGCACGAGTCGTTTAATTTCGGTGCCATGCCGGATTCCACCAATTGGGGGCCATGGACGGAGAAGTGCGGGCCGTGCAAAGCCAAAGTGACCCGGAGCGCCATGACTGGCACGGCTTGATCGAAACGGATCGCTTTCCTTTCACTACCACGAACACTGAGCGGATGTTCGCTCTCCCTCCCCAACTTTCTACGCATCTTTTCACCTCCCCCATAGCGATGGATAGCATGGTGAGCGATAAAACGCCCTTTGTTCACCGCGCTCATACTTACGGCGACCGGCACGGTAGTTTTCCTTGCCACCATCGACTCACAAGCTGGCCGTGTAGAGGAAAACAAACGGACAACAAACCCCCACTTCTCTGACCGTGGGTGGCCGCACCCTGAAACCTCTGCAAATACCTGGCCTGGGCTGCGATGCTTTCTTCATCCAAATTTCCACTCCCCAACCACCACTCCGAACCACCACCCTCCTCCCGCGTAGGACACGTCTGGTTTCTCTAGCCACTCCACCCGCTCTTCGCCCCCTGCCGGCCATAACCCTGGAGTCATGAATTCAAGTAACCAACGAACGATTCGCCGACATACAAAAGATCGTTCTTTTTCCAGCTCTTTTTCCATCGGCGACGTCTCGCTATCAAGCTGTTCCACCTCACTAGGGCCAAACATCTACAAAGATCTCCCGAGGATTCCCTCGACATCAACAGGACTCTGGGACACGGACCCTATGACGGTATTGTCAGAGGTGATGGCCTCACCAGCGACATCTCCAATGCCAAATCGTCTACCGCTCCCAGCCCCCCAAAACCTCAGGAAGATTGCGACTACGGTGACCCAAGATATTGCTGCTGGATACAGACGTCACGGCTCGTTAGAGGCTCTTCGAATTGAGGTTCCCTGCCCGCCGATACTGGAGGTGAGTACCTATCCTATCTCAGATACCCTTCTCGTTTCCCCACGGAGGCCGCGGATGACTTCTGCACCCTGCGGAGGTGGGTATCCGGGGTTCTCTGGCAAGCCCGTTCATGACTAGCTCTGACGTTTGTTCCCTTGCGGGATCCCGCGACTGACATTTAGGTTCCTGGTGAACGTACGAGCCTTGTTCCTGGTACTCATGAAGAACCCCCGTTGACGGATGTCGATCTGGAGGTTTCCTCCTTTGTTCTCGTTACTCCCACAATCCGACGACTTTTCGTATGGGAGTTGGACACGGCGCCAACGCCTTATGCGGCCAGGAGGATGCTGAATAAGGTCGACCAGGATGGACCACTCCCGTGTACCCACTATGGCTGTGACAATGTGTTGCCTACTCACAAGGCGTACAATTGCCACCTCGATATACATACCATCCATGACAGGTAATTACTTCGTTTAGGTCGTGCGATCCGCATCGGAGTATTGACTGTACCGCGGAACGATAGACTAAAGTTTTGCGAACTATGTGGGACGCTGTTCACCGACGGTGAATACAAAGACGAGCACCTTAATTCTTGTCCCAAAATGCCGACTTTCCATGACATCGAAAGTTTCGACACCGAACCGCCTGGTGAGTGTACCCCTCTATGTTCCTCATAATTGCCGTACGTGTTTGTTGATCCCTACTTTCAGTGAGTCCCCTACAGAGTTTCTTGGGCCGCTTTCGCTCCTAAGCCCTGGACACTCCCAGAAGGTTCCCTTCCCGTCCTCTGCCTCGTTGTTTCATGAGCCGTCTGCATATCATTCACCCTGTCCCTACCCTTGATTCTTCGCATTTCGTCGTATTACCCGTTCTACGTCATTTACTTGGACCCGGAGCCTGTTTTTCGTATTCCGGAGCCGTTTCAACTTTCACATCATCGCTCGCGTTTCGTTCCTGGCTATGTGTCCAGTCCCATCACTTTGACGTCCTTTATATTATGGTTTGCTGACGTTGTTGACCACTCAAGGTTTCTGCCCCCAGTATTAAGTGTTGAATTGATCATGGTGTTGGATATCAAGGGTCAGAGGTGGTGGGAGGAAGGGGGTGTAGACGAAACTCCAGAACGGGGATAGGCGCGTATTGAAAAAGTGGGAAAGATGGTGAGAAAAGCGCAGGGGCAAGCTACATACGGTCCGGTGTATAAAACTGATGGGGGTCGATCAAGGTGGAAAGACTTTGTTGAGTTGATCTATCTGGAACTCCCTAAGCTTAGTAAGCTACGTGGGCAATTTTAAACCAATCATCTTGGCCGAGGTCAGTGGTGCAGTCTTTGGTCTACGAAACGTTCTGTAAGTGTTCCCAAGAGCTCGAGGAGATCAAAGGAAGCAACATACCCAGGTAGCAAAAATTTCCACGATGACCTCCGGGCTATCACCCACGACATGGGGAGGAACTGAGTTGTCGAATTTTATTGTCACCGGATCCGACTTGACGTAGAACCCGCCCTTCCCGTTTTTGTGGCGGTAGAGGATAATGAATATCCACTCTGGCCCATTTGTTAAGGCGTCGCGGACAACCCTCGCCCTGGAGAAATGTTGAGATATGCCAAATGAACCAATATGCCTCCACGACTACCTGCGAGATGTGGGATACGAATGCTTCCGTACTGGATAGGCCGTTCGGCCCCTTGTAGCTCGGCGTTGCGGGATCCCCAACTGGACCTCGGCTATGGTAATAGGCTCACCGAATTGAGAACCCTTAACCACAGAAGTGGTATCATCAACAATCGCGCATGGTGTCTGGTGCTCGGGGGGCTCCTGTGAGAACCCCCGCATGAACCGAAATAGCTCCTCGGCTTCAACAATCAGCTCGTCTTCGTTGGACGACATTGTTTCCGCGCGTCTAGTAAACGGGACATTGATCCTTGGTCGGGAATTCGTTTCGTTCTGAAAGAACGGGTGAGTATGGGCTAAAATAGGGTAAGTGGAGGAAATAGCCTACAACTCTGGGGGAGCTACGCTCGAGCCCGTTAAGGTGATAGTAAGGGGCTAGTGGTGGGGAGCAGCTCATGCCACCGGCAGTTGCAAGCCCCCCTGCAACATGGGTGCCATGGGCCCCAATCGGGACAGACTTGAATGTCGGCCTTAGATCCATACGAACCGGGATCGTGGAGGTGACATCGGAGTACGACATAAATCTGCGGCTGGGTCAGGAGACTACCAAGGGAAGTAGTTGTGCTACATTGATCTTACCGGTGGTCACCGAGTATCAATTGGCGGGGGGCCCTCAGGGAGTGCCAACGCATTGTGGAGGGGAGTTGGTTTGAGTGGTGGTTCGGCGGGGGCACTTGCTTTTAACGGAAACCTCGCCCGAAATCTGGCAAGTCAGCAGGCCTATGCGACTCGGGGGGTTGGTGAGCCCCTTGACAATCCGTTTCCATACATGGTTGAGCGAAACAATTTATTGTGAACCCCTCGGAACCCGAGGGAGAGAGATCATCCAATTGAGTCCAAGCGACACCACGTTCCGACGATCCCACCTTCGTCTCCGTGGATGGAACCCTTCCTCCTGAACGGGGGAAACCGTAGCGATACCGGAGAGCCGTGGACCATGAGTCCTCGCAGGACACGAGGGTGCACGGGTTAGGAAAAAGCAGCGTTCTCACGAGGGCGTTCCCGCCGATTTGGAGGTGAGTCGGATAGGAGAAAGCCGGGGACATGTTCAATCCGAGAACAGGTGAGTGGCACAGAAATTGTCTTCTGGTCACCAAAGCAAATCTCAAGGTGTTGAACATACATTGAACGTCGAACGATGTAACGTTGAACGTTGAACAGTCAACGCTGTGATTGATCGATTTCCGGAGAAAACAAGTTCCCGACTCAGTCTTCAGTTTTACTGCTTTGACGCCTTCGTTTCCAACTCTCGTGCCTCCGGGCCAGCCAGTGCGGAGAGCAGTCTGTGGCTATTGTGCGTAATCTGCAGCCTTTTGTACGCTTCATCGGTGACCTGCGTTTTGATATCCATCGATAGCTTCAAGCACATGAATTGGATATAAACATGACAATGGTACGGGTCGTGAGATATTAGCAGACAGCCCGAGAGCGTGTCGTTTAGTGATACTGTTGAAAGTAACAGAACTTCGAATAAAGCCGCCTCCGCTCATGGGTGGTGCTTATCTCGGGTTACTGCTAGAATACGTCTACACAAAGCTCTTTCCACAGCGTTGGCACGATGGGTAACCGCTCCTCCTAATGTATCCACACCCGACGCATTGCATAGAATGGTGGCAGCGGCAATCTGGGCAAGAGATCATCCCAACAGATGAGTATGGAACGACCCGGCCGCTGCTCCCACATTGCAACTGCACACAGGGAGGCCGTTTCTGTTGTTTCTTGAACTCTGCCGCCTTCTTCAACCCGAGTTTCAGCGCTCCAGCACAGTAGGAGGAGGACCCATCGGAGATGCGTCCGATGTTCTCTTTCACGAGCGCAATAGTTTTTGGGTGCCTGAAATTCCCAATTAGAAGATCGCACTCCATCTCCATGATCTTCTCGTGACTGGAGGACCACGTTAGCCCGACGCTGACCTCGGAGTTCGGGTCCGATAGTACCCTTACCTGGCAGTAACCCACGAGAAAACTTCGTCTACGACGTTGTCCGACGATACTTTGCATTTGATGTCCGCCAATGCTCTTTCACAGAGGGACTGAAGTCCGAACTTATTTAATGAGTCAGTGTCACACCTGAGGCGTTCTATTAAAAATCGATTCACCAAGCTCGCTAGAACATAGATACTCTTGGGCGAGCAAGGAGGAGGTGTGGCGGCTAAGGCCTCTTCACGAATGTGATTAGAACGAGAGTCAACACCTTGTGATTTGAGAGGAGCAAACGAGATGGTGTCCGTGCAGAGATAGAAGAAAAGACATCTCCAGCTGGACAACTCGTTAGGTGACACGTTCAATTGCAGAGGTGAGGAAGTTCACGCACGCTGAAAATGGCCCAAGAGTGAGAACCGCACGGGTTTCCTCTTCGTTTTGCTCCTCCGATGTTCCATCACTGGCTCCGGACGGATTTCCCTCGCAGTCGCTGTCAACGTGAGCGTATCCCTCCAAGTCGTTTGTGAAGGCGTTCCGACCCTCGGTGTATTTGACCACTAGGGGCGTTCCTCAATATCTCCGCGATTTCACAACCAAATTTCAACGCACGGTTGTCAAGTTGCTGTATCTTGTCGCCCAGTATGATGCTTGATAGGTAAACTGGTCTCAAAACACCTCCGGTCCTCGACCCCCTGACCCAATACTTCCTGTCGAATAGGACGCATTCGCGAATCGACTTGATGAGCGCGATTTTCACAGCGGCCCAGTTCACGGGGCTCGTGACCTGCGTGGCCTGGATGCACAAAGCACTAAGCACCCTCGTATAACGCCGGGAAGAAGGGAAAGCCATGCGAACTCACATTGGGCGAAGGGTCCGAAGGCGCCTTGATTTCACCGTCGCTGTTAAAAATCTCCCACAACGCAGAGAGAGTTTCTGTCGCGTGCTCAAGATCCCCTTCTGCGAACCTGTCAATCTTTTTGTCGACCCTAGCCCGAACAATTTCCGTCGTCGAATCCTCTACCCAAACTGATGCGAGTCGGCCGATATACAGACTTCTTATCTCGTTGTATCTGAGCTTCCCTGTCAGTATATGGTCAACTTCAGTGACGTGTCCCTCTCACCGGGATGCGAATCTGCTAAAAGACTCCTCCACGATGTCGCACTTGCCCAGCTCACCGCGTATGTGGTTCAGAGCAAGGCTCTTCAATACAGGGTCGTCGTACTGAGGTGAAAGTCTGTCAACCTTCGACAAGATCGGAGATATCAAGAGCAGACCTTGTCCGCGAGTCGATAGATGGACTTTGGGGACGGCCGGGGGATCTTGTCATCAGAGGGTGTGACGATCTCTGCGCTTCGCGACTTGCGATTCTCGCCGGACCCAAACGATGCGAAATCTATCACGCCCGTGTAAAGGTACATAAGAAACGCTTGGAACCTGTGACAACGAGATCAATGAAACGGTGGAGGGAAACTTGGTTCGCACTCACGTCAAGAACGCCATATCCGGGATTTTAACGATCTTCCCCTTTTCGACGTGTTGATCGTGCTCCTCACAGGGGCCCCTTCTACCTTCGCTGGGAATCGCAGACTTGTCGAGTGGATGAACCTTGGACCCGATCGTGCTCACGGCCTTGTCGTCCTCATCGTCCTCAAGGTCACTGTCGGACAAATATCCATAGTCTTCCGCAGATTCTTCGGCATCAATGTCGCCATTGGTAAAGTCCCTCAACTGGGACTCCGTGAAGGTCCCGAAGAGCACTTTTAGGGCGACGCCGTGAGTTTTTGAGCGAGAAGCATTGGGTGTGGCGATGTGCTCACGATCGTTAAAGTAGGGGACTGTTTTGAGAACGTGGCTATTGGCGTAGAGCGCCTTTGGCCGGCAGACTCGACCGGAGGAGTCCCTATGGGAATACAAGATGATCTTGGTGTCAACAAACTTGCCGGAGGAGATTCCTTGGTTTAAAGCCTCGCGGAGGGTAATTGTGGCCGCCATTTCTGCGGGTGGTTTGATCGACACCACACCCTTGCTTAGGGCATTTTATACTCCTCGATATTCAACGCGAGACCGTAAGGACCACGGTTGCTCAATTGGGTAGACATGACGTACAGGTATTTTGGTCCTTGGCGCCCCAGATGAATACTGGCGTATTTGTTGGGCTGCATCTTGTTCTCGTCTACGCCACTCGCGCTGCCGTTGATACCTTTTGTATGCTTGGACCACACATATCAACGATTCCATGTTTCATTGCCCTATGTGTCATACGAGGCGTAGGGGCTGTAGGCTGGGAGTCCTTTCGGACTACAGGCACTCGGGGTCCACGACGATTCGTCGGCGCGTTGGCAGTTACCGGCCGACCAACTCGGACCTTTCAAGTGAGTTCGATGGCCCACCTCAGCTCAACCCGGCTCTTGGAAACACCGTAATCGATAGGATCATCGTCTCTTTCAACCAGCTCATACACCTGCAAGGTTGCTAAACCAGGCGGATTCCTTAAATTCAGTAGGAGAAATAGGTCCAACGGTGAAGTGGCGTTTGAGTGTGAGGGGCCGCACCAGTCCGTCGAACGCTGGGGAGTGGGAGTCCCTCGGAACCCGAGGGAGACTGAGATGTGATCCAATTGCCACACTCCGGCGATCCCATTTTCGTCTCCGTGGATGGAACGCTTCCTCCTGAACGGCAGAAACCATAGCGATACGGGAGTGTGAGCGCTCGCAGGTTATGAGGGCGCACGGGTTTGGAAAAGCAGCGGTCTCACTCGGAGGTGTTCCCCTGCGATTTGGGGGTCGGATGGGAGAAAGCCGGGGGCATGTTTACTCCGAGAACAGGTGAGTGGCACAGAAATCGTCTTCCGGTCACCGAAGCAAATCTCAAGGTGTTGAAAGTACATTGACCGTCTGGTGATCAATCGCGCTAAGGAGCCTGTCGAATGTCTGGGAAGAGGTGGTCAGGGGGGTGAATGGCCCAGGGGTGGAAACGGGACAAATTGGGGTGCGTGCGGCCACAGGGGCAAGACGTCTGGTATTTAGATTCATCGCCCAGCCTAAAACAGAAACCTAGCGTTCAGGTTAAAACCTTGGCCGGTTCACGACCCCAATGTCGTCGAGGAGAAACTGGAAGTCATTCTCGCAATTCTGCAAACCAAGCCCGCACGGCTCCAGGTAAGCCAATGTGCACGGTCGGTACCACCACGGGCCCCTGATCCTACACCACAGGCAGACTTCTATCCCATCATTTGGGATCCTGGATAGACTCGGCTTACACCCCTCTCCTACGTTGATCAAGCACGGTGACCATGGTACTCGCGCGGCAGGCTGTGCCATTCAGGGCAGCGACAAATATCTGTCATCAAGTGACATGTATCGTCATCTGAACCTCCTGCAAGAGCTCGTCTCGGTACGTCATAATTTACTCTATTACCCCGCGCTCAATGCCTCCCCAGGAGGAGATGAGAACTCGTTTGGAAATCGAAACCATCTTGTTCCGTGTATCGGCCATGTTACAAGGCGGCAGGCACCTGGTATTTGGGATCAGGGATGGAACGCTCCCCGTACTAGTACCCCGCTCAAAAGGTCCACGTACTCAGGAGCTCTCCGGTACGGCTGGTTACAACGCTTATGTAGCAGACAGTGCCAAGAAAGGTAGGTCGTCCCAAATTCCGTGCACACTACCAAAACTTAGACATCGCAGTTCACTTAACCCAACAGTATGCATTTGATCTCAATCGTGCGCTGCAAGAAGGGCTATTCATCGCGGAGTCAAACCGTTGGAACCTTTGGGACCGCTTCCCACATGCGATCGCCAAGATGTATGCCTTGGCCACAGACAAAGAGTGCGTTTGGTATTTTGATACGCACTCGTTTTCTTACGGCTTGTAGTTGGTACAACGTGCAAATTGTTCGTGGTGCCATTAGCAACGGACGTGAATGGGCGTTTATCCTTCTCCGACTCAATGAAAACGGGAAAGGTGGCACATACGAGGTGTCACCGCCAACGGCGATTGCCTTCGGGAGCGATTATCCCAACCATGTCACGAATTGCGGACCCGATATTGTCGCGGGCGTCCTGGCGCATTGGGTGCGTCGCCATCGCTCTCTCTCTGTGGGGTGCATTCACAAACGTTCCACAGGTCGAGCACTGCTACGATGACCTCGATGAAAATGACTGGTTTAAGGTGGATACACAAGCTGCCGATGACTAACGCGACGAATGTCAGGTGCTCTTTATTAGGAAGCACTTACTGAGTTACTATATTCAAGCCCACTATATGCACACACGGATGTTCAATAATTGTGTACTGATACACGCATCAGCCTTTTGCCTTCAATGTACCTGAACATCTCCTGCGGCGAGGCAGGGAGTTTGTCGAGGTGTTACCGATTTAGCACCGAGTTGGTCGGGATTTTCTACCGCTACGCTATACCGAGATAGAGCTCACCGGGTCCCCAGCCTCATGAAGGGGTTGGTGTGCGTGGCCGCCTACTTTCTCGGGTTAACCCCATCGACCGGAACTTCGAGATCTTGTACCATCTCCCCGAGGTGGGGTCGCCGTTACCACCCCCTCTACCCCACCTGCTGTTCGACTCGCCTCTCTTGCGTGTCGGGTCAGATAGGTGGGGCGGCCACTCGTGCCACCGACCATCGGGGTCGCTCCTAGGAGCTGGTAGTGCAACCGCGGGAGCGAATTGGTCGATGTATAAATTCCTTATATCGTCGTACCCGTGACTCTCCCGCGGTATGCAGTCAACGTTGGTAGTGTATTTTGCTCACTGGGGTACGAACCTGCCAAAAGGCTCCATCGAAATGTCGTACTTGGTCAGTTCACCGTGTATGTGATTCGGCGCGAAGACCTTCAGTGTGGGACATTATACTGTGGTGAGAGTGTGTAGGATACCCGAGAAGGTTGCAGGGGACGAGCACAACCTTGTCTGCGAGTCAGTAGACTTTGGGCTTGTTGGTGGCTTTGAACGAGCCGAACTTGTCGTCCCCATCGTATTCAAGGCCGTTGTCGGGCGAGTATCCGTAGTCTTCGGCAGGTTCTTCAGCAAGGAGGGAATTGGTGACGGAGTCCTTCGATTGGGACTCGCGGAGGCGACTTTCGGGCGACGCCGTGGGGATTTGGGCGAGTGGATGTGGCGATAAACTCACGGTTGTGAAAACGTTGAAGTCGGGAGCTATTTTGAGAAAGAGAACGTTTACGTAAAGCGCCTTTGGCCGAAAGATACCACCAGAAGAGTCACTGTACGGGCACAAGGCGACCTTGGTGAAGGTCGACAGGATCCCCAGGAACCGGCCTATCGAAGAGTAGTGGTGGCCGACAAGTCTGCAGGTGATCCCGTTTGTTATTGAACGCGTCTATACCATACAGCAGACCCAGTCGTTTCTGGTTAAGCCATTGATCCGAGCCTGGAGAGGACCGTGGTTTGGTGTGGATGTTTGGGTCAATGGGTCCTGAGCGCCCAGTGGCGTTGTTGATCACTTGATGGCGGATTTAGTCACATCTATATCGCCGTTAATGCCCTTTGTGTGCTTGGACCGCGCATATCCGGGATGTCCAATGGACATCGGTTTGGTCGCTAAGGAGCAGCTTGGTCGTCACCGCGATCGCGGCCAGGGTTGGCTCAGAGGCATGGAGTTCGCGGGGGCTCGAATCTCCCGACGGCCGCCAACCACGTAGCGCCCGTGCGCGGCGAGGTACAACCGCACCCCATCAAAGTGAGACGATTGTAAATTCAACCCTTAATGAATGGGCTCACCACATGAGCACACAATGGTGAGTTTGCACAATGGGGCATTCGGATTCATTGATCTCCCCCTCGTTCGTTTTACAGTACTCCTCCTATCACGGGCGTACATCTATTTTACCAGCTGGCAGCTGGCGGAAACGGGAAAATACACCCGATAACTGTACTTAGCGCCTTTAAGGATGCCATTGACACCTCTGCACGCCCGTGAGGCCTATTGTAACGTCTGTTCGATGGGACCCGCAGGTGGCAGGCGGGAACGTGACGGGGAGACAATAGGCAGCCGAAGTTGCTAGGACCGAGACCAATGTCCATCCTGTGCTGTGGGCGACCCCAATTTAATTCCCGTTGGGTATATCTACATTGTGGACCAACATCGGATGTCCCCTCAACTTTCCCTCCGTTGAGCTCTGGGCATGGCCTCCCACATTCGTATGAGGGACAACAACACCAGTCCCCATCCAGTTGAGACCCCGGCTACACCCCTCGTAGATACCGAGGATCCAGCTTGGCCCTCTCCGCCGCCATCCACGAGAAATTCCCTCTATGCCGATAAACCTCGGCTTTCGAGGTTCAAGTTACCGCAATCAAAACCACTGTTCCGAGGCTTCGAGAGCCCGAGCCTATCTCGCATCGCGATCCTTACTGTTCTATGCCTTCTCATATACCCGGCGTTCTACGCCCTCACATTGGTGGCGAAAGATAAATCACTGTTCGTGGTACGATCAATCGTCGCCGTGTGGTGTTGGGGAATCGGATTCGCCCTCGGGTGCATCCTTCTCAAGATCGGAGCTCAACATCTCGAGGCAGCGAGTAAGTTTATACCGTTGGGTATTGAGACTTTCTAACACTTTGCTTCAAACAGCCTGGGCCACCGTGATGCACAAGAGTTATGAAGGTGGTGACGGAATGAAACTCCGGGATCTGGCTAGAAGCTCAGGCGACCCGAAAAGCTTCATGCCCGCCTTCCATCTCCTCCGGTCTCGTTTTGGGAGTCGAAGGACATCCAGGGGCTCACGCAAGTCATACGAGTCTGTCCCCGTAACGTCTTCCGCTCTGCGTATTCTCACGTTGCTGCAGCAAACGACCGTGGTCGTTGTTCTTGGGATTCTTCGTCGTCCTTGCCATCCTGGCACCGACGTTAAATTTCCTATTCGGGCGTATCATCGTGATCGATGCTTTCGTAAGCGTACGTGCAACCGACCTTCCTTCTTCCCATGTTTCCTAATTCCCGAACAGAACCAACGCAAGACATACCGCGAAGTTTTGATCGCTGGAGACCTATCCCAGGAGGACATCAGTCAGGCGACCATACAACTTGTGGAATTCGAGGTTAGTCAGGCTGTGAATGGATTCGCGTCTGTTCTAACACCATACCAAGAACTTCACCCAAACGTGGTCCTTGCTCCCATATGGCAGAAGCGCGTCTGACACCGCCGAGTTCGTTTACGGCAGCGACACCGTCTACTTCGCCCAACCGAGTCTATCCCAGTTTGTCCCTGGCGGTTCTGGGGCTGGGACTTTCGATCAATCGGAGGTTACCGGTCCGAAGGATACCCCGAACAATACTCTTCCATTGACGGGTAGGAATGCGCCTAAGAGCAACACCGGTGTGGTTTTACGGTATGTACTATCGGCTCGCTAGGGGCGTGGCTCGACATCCTGATATCCATCTTTTTAAGACACCCCCAGTGGGGAATCAGGATTCATTGCGAGAAGCTGCCCAACCCTAAAGTCAACTTGTGAAGCGGCTCAACATACCTCCCTTAGAACTAACTTGCTGACTTGTTCCTACCCAGGGTACCCTTCTCGAACCGACGGGGTTACACACACGTCTACATCCCTAAAGATTTTCTTCGAGGTCTGTTTGGAAGGTTCGGGATGGACCTACCGACGCAGTTCACGGGACCGGTAACCGATCCCATACCCACGGGCGATACCCCAACAAATATCGACCTCTCAACAATGGCCCACATCGGTGAGTTCTTGTCAGCCCCTCCTGCGTTCCGCGTGACTTACCCGCGCGCACTACAGCGAAAACGGCAGGCGAGGGCCCGGGCGTTGTATTCAACTCCGTAGACGTCGATCCGGTTGATGATCAAGGATGGATGACCGTTGAGACGGTCCTCCTCAGACTCCAGACCGATTACACGCCTTCTGGTAGTTTCCCTGTATCCCTGAACAGGACTGTGAGAACTTCTGGTCTGTTGCAGCGCAAGGTGGGTTTTGATGCCGCGGTCTGCGTGCAAAAGTACGAACCTTGGATCGTCGAAACGTACAACACATCCATTGTATCCCCCTCCACATTACAGATCGTCAAGAAAGGGAACGATAGTAACTCGTCTTCGCCAAGTGGAAATATCCGAGGACCTCCAATTGCGAACGCCGGATATCTAAATGCAACGGGAAAGGAGCCTGTGTTCACCGTGGCCCATGGCAATAGCATCAACCAGATGGTGAAAGATAGCAGTGGGGACATTTTTTACGCCCCCTCCCTTACCGTGGGTTCCGTCTTGTTCCCGCGTACAACCTTTTTTCTAACCTCGACTTACTCCCTAGGCCGTTTCTTTCACCAATGGCACTGGACTTCGGGGATACACAGAACTCTCCCCAGACCGGCTCGCCATTGCGCTCGGACGGGTCGGTGCGGCCAACGCTCTACCATACTTTGCAGGGTCCAGAGCCGTCGTCGCAAAATCGTACGAGGATGAGACGTTGGCATTTACCACTTTCAACCAGTGGCAACTGATCGCCCTCACGATACTGATCTGGACTCTGGGAGTCATCGGAGAGCTGTTCGTGCCGACGTTACCGCTCAATATTCCACGGAGAGGATTTGGGGTTTATAGTTGGTTGGCGCTGTTTCAATCTCAGGTATGTACGCTTACTCGTGTCCGATGCACAAGGGCTAACCGGGTGTTGACATTCAGGAGCTGGAATTTGAGGCGGCTGATGACCTCGAGAAGCTCATGCCCCTCGATGAATTTGAGGATACTTTTTCAGACAAGCGGGTCAGGTTCGTCGTGGAGAAAGGTGAGGTTTGAATTCGCTGGATCACATAAACCCTTTTCGTTCGTTGCTCCTTCCCTCCTCCTCGCATGTAGAACTGGATAATAATAATAATGTCAATGTGTAATATAGCAGTATGTACCCCATTTGTTTTATTAGTAGATTGCTCTCCGCGCAATTCCATTCTACACGACACGAGCTCACACACCTCAGAACCCCTCGACGATGGCGGGTGTTCTGAGGATTATGGTTCTTGTGAAGGAAGTACCGGGAAGTACCCACCCTTCTTTGTGGGGCAAGACGAAAATCGGATTTGCTCAGTCCTGAGTCTCCAGCATTGATAACTCCTGTATGGTTCTGCAGGCAATAACGCAGGTTTCAGCCGTTTGTTGTGACCGTCAGCGCCCCAGTGTCCCGGTAGAGGATTGCCACAGCAACACGGCCGCGTTCAGAACCAAGAGCGTGGCCAACAGTCCAATTTTACGCCACAGTCCAAAATTCGCGCCACACTTCAAGCGATGAGGTTTGTGCCTAGGCCCCATCAACTCGACCGTTTTGGTGATACCGACCTCCCCGCGTATCAGGCGGATGTAGAGCCTCGTCCTCACCGACCAGATCTCATTCGGGGGTGGGGGAGTTAGGGAGGGCCGAGCTGGCTCGGTATATCTCGATCTCTGGTCGTGCTATGTGATGTAGGTGATGTTTCAATCACCCCGAAAGAGAGGATGGAAGGGTGGAAGGATGTCTAGAGCGCAGAGGTATCCCCCTATTGAATCTGAGCCGGAGAAGAAGCATCCACGTCGATGGGTTATGTTCTGTTCACGGACAAGTCGACTGTATCTTCTCGTTTGCGCCAGCTGCTGGGCGGTGTCGAATAGACCCGTGCTCGTGATAGTAGTGAAGGGAACAAGAGGGGCGTCTTCAGTGGTCGTCAGAACGTCCAAGAGGTACTGGCCGCCGCCTAGTGTGGCACTAGTTATGCAATTACTTTGATGTATCGCAGCCAGCCCCCGAACCATCGACATCTAGCGAACACATTTGCTGAGAGTTTTATTTTCACGCATATGAGGGATCTACTCATTG
>Ga0307511_10002284_pt1 | contig 20039 bp, 8 predicted proteins | sample 13_EM_MG_FD_200266 | JGI IMG/M metagenome (GOLD analysis project Ga0307511, IMG submission 200266) | Populus trichocarpa ectomycorrhiza microbial communities from riparian zone in the Pacific Northwest, United States - 13_EM | ecosystem: Host-associated > Plants > Roots > Unclassified | place...
AATATAAAATAATTTTAAAAAAAAAAAAAAAAAAACAAGAAATAGTCGGGGGGTGGCGGGAATGGGACCAATAATTGAGTTTCGCTTAAGTTTGGGAAGTACAATTAAATTCAACAATGGCTTGGGTTGCAATGAGGGATTCATTTAAAGAGAAAAAAATAAAATGGGGAGTACTTAAATTATATAATATCGGGAAGACAAAGATTGAAATGAAGAAAATAAGAAATTAGGGAAGCCAAGGACTGATTTGAGAAAAGCATAAAAACAAAGGGGTCCATTTTTTCATTAAATCAAGAACGGACAGATTTCATGTAATATTTGCCTTAATTTCACTTCCTGATCATGACTCACTCTCCATGGGGATATATTTATTTTTATGTTTTTATTATTTTTGTATCTATTATTTATATCCTAAAATATTAATCAAACATGATCCTAATGCTAGAAATTTAAATTACCGATACTTATGTTTAATAGTTTAATGGTTTCTTGATGTTTTTATATCTTTTTTATGTTGCACGATAATGATTACTTTTTCTGACTTGCAAGGCTGAGAGGGGACCTGCTTCCATAAATTCTCAAATGGAGAATGGAGATTTTCCTCAAGAGGTGCATTCTGTTTCTACAAATGGTTTGTAGCGCATAAGCACTTTAAACTGATTATGTAACGTGAGAGCCCTAATTATATATATTCAGTGTCATCTGCTACCACTTTTCTAAATAGCTTGGAGAAAATCTGAGGGAAAATTTTCAAATTGCTTGACACAAAGTTGTAGATGTAATATCACTGGAAAAAAAAAGGTATAAACATATGAACTTCCGAATAAAAGGTTGGCGTTACATCATTATTTGAATGATTTGACATGTTCATTTGAAGTTAAAACTAGAAGGAGCTGCTAATTCTTGGCATGCCCGCCGCTAATTTGTCGGTTTGATGACGGGAGATGGTGGGGGTACTCTTCAACAAGAATTGTATGATCAGCTATTCTGCCTACAGGAACATTTTCCCTATATTGGCCCTCGGAGAGTGTTGTCGCCAGGTATTGCAGGCTCTTTGAAAAGATTTGCATTAACTTATCTGAACTAGGTTTGCTGATATTACGATGCTGCATCTGTGATTTAAACTCCAGAACAGAGCATTCTGTTACGAAAAGCAATATTATACAAAAACCTTTATAATTCTATGAGAAAAATATTATATAGGACTCGCAGTATTCTATTTGTATTTACAACAATGGGTTGAATGATTTACTGTTGAGTTTAGATTTATTTGGAAGGCAATGGAACATGCCTCTGGTATTCTGTCAGAGCCCTCATCGGAAAGATATATCTGTTGCTGCGTAATGTAGCATGCATTTTTTCATGAAAACACCAGTGATTTCCTTTCATGAATAAGATCATAGGCTAAGGGTTTTGATTCAAGTGATTTCCTGACTAAATTGGTTTCAGAAAGTTACCTGTTGGGGAAAATCACCATCTTCCAAACGTGAATTGATTATCAGCTTCGCCGCTTGGTGAAGTGGTCTAGGGTCTCTATCCATCTGTAGCCATAGATAGGAAAAAGATTAATGTTCAAGAATTATGAGGCCATTTTCTTCAAGAGCTAATCTGTCCTGCATGAATTAGACCCATCATAGCCCATGCTGTCCGTACCAAATTCGACCTATTTCCTTCAAGAGGTACATATTTCTTCTTAGGGCATGAAAGACAGCTCTCTGCCCAAACTCCATCATCTTTCTGTATGTTAAGAAGAAAATTAACACCTTTGCGTATAGCTGCACTATTACTCTAGCTCTTGCGAGCAGCTGCTAAGCCTCCTAGGGCTAACCATGTCCCATAAATAAAGCACACCCCCCAATTTCCATACCTGTATTGGAAACATTTTCTCCTATTTATTACTCACGACAAATTAAAAAAAAAAGACAGAAATTAAAAATGCATCAGGGGAACGTACCATCCACCCTCAGGAGTTTGTAAGCTTTCAAAGTACGGTACAGCTTTTGTTATGAAATTATCGATCTCCTGATACAACTTCTTGAACAGCAATAAAGCTTAGGTTGCTGATGTAGTGAACTCAACATATTCGTGCTCAATTACAATGATGGCCCTTCTAGTAAGAATTATTATTTCAAATATATGAGAAATTACATAAAATATTTAATATGGCCTCTGGTAAGAATTATTTCAAATGATATTGATAGTGTTCCAAAATCTAGTATGCTCAGTAATAAAGCTTTTTGGAATTTTAATAATGGGTAATTATATGTTCATATTAATATTTTATTCTCCATAGTTTAGAAAGTTGATAATTGGTGGTAAAAGACCCCAACACTTGCAAAACAATTTTTTTATGGGGTTTAGGGATCTTCTGATGATAAAGTCAGTAATTTTAAGTAAAAGATTATAATTAATGAGAATGAACTTTAAATTTCAAGAACAAAAGTTTATTTTTTTTATCAGATATAATAAATGCTCTGGTATTTAGAAGTGTTTGTCTAAATAATAGAAATTATGAACATTTTACTTAGATAGTTTATAGGGTATTTGAAACCCATGGACCTTGTCATTTTTGCTGGAGTAGAAGGGTTGGAAAATTATTTTCTCTTGATAACATTAATGATAGATAAATATCTCTTACACAATATAAATAAGAAATAAATATCTCTTATACAACATTAATGAGAAGGGAAATTGGTAGGGGTGAGAAAAAAACCGAAAAACTGAAAAACCGAGAAAACCGGAAAAAAATAACCGAAAAACCGAACCGTGAAAAAAAACCTATTAAACTGATTAAAATTTTGAAAAAACCAGCCGGTTCGGTTCGGTTTCGATTTTATAAGCCTAAAACTGAAAAAACCGAACGGAACCGAACCCAAACCGAAAAAACAGAGCTAAACCGGCAAAAAACCGAGCCAAACCGAGCCAAACAGGTTTGAACTGGTTTTTGTTCTAAAAAACCAAACCAAACCGAAACAGGTCAGTTTGAACCTATTTCGGTTCGGTTTCAATTTTTTTAAAAAAAAAAATTTGGTTTGGTTATTTTTTCTTATAAAAACCGAACCGAACCGAAAATGATCACTCCTAAAAATTGGTAATCTATTAGGGGACTTTGTAGGGAGAAGAATATCACTGATATTAATATTTTGTTAAAAGTTATAAGAATAAAAAAAAAGAGTCATATAGCCCAACATCGGGCCTGCAACAATCTTCTAGTCTTTAACCCTCTATGCTTGGCAAATTGCCGAGAACATGATCGTTGGGTTTGATAGTATGTTAAATCCATGTCTCCTTGGGCCAAGCTACAAGTTGGATCGAAAGACATTGGGTTTGACAACTCATCTGACCCGTATCCCTTTAGACTCAGCACATAGTTGGGTCCAACCAGGGGCGGAACTAGGATTATTTGTTAGAGGTGGTCAAAAATAATATAACAAGATATAATATTTGTTTTAATTTATTGTACATGAGTTGTAAAAAAACCCAGCATGATTTAGTTTTATTCAATAACTTATTACAAACATATAATGACCTTTGTATAAGGTAAAAGGTTTGGAGCAATACTAATAAAGTTAATTTCATTTTCATGATGTATCCATCACTTTAATGTTGTTGGTCTTTATACCTATCAAATATAAACATACAAAGTATATAAGAAACATTAGCTAAAGCGAAGCATTATTTTATGTTTGATAAACTTTGAAATAAAGTAAAAAATAATAAAGAATAATTCTTACATATTTATTTTAATTGTGCTTGTCGTTCTTTTATAGAATAGAAATAATTGATTATCATATCAATTGTGAATCTTTTAGCAATTTCTTTTACTATATAGACAATCAAATAACTTGCAAGAAAATCATCCTCCATCCGATTGCGAAGTATTGTTTTAACAATCTTCATCGCTGAGAAAGCTCGTTTAGTAGTTGCTGTCGAAACAAGAAAAGTCAAAATAAGCCGAATCAACCTGTCAACTAGTGGATAAATATTTTTCCTTTTTAAAAAAAAAAAATCAATTCTTCTTATTTTGTTCATGGTTCAACCTAAAATCAAAACATATATTGTGAGAAAAAATTGATAATTTTGATGTCTCTGCTAAAAACAAAACATAAAAAAAAATCCAAATATAATCAAAACAAACCAATAAAATATATTTAATTAATTGAAAAAAAATCACTATCAAGAATTCAAAAAACAATTATTAGAACTAGCAGATCTGAAAAAAAAAGAGCAAAAATAATAAAATTATAAAAAACCATCATCAAATTCTTAATAAATATCTCAAAATAAAATAAAAAATATATTTTAAATTTAAATTTATCTTATTTTGTTTAATGATAGATGAATTAATTAGTACCTACTTCAACCTTTTCGCAGAAAAATTTTGTTTGCAATTTGTATTGACCCGCTGCGTTGAAGACATTTATATTAAGGCTGTAGGGAGAGAAAAAAATATCAAAACACATTGATAACTTTACATTTTTTTTCTTTCCACGTAGGCATGTTGGTACCATAAAATCAAGGCAAAGTCAAAGGAATTCAAAACTAAAGCAAAGGATAACAAATATATTTCCCGTAAGAAGGACCCTCTCATTAAAAAATGTTACAGCTCCTCACATTTAATTACTAAATAAATAAATAAATCTTGCAGGGCCCGGGCCCGGGCCCCTGCTTGCCACCTCTTCATTCCGCCCATGGGTCCAACAACATTAGGTCTAGGAGCTTATCAGACTCATGTCCTCTTGGCTCAGCACATAGTTGCATCCAAGAACAATAGATTTTACAACTCATCAGTCTCATGTTCCCTTGAACCTGAAAATGAGCTAGACTCGTATCATTTGGACCTATCATACTACCAAGCAAAGATTGATGAAGTTTCTTAAATCTTCATACCCATAATATATCAATTAAACAACTATATCTCAACTCATAATTTCTAACAAAATCATCTAAAATTAACAAATTAAATCATTACCCATATCAATTAATCCTCCAAACTTAAAAATATAAACTTTAAATCTTCATTTATCTAATAACAACAATCATACATATCAAAGTATAAATCTTACCTTAAAAATCTATTTTCTCCACTCTCATCTCTTTCCTTTATCTTCCCTCTCCTCTTCTTCGTTTTTTCTCTCTTTCTTTTTATTTTCAGTTTTATTTCTCTCTAGAAATTTGATTCTTCTTTTTTTTTTTAATACACACGCATATCAAATCATGTGAAATTTCTAATTTGCCCCTCAATCAGTAATATACATAATTATACACATAAGGGCAATACTGTCTTTTTCAGTGCAAAATTTCATAATACTACATTCTCCCCCACCTTCAGAATATTACACAATGGCCAATGAGGAAGAGAAGTGAGACTCACAGCTTTTTGTGAGCTGCATAAGAGATGGTGCTTGTTAGATTTGATGAAATTAAGGGGGAAAAAAACAGAGAGAAGGGGCAACAGTGACTGAGAGTGAGACAGCTAGATCAAATAAGACAAGCAATGCAGAAACATTTATGTTACTTTGATTCTATAAAGTATAAACATGATACAGTTCAGGGTACAGCTTTCTGCTACAGACATTCAATCTGTGTACAAAGAAGTATTATTATGCAGAAACATGTTTCTCTCTATACATGCTAGGAAAATTCTAAAAGAACAAACAGAACAGAATGGTATAGAGGAGTGCTATTTGATTTAAATTCATTATTCGGTTTGTGTTTATTTACAATGAGTTAGATAGTTTGCTATTGGATTTAGATTCACTTGGATGTTGAAGGCAACGGAACACGCCTCCGGTATTCTGCAAGAGACCACATTGGATAGATATTTCTGTATGCTGCATAATGTAACATGCAGTTTTTCATGAACACGCCAGTGATTTCCTGTCATGAATAAGAATATCACAGGTTAGGAGACTTGTGAAATACAAGTTGAAGGGCAGATGCACATCAGTGATTTCCTGTCTGTCTATCATAGGATATAGCTCCCGCCCACTAAGTACTGACAGGAATCGCCGGCAGACTGTTGGATGTCTGGTCATTTTTTCTTCTTTTTTTTTTTTTTTCAATTGAAGTTGTTTTCTTACTGTAGCTTAATAGTTAGAAAGATACCTGTTGGGGAAAATCACCATCTTCCAATTGCGAATTGATTATCAGCTTGGCTGCTCGGTGAAGAGGTGTAATGTCTCTATCCATCTATAGGAAACAGATTCTAGTATCAGAAATCCTGAGGCCATTGCCTGCTTTTGTGGAGGCAGGGTCGTGAAGAGGGAATACACAAGTAAATGAAACAACAACGCAGCCTAAAACATAGACTCGTGAATAGTTGGTTAGTATGCTTATGCTAACCTGCCCGGCATAAATCAGACCCATCATAGCCCATGCAGTATGTACCAAATTTGATCGATTTCCTTCAAGAGGTATATATTTCTTATTGGGGCATGAAAAATAGCTCTCTCCCCAACCTCCATCATCTTTTTGTATGTTGAGAAGAAAATTCAAACCTTTTTGCATAGCTTTGCAATTGTCGTAAGTCTTGCCAGAAGCTGCTAGGCCTCCAAGAGCAAACCATGTACCATAAGTGAAGCAAACCCCCCAATTTCCATACCTGTGGGAATGGAAATATTTCTCCTTGTTAATAGGTTCTGAAGAATTTCCAGGAACAAGTTAACAGAACTTAAAAATCATCAGGGTGACCTACCATCCACCCTCTGGAGTTTGTATGCTTTCGAGGTATCGTACAGCATTTGTTATGAAATTATCAATCTCTTTCTTCCGGTGACCTGGGTATAGCTTCTTGAACAATACTAATGCTTGGATTGCTGATGCAGTGCACTCAACATATTCGTGCTCAATGACAATGTCAGCGAAAAACTCTGTGGGATTTAGTAACTGAGACGACGGAGAACCAAACACCATCAGTTCATGATTACCACAAGTGAATATGAAAGAATAAGAAAACATTGCAAGTGTTCAAGAACTTACTTCCAACCATTTATGAGCTCCAGCTGGCTCCCACGCTGCTAAACCTCCATTTTCACTCTGAAAGTTCAATAACAAAGCTTATTATCTGACCCTGGAAAGTTTACCTAATGCCCAGTGAAGGAAACAAAGCGCTACATGTTTTTGTATAGAGAGTTAAGCCGAGTTTAGTTTAGTCCTTACTTGTAGAGAAAGAAGAATGTTGACAGAATCGAAGAGCCTCTCAGGCTCTAGCTTCTGACCAACAATTTCTGGTGGCATCATCGAGAAAAGTAGGCAACACTGCATAGTTGATGTAATGCAACATAGTTTAATTTGGTGAGAGGCATATTCCAGTTTGAACAAAATGGCCCAGAAAATTAGTGATTTTTAAAGTGATTCAACAAATTAAGCTTGCTACCTTCATTCCCTCTGCAGTGCAATCAGAAACTTGCCATCCATGATCTTGGTCAGAGAAAGTCCACGATCCCTTGGAAATATGCCGGTACATGCTCTTGAAGTCACCTGAAGGATTGTCCTTGACCTTTAAAATGCTAAATCAGGTTAAATATATAGAATGATAATCCAAATGAAAATTAGCAGTTACTTCATGATTAAGGCAAAAGATTTGAGTTCTAAGAGGGAAAAGTAACAAACCTGAGATTTCTTTATGAAGTCATGTCCTCTCTTGAGTACATCTCCGATTTCATCTGTAAAATTAGTAGCAAGCAAGGCCTGAATCGCAAAACCAGTATCCCATTGTTGACTTCCAAAACTCTGCACACAGATTCCATATTTTGTTAAGTACATCATAACCTCTTTGAGGTCTCTACTCTCTACAGCTTTGTAAAAGAATGCAACCCTACTAACCTGCATTTTCATACCATCTTCGGCCACCCACAAATAATCCGGGATCCTTGCGAGATGTTTCTTGAAAGAAATGCCATCAGGATCTTCAACCCAGCACGCAAGCATGCATAACACCTGACGTTTCAAGGTCAGAAAAGTATTACAAATTATCAGATAGAAGTAGAAGATTATATATATGGTGCCCATTTTATGCAGCAGCAAGTTACCTTTTCCACACATCCAATAGTAATATAACGACTGTTTTCATCTTCGTAGTGAATGTGCTTCATTGTTACTTCAAGAGCCTTTTTTCTTACCAACTTATTGAAGGGCCAACGAGTAAGAAAAGGCTCGGTGAACACATAGAGACTATCCCATATCAGATCTTGAATCAAAGGATGGGGATAATAGAGATCCTCCTGAACTAACAGTATTGCAGAATAAATTACATCATGTATTATTTATTTGTAGCAACAATATCATAACAAATTTTCAGAATGGTAATAATTATATATCAAGTTTAAGGTGAACTCACCGCGGCACACAGATGACGCGTTTTCTTCCAATTGATTTGATTATAAGGTTCAGCATAGAGTTCTTCTCTCAACTGCAGAATGAGAGGGGTGATAGGACCAACAAACCTTTTCCCATATAGATATGACATCGGCATGTAAACCATCCGACAATAGCACCACATTTTTGCTGCATTGAAGCCAATAGAAATGTTAACACAACGGCTACAGAAAGGGAAACTGAACAGATGGTGGTAGTCAGAGACGGAAATATTAGAAACTAACTAACTTGGATGCATAGGAAGAAAAGTAGGAAGGAGCCAAAATTCTGGGGGCATTGGATTACTTCCAGACCAATCAAATACACCAAGAATCTGCACATTGATTTCAGTTACAGAAAACATAAGTTTCGTTGTTCGATCGGTTCTGTGTTCTATTCAATATCGGGGTGGATGATTACCGAGAGCCAAGTCTTTCCCCAAGAGGGTATGTGTGTTACAGTACCGTGTTCATGAATCCATTTTCGGGCTCTTGCACAAGCATTGTCTTGACCACCATTAGGACCTTCTCCGAGAATTCGCATACAAATGTAGCTGAGAACTGTGCAGAACATGGTGCTATGGCCCTCAATGTGTAGCCCCCAACCACCATCTTCATTCTGCATGCAGCATAGATTTCCATGGCCATAGATATAATTTTTAGCATATTACCTACCAAAAACTAAACCGTTAAGAGCAGATAATCGGCATAAATTTACCTGATGATAATAGATGTAACGGAGGATTTCCCTGCGATGCTCAGCAGAGAATACAGAATCTAAATGTCCCGTGATGTACAAACACATTACCTGCAATATTTTGAAGTAAACCAGAAGAGAAAATCAATTATATGCAAGCTGCTCTTACTAGTGAATACTGAAACAAGTCCTCAAAATATATATATATATATATATATATATATATATATATATATAGGGAAATTAAGCAAAAATATTTTTGTATAGATGCAAGATGCTCACCAAGGGAGGGAGGAAGAATAAGGGGCCAGCATTTTCAGCAGGCCAATGGCCGTCACTAGCCTGTAGAGCTGAAAAGAAGTGGACAGCCCTCTTCAATGTTGTCGTTGCCTTTTCATATGTGATTTCCTCACCTTCTTCAATTTTCACTTGAGCTATTGTTTGCTTAAAATTCTTCTCCTTGAGAAACTGCATTAGTAATTATACATATACATTTTCTGGTCAAATAAATTAAATAATTAAGGATATTCGATAGTATTAGTGACACCACCTTCCTTCAATAATATTGTTATATTTGTATTACAGTGAAAGAAAGAAAGAAAAAACCCTAGTTAACATTACTAATTATATGTGAAAATCGCATTTATGATTATAGTTTTTTAATATTTAACATTACTGCAATGAAATGATCATGAACCTAATTAGCAGCCAACACTTGTGTCCATGAAACGATGTGCACAGAGCAAAGCTCCGAAAGCACAAAAGGCATGGCCCTTATTTTATGGTCAGGTTTGATGACAACAGTAAGAGAACCGTAAGAGAAGTGCTATAGCCCATGAGATTGGTAATCTCTTTCTTACAGTAGCTGCTGAGATCTCTTAGCCATGCCTGTGATGCTGTCTTGGAATTGATTTTGCCCTCTTTTATTACTAAATAAATGGATTCAACTAACATACCGTGCTGGGGATCACTACTGTCATTAAAACCCTACCATGCCAAAAGATATTAAAAATTAATGGGAAGAGAAATTAATATTCAAGTTGATCGGCGGAGAGAAGTAGCTATTTGTTTCGCCCCGGAATCACAACAAAGAATATTCTACGTAAAATGACAAAACTAAGAGCAAAAGATGCATCTATTAATTTCCTAACAGTATTTATTATAAATTTCTTATTATTTTATATTAATGATCACAACCAAATTAAGAAAGGAACAGACTAACCAGCTAAGTAATTAGCCATGTAGATGCTAAAATAAAACTAATTATAAGAAATTAGCAACTGCAAGATATATATCACCCTGGATCCTTCTACCAAGAACAGGATTCAAGAAAATTAATCTCTCCTCTGTTAAAGGAAATACATAAAGTACTAGGTAGGTAGCAGCTAGTACTTAACTAATTAATTAATTACAGAGGTATGTATTGTAATTAAGTGGGAACTAATTAATACAGAATATACCTGCATACGCCAGAGGAGATCCCCGCTGGGCTTCACTTCATAACGATTGTTGTAGAAATTGAGGCGAGCTTCTTCAACCTCAGCTCTCTCCTCAGGACTCCCACCTTCAGGATCATACTCCCATGTCTGCCTCCCTACGAACTTGTTTGTGCTATACAAGTAGTCATTGCTGCTGCCTTCTGCAATCTTTAGCCTCCACATAATATATATCGACACGCTATATATTGGTCGATCGTAATAATGCAAATGAAATGTAAAGAGGGGAGGGGAAATTGGATATGTATATGATGAGCAAGAGCTAGCTAGATGAAATATAGTAGCGGTTGCCTCTTGGCAACAACCTACAAATAAACAAGGGAGAATATTGTACTATACTATTACTTGTTAGTAATCAGAGAAGAGACAATATAGTGATCTTCGGCAGAAGAAAGCATGAACTAGCTGCTGCTGCTGCTGCTGCTAAGTAGTACAAATAGATGAACACACAGCTATATAGCTTAGCTTTCAAGATTGATGAGATGTATCGTAGGGGATAGGTAGAGTTTTATTTTTTTATATTTATTCTTTTTGTGTGTGCTGCTGCTACATCAACGGGAAAGGTTGTTGACTAGCAACCCTTTTAAATTTTTCCTTTTTCTCTTTCTCAAAGTAGAGAAGGGAGTAGAAAAAGAAATAGCAGTCAGTCCCCATCCTCTTCAATCAATTTTTGGTCTGCAAAAAACTTGTTGCTTCAGAATTATTGATGTTTCTAGAAAAATACTTGCGTAAAAATTAACTTATATTTGCTAATTTGAAGTTAAAATATGCATAATTTGAGAATAATTTAATTATAAGATCACATTTCAAACCCTAAATAATGCAAAAGAATCGTCTTCCTCCATCCTTGTAAGCTATTTATATATTGTAGAAATAATAAATTTTATCTATCAATTTTAACACTTAAATTAAAATGATTTTTTTAACTAGTCATTGTATATAGATTTAACTTCCATGTTATTATAAAAAAAAAATATACATATTTTTTTCTCATTTAAGTAAGAAATTAAGGAACTTGGCCTTAAAATTAATGTGTGTTTTGCGGTCTTTTATATTTTTTTAAATTAATATTTTTTATATTTTTTGAATAATTTCAATCTGTTAATATCATAAATAAATTTAAAAAACTAAAAAAATATATTATTTTAATACATTTTAAAAATAAACACTTCAAAAAACAACTATATCCTACCTAGAAAAGCATATTTTCATATAAATACGTGTTTCACTGAATTATTTTTGATAAATTTTTAGGAAGGGGAGGTGTGCCATATTCATATTCTTCGTCTTAAACTTTAATAATTTTCTTCATATTCCCAACAATATTAGGCCATCAATCAAATCCACCCTGCAAAAAATATGTAATACATACAATCTCAGGCAATACTTTATTGATTAATTCTTAGGATTAATCAATCCTAAAAATTATTGTCGCCCTGCCCTATGGACATTGCTTGAGGGCTACAATCATTCTTAATTAATTTTCTCCACCCTGCAAAAAAATTATGTAATACATCCCTTCTCAGGCAATACTTTATTGATTAAATCTTAGGATTAATTAGGGCAAAAAGTTATGATTTTAGGATTAATTATTGGACGAGGGCCACAATCACTCTTAATTAATTTTCTGTCTTTATGTCATGTCTATATATATATTATAAAAAAATACATTAGTATACTCAGGCGTGTTAGACTATTACGCTCTGACCCCAAATGCCTCTAATACAGGCACGCTGGGCTAAGTCTGACGCTTGTCAAATCCAATTTTTAGGTCTGGTAGGTGTTGACAGGCCTAGCAGCTTGGTCTAGCGCCCTGTCAAGTTAACGGGGTGGGCATGACAAGCATCTCCTGCAAGTGTCGAGCTCAAGGTTTTTTTTCATTGCATCCCGAGCATGGTTGCATTTTCATTTAGGCCTACCACATGGCCGAATCTACTACGTCCATGAATTCAAATATAAAGTCGAAATTTAATATCATATCTCCATAAATTTTATATAAATTTTAGATGAATTACTTTTTAACAAATAAAATTGATTAAATAAATCTACACTCCACTAATATCATTATATATATTAAAATCACCCATGGTTCATCATGTCTCCATCTCTTAGCCGGATAAAATGAGTGTAATGCGTCTCACAATAAAAAAAATTAACTTGTAAGGGTAGAATGACTCTGCAGCTCCTCCACTTCAGCAAAATAACAAGATTCAGAAGTTATAAATACCTCATGAAACATCAAGGAATAAATGTCTGCATCCTCTCCATTCTCAATATTTTTTAAAATATATATTTTTAAAGTTTATCTCTCTAAAATATCATTGTACTTTCTCTCTAAAAATATATTTTTTAAGCATATGAGAGTCCTCAAATTTACAAAGAAAAATATTTTTTAGGTATCAACCATCATCCACCTTAGTCAATTAGGCGCACCCGTTATAAGCTATCAGTCATCTTGATTAAGAAGAATGAATTATATTGCTATAAGCAATAAATTAATCAATTATCTAACCATAACTATTTTTAATAGTTAAAAAATAATTTATTGGATTCAAACTTTCAGCTTTGAATTTAAAAAACTTTATTATATATTTTTTTAATTAAGTTGATATTAAAGTACATCTTTAAAATTGTATAAAAATAAAATATAAACTCAAATAACGCGCAAATTAGTTTGAAAATACTCCTTTATCATACAACTAGACAGACAAATAATAGTGTTTTTATTATCCTTGAGCAGTACAACACAACAAAACATGAATGGACTAAAACTAACATCGTCAACTTCATCATGTGATCACCACCAGCTATATACCTAACAAATGTAATTTGGTAAAAAAAAAATTTCCATTGAAGTTTATATAAAATTCTTGTTCAAAGCTCGTTGATTAATTACTCCGTGAGTTGATAAAATTTTAAGGTATTCATTGCTACCCTCAGGTGGTTGGTTTGATAATTAAATAAATTTATTTTATTTTTTGATTTTTTTAATAATAAAAAACAAATTAGAGAGTCAACACGTCTAGAAAGTAGGTTTTTTTATAAAGTGATTTTTATAAAAAATATATTCTTTAGAAATAATTTTTTTTTATGATTGATAGTATAATAAAAAATTAGTTAGAAAATATTTTTCAGTGTTTAATTATGTTATAAAAAATAGAATGTAAAATAACTTACTAAATTTTTTTTTCAAGTTTATTAAAAGAATAAGGACCAAATCTAATAAAAACAAAAAGTTGAATAATGATGAATTTTAAAAAAATATAATTTCTTTCAAATAAAATAAATAAATATAAAAAGAATGGAAAACAAATCTAGTATATAAAAAAGTCAAAAGATAATAAAATTTTTAAAAAATTTGAAATAAAAAAATAAAAATAATATTTTTAAAACATAAAAATAAACCGAAATTATTAATAATGCGACCAAAAACGTTTTTGAAGCAGGTGGACCAACTAATTAAAAAAAGAGAGAGAAAAAGAGTAAAGGCTTTCTTGAAATATATAGAAAAGGTGTACTATCACGTGCAATAGTACGTGTTAATTAGAATTAATGATGTATGGAATGACGATTATACCGAAGACCACACCAAAAAAAAAAAAAAAGGCAGAGGACCAACTAAGATAAAAAAAAAAACGAAAAAAAACGAAAAATTAAAGGCTTTCTTCTTCTCTTGTCAAGGTTTGATTTTTTTTTTATTTATGATTGTTGGGCGCTGCGGTAAGGTAATGTTTTTTTAAAAAGAATTAAATTTTTTTTAAAATTAATTTTTTAATATTATCTTGATGCGTTGGTGATAAAAAAAAATTAAAAAAATATTAATTTAATATATTTTTAAATAAAAAATATTTTAAAAAATAATATTTATCCGCACCATAAACACCTAAAAAAAAGATAAATGCATCCGGTGATAAGTCTTATTAAAAATATCTATTAACAACGAGACAGGAATTTAATTTCTTCTAATTACATTAATACTATGTCTAAGCCATCATATAATACTCTTTACAATAAAATAAAATAAAATAAAAATAGTAGTAATCCAATTTAATTAAATTTAAATTACCAAGGGTTACAGCTAGGGTTTATGTAATTAAATTTACTCCAACTAAATTATTAACACAATTGCGGGGTAGGCGAAATACAGCAAAATTAGCTATGCGTCCCATCCAACATGTGCATGCATGGTTCACTTTTTTACTGAATAAACAATTTTATGGTGGTTTTTTTTTACTGTACATTAGCTAGACGTCCCATCCATAGGTCAATTTTGTTTCATTTACCAAGCAGAGGGGAAAACCAATTTCCATTACTCTTCCACCTCCATAAAACTAAAAGGCATGGTTTTTTTTACTGTACATTATCTCATTATTTATTTTCTCACACGTTATTATGAATGAACTGTGTAGAATTTTTTTTATTTGGTTCTCAATTTTTTTTTGGTGATTTATTTTAATTAAAAACCACTTAATTTTAATTTTTTTTTATAAAAGATGAGATTGAAAAAGAGAAACTTAAACCAAAAAATACATCAAATATAAGTGGCATGGCATAAATTTTGAAAAAAAACACTTTGATCCTCGAATTTAAAAAATAATGTAGATTATACAATTTTAATACCTCAATATTTTTCAAATTCAATTTTGATATAAAAAATTATTTTTATTATTTTTAGTCTCTGATTTAAAGAAGAGAGAGAGGTCGCTAGATTTCGATGATAGAAAAAGAAACATGTCGTTGACACTGATTTAAGCCATCAAAACAAATGGAATTTGTATCAGATGGTTTCTTTTGACAAGGAAAGTTCATATTATGTGTTTTTTTTTACCTTTAAAGTTCATGAAAAAATAGATTTAACCTCAGGTTGATTTTTTATTTCGGGTTAATTTTGGTTTTTGGAATGGTTTTTTTTAGGTCATGTATATGTTTATTTTTAAGATTTTTTTCGGGTTAAATAGATTCTTAAGATGTTTTTATAGGTTTTTTGGGTCAAAAATAGGTTAAAAACAAGTTTTAAGATAAAAATAAATTAGTCTCTTATTTTCTGGCCACCACTGTGGTCAGAATTGGGGCAAGATCAGATGACATAATGTCTAAATTATTTTTAAATTTAGGGGTGGACACCATGTAATCTGCTCCAGGTGCAACAAAACAATATTGCGGGTCAGTCGTGTGGGCCTGACAGGGCATGCCCACACGTAGGCCTTCACAAAATGGCTCAAACTTAGTAGCGTCAGACTTTTTTTATTATCATTATTTCAATTAATGTTTCTTTTTTATATGTTTTTTTTTCAAAAAAAATTGTTTATATTTAGATTAATATCACCTCTCTCTTTTAAACAAAGGTTATTTTTTGACTATTCGTTTAATTTTTGAAGAGATTTTTCTGATTCATCTATAATTTTTTTTCTATAGATGAAATATATTTTTGGAAATAAAAAATTTATTTTCAAATAATATTTTTAATATACATAGCCCTGCATAATATTTTTTTATTTTATTTTATTCAATCAATTTAATATGTTTGTCTACATACGGGGTAAAAATCACATCTTACGATATTAAATATCTTGAGTTACATTTGTCTTTCTATTTTTCAAGTTTTTTTAGGTATAGTTAATGATTATTTATTTATTTATTAGCACACATAGTTATTAATTTATTTGATTATATGTATGTATAAACTTTTTTATTTGCACTTAAATTTTTTAAACTACAAAAATATATTGAAAAACCTGCATATATTTTGTTTTACAAAAAATAAAAATATTTAATTCATGACAGCGGGTCAAATTACTAGTTTTTTTTTTCTTCTCTAAACTAGGAGTAGATGTTTTATGTCTCACCAACTATATGCATAAATATTTGGATGAATTACATCAATCTTTTATAATTATGAAATTACATTATAATATATTTGAAATCAACTTAATTAAACTCAATTAAGAAGTTGTAATAAAATCTCACGAGAAGTGTTAATATTTGAATTTTAAATAAAATTAATTTTTAAAAAATAACACAAAATTAAATCAGAGATCAATATTTTTTATTTACTACAATAAAATAAAAAAATAATATTAAAACTAGTTTCCTCAAAATATGCATCAACCTATTTTTTTCACTCTTCTTTTTTTTATAAAGAGGGTAATATAGGAACAAGGTAAATTAGATTCAATAATAAAATATTTCTCTTAAGATTATAAATTCAATTTATTTATTAGTTAAATTTAAATTAAACATTGTAATTAAATTTAATTATGGTAGAGAATAACCAGTTAATCTCTTTCTGATATACATCAAGAGTTTCATGTATGATTAATTGTAGTGTATGTTATTGTTGCGTGTGAGTGTATGTATATAATTTTACTTTCCTTAGGTGTCGTCATCATCTTTGTGTTTATACCAAAAATGCTTTATTTTTATCCTAATTTGATCGTCAGAAATATTCACATGACAACAAACGCTCAGCATCCCCTTCATGTCACCCCCTCCTTATTAAATTTAAAATCATGCTTTAATGTCTCAAATCAATAACCTAACTGAACCCCCACCTATTTAATTTCAAATTATGCTCTAACTAGGTCTCAAATCAACAACCTAACTGAGTTGACCTACTTATCACACTAGATTTAATAATATAAGGTTTAAACTTAAATCCAAGTCGGCTCAAACCCAACCTATGTTAACCTACGTATACCCAAATCGACCCAAACTCAACCTATGTTAACCCAGGTTTATAAGGAAAAGTTGTAAGAGAATTGTTTTTCTCTCTTCTAAGTCTTGTGGTCGTTGTGACTCTCCTCTTATCAAACCAAGGATTTCAGTTTTTGATCTTGAGTTTTTGGGTTAAGAAAGATGGAAGTAGCAAATAAGTGGTTTTCTCTAATGTTATTTTCAATTATGATTTGTTTATGGAATGATTAAAGAAGAGATTATGGTCTAAAAGGATTTAAGTTTATGTTGTTAAGATTGATTCATGATTATTGAAGTTTAAGGTTAAGTAATTGATTTCAGGTGTATTGTTAGAATAAGAATTTATGAGTTAATTTGTTTATATTGATTTGTTATGGGTTAAGAAATTCATTTCAACTTTGCTGGAAAATCTGGACAGAATGGTCTTGAGGTTGAAGATGATGAAATTTTATTTTGGTCATTGATTTATGAAAATTACAGTTTAGTCCCTAAACTTTGGAAAATTATAATTTGACCCTAAACGTATTTTGGAATTCTGGAAGTATTATTATGAAGTTAAAGATGATGAATCTCAGGCCATGTTTATTTTCCGGAAAGTAATTTTGGGGAAACCACTTTCCAAACTTTTCTATATTTGTTTGCCATTAGAAAAGGTGATCAACAGAAAACACTTTCCGGTCAACGGAAAACACTTTCCGGTCAAAGGAAAATTTGACTTGGTTTTCAGGAAAGTATTTTCCCTTTTGGATGTGTTTGTTTTCCGGAAAGTGGTTTCCGAAAAACCTCTTTCCAAACTTTCATGTGTTTATTTGCTATTAGGAAAGTTGGTCAACGGAAAACACTTTTCAGTCAAAGAAAAATTTAGCTTGGTTTTCAGGAAAGTGTTTTCCTGGAAAATTTGGGCAGAAAACACTTTCCGAAAGTTGTGAAAAATTTAGAAATGTCATTATTTGCTGATTATATCAAATTTAATTCTCAAACTTTTGATTGCTATATATATTTTGTTTTGAATATTTATTTTTTAATTTCATCTCTTAAAATTTAATTTTTATATTAACTTTGGTCTTTATTTTTATAATTGCTATTTGCTTTTTCCTTATCATTTTTTTATTGAAAGTTTTTATCTATCAAATTTGGTCCTCATTCTTTTAATTGTTACTTATTTTATTTGAAATAATTTAAGAAATGTTAATTATTATTATTTTAATTTCTTCATCTTTTAATTTTTTTTATTTTTTATTTGATCTCTATTATTTTGATTATTATTTATTTTATCTAAGATAATTTATGAAATTATATTTTTTTTCAATTTCATTCCCATTCAACTTTTTAATTTGTAAGATTTGTTCGTTATTATTTTAATAAACTTGAAAAAATAAAACATTAATAAGTTATTTTCCAGCTCATTTTCCATAACATAACCAAACACTAGAAAGTGTTTTCCAACTTATTTTCCATTACACTACCAAATATCGGAAAATACTTTCCCAGAATTCACTTTCCCTGGAATTCACTTTCCAAAAGGAAACTACTTTCCAGCAAACAAACGGGGCCTGGAAATTGATTTGGAATATTTTCAGTTTGGTACTTTAATTTCAGGAACTTACATTTTAGTCTCTGAACTTTAAAAACATTACAGTTCGGTCCCTGGTTCGTTTCTGGAAAGAATTGAGGATTTGTTATGGGTAAAATTTCAGTATGGTTATGTATTTATAGTTTGGTCCTCCAATTTTGGTAAAATTACATTTTGGTCTCTGTTTTGGAAAATTATCATTTTAGTCCCTAAACTTAGGAGACCAAACCTCGTTTTCTTTTATGCATTGGAATCTTTTATTTGTGTTGTTTTGGGTTTTTTTTAGTATATTTTGTATATTGTTGTAGGTTCTCATAACGATTTTCAATAAAATTTTCGATTGTTTCATCCGATATTCCTTTTAGTTCTATTTTTTCTGGATGAGTGGGATAATCTTTAATATGCATATAATTTAAATAAATATGTATGTTGATTATATGATGAGCACGACTAGTTAATTTCTTGAATATTTATATATGTTGATTTATTTTTCGAATACTCATCTATTCTTGAATTTATACTCGCATTTTATTGAACTAAATTCTATTCGATATGATATATGTTGCTTTGATAATTATGTAAATATCTATTATACTTTGATATAGGAATTAAAAACATTACAGTTCGGTCCCTGGTTTGTTTCTAGAAAGAATTGAGGATTTTTTATGGGTAAAATTTCAGTATGGTTATGTATTTACAGTTTGGTCCTCCAATTTTGGTAAAATTACATTTTGGTCTCTGTTTTGGAAAATTATCATTTTAGTCCCTAAACTTAGGAGACTAAACCTGGTTTTCTTTTATGCATTGGAATCTTTTATTTGTGTTGTTTTGGGGTTTTTTTTAGTATATTTCGTATATTGTTGTAGGTTCTCCTAACGATTTTCAATAAATTTTTTGAGTGTTTCATCTGATATTCCCTTTAGTTTTATTTTTTCTGGATGAGTGGGATAATCTTTAATATGCATATAATATAAATAAATATGTATGTTGATTATATGATGAGCATGACTAGTTAATTTCTTGAATATTTATATATGTTGATTTATTTTCAGAGTACTCATCTATTCTTGAATTTATACTCGTATTTTATTGAATTAAATTATATTCGATATGATATATGTTGCTTTGATAATTATGTAAATATCTATTATACTTTGATATAGGAATTGTCAGTAACTCTTTGCTAACAGAGAGTAGTTAGTCTATATGCACATAGTATTCTG